>Ga0209291_1001336_pt1 | contig 22029 bp, 18 predicted proteins | sample GOMGulsemesocosm_FD_184633 | JGI IMG/M metagenome (GOLD analysis project Ga0209291, IMG submission 184633) | Methane-oxidizing microbial communities from mesocosms in the Gulf of Mexico - GOM9B Gulf of Mexico (SPAdes) (version 2) | ecosystem: Environmental > Aquatic > Marine > Cold seeps...
TAGTTGTTCCTGTTGCACATATCTGGTACTTCCGTTCGTTACCAAACAAAATAGGGTACTTACTTGGTCTACCTTCTAAGAAATTAGATATGATCATTTACTACGAACGTTATGTAGTAATTCAAGCAGGTATTGCTAAAAACCCTGAAGGTGAAGAGCTTAAAAAAATGGACTTCTTAACTGAAGAAGAATATCTAAATATAGCTGAAGAGTTACCACCAGAAAATCAGTATTTAGATGATACAGACCCAAATAAGTTTATAGCTAAAATGGGAGCTGAATGTTTAATTGATTTGTTAAGAAGAATCAATTTAGACGAGTTATCTTATGAGTTAAGACATAAGGCTAATAACGAAACATCTAAGCAACGTAAAACTGAAGCATTAAAAAGATTACAAGTAGTTGAATCTTTACGTGATGCTAACAAGAATAGAGAAAACCTTCCAGAATGGATGATCATGAAGGTTGTGCCAATTATTCCGCCAGAATTAAGACCTTTAGTGCCTTTAGATGGTGGACGTTTCGCAACTTCAGATTTAAATGATCTTTACAGAAGAGTAATTATCCGTAACAACCGTTTAAAGCGTTTGGTAGAGATAAAAGCTCCGGAAGTAATCTTGCGTAATGAGAAGCGTATGTTACAAGAATCAGTAGATTCTTTATTTGATAACACACGTAAATCATCAGCAGTAAAAACAGAATCTAACAGACCTTTAAAATCATTATCTGATTCATTAAAAGGTAAACAAGGACGTTTCCGTCAAAACTTGTTAGGAAAGCGTGTTGATTATTCAGCTCGTTCTGTAATTGTTGTTGGGCCAACATTACGTTTATTCGAATGTGGATTGCCAAAGAATATGGCAGCAGAATTGTACAAGCCTTTTGTAGTTAGAAAATTAATTGAAAGAGGAATTGTAAAAACTGTAAAATCTGCTAAGAAAATAATAGACAGAAAAGAACCAGTAGTTTGGGATATCTTAGAAAATGTAATCAAAGGACATCCTGTATTATTGAACCGTGCACCTACACTTCACCGTTTAGGTATACAAGCTTTTCAACCAAAATTAATTGAAGGAAAAGCAATTCAATTACACCCATTAGTATGTACGGCATTTAATGCCGATTTTGATGGGGATCAAATGGCGGTACATTTACCATTAGGCCCAGAAGCAATTTTGGAAGCTCAAATGTTAATGTTAGCTTCTCATAATATATTAAATCCAGCAAACGGACAACCAGTTACTGTACCTTCTCAGGATATGGTACTTGGATTATATTATATGACTAAATTGCGTAAATCTACTCCTGAATTAGAAATAAAAGGAGAAGGATTAACTTTTTATTCACCAGAGGAAGTTACTATCGCTCATAATGAAAAAAGAGCAAATATTAACGCATCAATTAAAGTTAGGACGAAAGATCTTAACGAAAATGGTGAGTTAGTTTATAAAATTATTGATACTACTGTAGGTAGAGTATTATTTAATGAAGTTGTTCCTGAAGCTGCAGGATATATCAATGAAGTTTTAACTAAAAAAGCTTTAAGAGATATTATCCATAACATCTTAAAAGCAACAAGTGTTCCTGAAACTGCTGATTTCTTAGATAGAATCAAGGACATGGGGTATGCATTCGCCTTTAGAGGAGGATTATCATTCTCATTAGGAGATATCATTATTCCTGAAGAAAAAGGACAAATGGTTTCTGATGCAAACGCTCAGGTAGATGGAATTATGGGTAACTATAACATGGGACTTATAACGAACAATGAACGTTATAACCAAGTTATTGATATCTGGACATCTACAAATGCTGCTTTAACAGAGCTTTCTATGAAGAATATCTCTGAAGACCAGCAAGGGTTTAACTCAGTATACATGATGCTTGATTCTGGAGCAAGGGGTTCTAAGGAACAAATTCGTCAGTTAACAGGTATGCGTGGATTGATGGCGAAACCTAAAAAATCTGCTGATGGATCTGGAGCAATTATTGAAAACCCGATTCTTTCGAACTTTAAGGAAGGACTGTCAATTTTAGAATACTTTATCTCTACACACGGTGCTCGTAAGGGTCTTGCCGATACGGCATTAAAAACAGCCGATGCAGGTTACTTAACACGTCGTTTAGTAGATGTATCTCAGGATGTTATCGTAAACTCTGTAGATTGTGGTACATTAAGAGGATTAGATGTTACGGCATTAAAGAAAAATGAGGAAATTGTAGAACCTTTAGGTGATAGAATTTTAGGTCGTATAGCTTTACATGACATTATCGACCCTACTACAGGTGAGGTGCTGGTTCCTAATGGAGAGCAAATTACTGAAAAAGATGTTGATGTAATTAAACTTGCACCAATTGATACTGTAGCAGTAAGATCAGCATTAACTTGTGAGGCTACAAAAGGTATTTGTGCTAAATGTTACGGACGTAACTTAGCAACAGGTAAAATGGTTCAAAGAGGAGAAGCTGTTGGTGTAGTTGCCGCACAATCTATTGGAGAGCCTGGTACACAGTTAACATTACGTACGTTCCACCTTGGGGGAACTGCAGGAAACATTTCAGAAGAAAATAGCTTAAAAGCTAAGTTTGATGGAGTTGTTGAAATAGAAGAATTACGTACAGTAAAAGGAGTAGATAATGAAGGTAAAGCAGTTGATATTGTAATATCTCGTACTGCAGAAGCGAAGTTGGTAGATAAAAATACAGGTATTGTATTAGCAACGAACAACATTCCTTACGGTTCATACATCTTTGTTACTGATAAACAATCTCTAAAGAAAGACGAAGTAATTTGTCAATGGGATCCATTTAACGGTGGAATTGTTTCTGAATTCTCAGGAACTATCAAGTTCGAAAACATTGAACAAGGTATTACTTACCAAGTTGAAGTAGATGAACAAACAGGATACCAAGAAAAAGTAATTTCTGAATCTAGAAATAAGAAGTTGATACCAACATTATTAATAATGGGTAAAGGTGACGAAGTATTACGTTCGTACAATTTACCAGTTGGAGCACACTTAATGATAGAAGATGGTGAGAAAATTGATGCTGGTAAAACGTTAGTTAAAATACCACGTCAATCTTCTAAATCTGGAGATATTACAGGAGGTTTACCACGTATTACAGAGCTTTTCGAAGCGCGTAACCCTTCAAATCCAGCTGTTGTTTCTGAAATTGATGGAGTTGTATCATTTGGGAAAATCAAACGTGGTAATCGTGAGATTATCATTGAATCTAAATTAGGAGATGTTAAGAAATACTTAGTTAAGTTATCTAATCAAATCTTAGTTCAGGAAAATGATTTTGTTAAAGCTGGTATGCCATTATCAGATGGTTCAATTACACCAAAAGATATCTTAGCAATAAAAGGGCCTTCAGCAGTACAACAGTACTTAGTAAATGAGGTACAAGAAGTATATCGTTTACAAGGAGTAAAAATTAATGATAAGCATTTTGAGGTTGTTGTAAGACAAATGATGCGTAAAGTTCAAATTAATGATTCAGGAGATACTATTTTCTTAGAAAATCAATTGATTCATAAAGCTGACTTTATCGTTGAAAACGACGCTATTTACGGGATGAAAGTTGTTGAAGAAGTTGGTGATTCTGAGGAGTTAAAAGCTGGGCAAATAATTTCACCACGTGATTTAAGAGATGAAAACTCAATTTTAAGAAGAAATGATAAAGCATTAGTAATTGCTAGAGATGCTGTGCCAGCAACGGCTACACCAATCTTACAAGGTATTACTAGAGCGTCATTACAGACTAAATCGTTTATTTCAGCAGCATCATTCCAGGAAACTACTAAAGTATTAAACGAAGCAGCTGTAGCTGGTAAGATTGATGGTTTAGAAGGATTGAAAGAAAATGTAATTGTTGGTCATAGAATACCAGCAGGGACAGGAATGAGAAACTACGAGAAAATTATTGTAGGTTCTAAAGAAGAGTATGAACAAATGACAAAAGTTGAAGAAAATCTTAGTTAATCATGGCAGATAGTAATAATAAAACCGGACAACAAATAAATATTGAGCTTGATGCTGATGTTGCACAAGGGATTTATTCCAATTTAGCAATCATTAATCATTCGGCTTCAGAGTTTGTTGTAGATTTTGTTAGTATTATGCCTGGTGTTCCTAAGAGCAAAGTGAAGTCAAGAATTATCTTAACTCCACAACACGCAAAAAGATTATTAAAAGCCTTGGCCGATAATGTAAATCGATTTGAAAATGCTCATGGTGAAATTAAAGATTTTGAACAACCACCAATTCCAATGAATTTTGGACCAACTGGTGAAGCATAAAGTAAAAAAGCCGCAAATTAATATTTGCGGCTTTTTTTATGAATTTATTTAGGAGTAAAATATTTTCAAACAAAAGGCTCAGAATTTATTTTCTGAGCCTTTTTGTTTGAAGTATTATTGAGTTTAAAACTCACTAGTAAAATGAAGTTTTACACTAGGGTATTTTTGTTGAGTCATCTGTAGTGAAAACATGGAATCAGCTAAAAACACCAATTGCCCAGTTTTATCTTTTGCAAGATATTTTTGTTTCACACGTTTAAACTCCTTGTACTCATCATTACTTTCATCTTCAGGTTCAACCCAACAGGCTTTGTATACGTTTAAATTTTCATAAGTACACTTAGCACCATATTCATGTTCTAAACGATACTGAATTACTTCGTACTGTAAAGCACCAACAGTTCCAATAATTTTACGACCATTTAATTCTAGTGTAAATAATTGAGCTACACCTTCATCCATCAATTGGTCAATACCTTTGTATAGTTGTTTTGACTTTAAAGGGTCAGCGTTGTTAATATATCTAAAGTGCTCAGGAGAGAAACTAGGTACTCCTTTGTAATTCATTACTTCGCCTTCAGTAAGTGTATCCCCAATTTTAAAGGTTCCTGTATCGTGCACCCCTACAATATCTCCAGGGTATGATATATCTACAATTTCTTTCTTATCTGCAAAAAAGGCATTGGGACTTGAGAATTTAACTTTTTTGTTATTTCTAACATGTAAGTACTGTGTGTTTCTTTTAAATAAACCTGAAACAATTTTTATAAAAGCCAAACGATCCCTGTGTTTAGGATCCATGTTGGCATGAATTTTAAATACAAATCCGGTAAATTTATTTTCATTAGGTTTAACTTCTCTTGTATCAGAAGTTTTTGGTCTTGGATCTGGAGCAATATCAACAAAACAGTCTAATAATTCTCTAACACCAAAATTATTTAAAGCAGACCCGAAAAATACAGGTTGTAATTCTCCGTTTAAATATTCTACTTGATTGAATTTTGGGTAAACTTCATATACTAATTCCAATTCTTCACGCAGTTCTTTAGCTGCTGACTCTCCAATATGATTTTCTAAATCTGGATTGTTTACATCTTCAAAAGAGATAGTGTCCGTAATATGTTGTTTGCTTTCTTCGGAGAATAAATTAATATTTTTCTCCCACACGTTATAAATTCCTTTAAAGCTATACCCCATTCCGATAGGGAAGCTTAATGGAGTTACGCGTAATCCTAATTTTTGCTCTACTTCATCTAATAAATCAAAGGCATCTTTACCTTCTCTATCCATCTTGTTAATGAAAACAATCATAGGGATATTACGCATTCTACAAACTTCAACTAGCTTTTCCGTTTGTTCCTCAACACCTTTTGCTACATCTATTACTACTATAACACTGTCTACAGCTGTTAAAGTTCTAAATGTGTCTTCGGCAAAATCTTTATGTCCAGGAGTATCTAAAATATTTATTTTTTTATCTCTATAAATAAATGCCAATACAGATGTAGCTACAGAAATACCACGCTGACGCTCAATTTCCATGAAATCAGAGGTTGCTCCTTTTTTTACTTTGTTAGATTTTACTGCTCCAGCTTCCTGAATAGCTCCACCAAAAAGCAATAGTTTTTCGGTTAATGTAGTTTTTCCGGCATCGGGATGTGATATGATACCAAAGGTTCTTCTTTTTGCAATTTCTTCTTGTAAACTCATTTGTTACGGTGTATTTAGCGTTTGCAAATGTAATTATTTTGTTCAGGATAATATAGTGTTTCAGGTACATAGATTTTAAAAGAATAGATTCTTTAGAGTATCTATCTATTTAGCTTGTTGCTTTATAGTTGTAATACATTTTCTTAAAAGATATTAAAAGCTACATTTCTTTTTATATTTTAGCAGTATGAAAGAAGAGTTAGTCATTTTAGTTGATGAAAACGATAATCAAATAGGTTTAATGCCTAAGATGGAAGCCCATGAAAAAGCGGTTTTGCACAGAGCATTTTCTGTTTTTGTATTCAATGAAAAAAATGAGTTGATGTTACAACAAAGAGCGTTACAAAAGTACCATTCGCCTGGGCTTTGGACTAATACATGTTGTAGCCATCAAAGAGATGGTGAAAGTAATTTAGTTGCTGGGAAGAGAAGACTGTTTGAAGAAATGGGATTTATAACGGAATTAAAAGAGACAACATCATTTATATATAAGGCACCTTTTGAAAATGGATTGACAGAACATGAGTTTGATCACATACTAGTTGGAGCTTATGAAAGAGACCCAAAGATTAATAAAGAAGAAGTGGCAGCATGGAAATGGATGAGTTTAGATCTTGTGAAAAAGGATATCAATAATCACCCAGAGAATTACACTGCTTGGTTTAAAATTATCTTTGAAAAATATTACAACACCTTAGAAGAAAAATAATGGAGGTTACAGTTCACAGAAAGGCTCACTTTAATGCAGCACACCGATTGCATAATAAAAATTGGTCTGATGCTAAAAATCTTGAAGTATTTGGTAAATGTAGTAATCACAATTACCATGGTCATAATTATGAATTAACGGTTAGTGTAACTGGTGAAATTAACCCAGAAACAGGAATGGTGATTGATTTAAAGATCCTTAAAGATCTTATTTATGAAAAAATTGAAAAAGTATTTGATCATAAAAATTTAAATCTTGATATTGCTTATTTCCATGATAAAATACCTACAGCAGAAAATATTGTTGTGATTATTTGGGAGATATTAAAAAAAGAACTTCCCATAGATTTAAAACTAGAAGTTACATTATATGAGACACCTAGGAATTTTGTTACTTATTCAGCATAGTATATGATAAAATGGTATCCAATTAAATTTGACCCTATATACAAAGAAAAGATTTGGGGAGGTTCCAAGTTAAAAAATGTATTAGGAAAAAACACTGAGTTAAATAATGCTGGTGAAAGCTGGGAGATATCATCAGTCGATGACAATATTTCGGTGGTTTCTAACGGAAGTTTTTCAGGGAAAACATTACCGGAGTTAATCGAAGAACATAAAGAGGAGCTTGTTGGGAATTCTGTGTTTAGAAATTTTGGAACAAATTTTCCACTTTTGATTAAGTTTATTGATGCTGATACTGATTTGTCAGTACAATTACATCCAAATGACATTTTGGCTAAAAAACGCCATAATTCATTTGGTAAAACTGAAATGTGGTATGTTATTGAAGGTGATCCTAATTCAAGATTAATTTTAGGTTTCAAAAATGGAATAACTTCTTCCGATTATAGGAAACATTTAAAAGATAAAAAGTTAGCTAGTATATTAAATGAAGTACCTGTAAATGCAGGAGATGCTTTTTTTGTTCAAACTGGGACAGTACATGCAATAGGTGCTGGTATATTATTAGCTGAAATTCAACAAACTTCTGATATTACCTATCGTGTATATGATTGGGATAGGGTAGATGAAAATGGGAAATCAAGAAGGCTACACAAAAGAGAAGCATTAGATGCTATAAATTTTGGATTTAAAGGTGAAAAAATGGTTTTCGATACTATTGAAAATCAATCTAATCAAATGGTTTCGTGTAACTATTTCACAACAAACTATTTACATTTAAATTCTGATAAGGAAATTAATAATAAGGATAAGGATTCCTTTGTAGTATATATGTGTATTGAGGGAGAGGCAATTTTCTCTGGCTATGAATTTGAAGAACAAATTAAATTAGGGGAAACAGTTTTAATTCCATCAGCATTGAAAGAATTTGATATTAAAACAAATAATGTAAAACTTTTAGAGGTTTTTATATAACACTAAAGTGTTTATGATTACTTTTGCACCAGCTTAAAAAATATAATTATGGCAAGTATTAAAAATTTAAAAAAGGATGTAAACTTTGTTTTTGGTGATATTATCGAAACAGTATACGTTTGGCAATTAACAAATCCAGAAAAAGAGCTTTCAGCTTCTGACGCAATTATCGATGAAGCAATTGTTGCTTTTGATGAATCTATGGTTGAAATTAACGCGAAAAACGTTGATAATAAGAAAGTTCACTTTACAGCATTAAAAAAGTCAATTGAAGCTAGAGGAATGGCTTTAATAGAAAAAATAAATAAGTTGTAAAAAATAATAAAAAGTGCTTGCAGATATGAAAATCAAAGTTATATTTGCACTCGCAATGCCGATGTAGCTCAGCTGGCTAGAGCAGCTGATTTGTAATCAGCAGGTCGGAGGTTCGAGTCCTCTCATCGGCTCAAAAAACACTAATCTTATGATTGGTGTTTTTTTTTGCAAAAAATCGAAATACAACCTCTTTTTTTGTTGAAAAAGTGCTTGCAGATATGAAAATCAAAGTTATATTTGCACTCGCAATGCCGATGTAGCTCAGCTGGCTAGAGCAGCTGATTTGTAATCAGCAGGTCGGAGGTTCGAGTCCTCTCATCGGCTCTAAAACACCAATCATAAGATTGGTGTTTTTTTTTTTGCTTATAATCGAATAATAAGCTCTTTTTTTGATTTATGCTTATTATGCATTAAATTTGTGAAAAAATTTAAATTATATAATGGCAAATTTAACCCCAAATGAATGGAATGCGCAGTTGTCAAATGATGAAAATGCGATAATTGTTGATGTAAGAACAGTTGATGAAGTTGCAGAAGGCGCTATTCCTAACGCAATAAATATTGATGTTAAAGAACCACAAACGTTTTTAGAAAAAGTAAATAAACTAGATAAGTCAAAAAGCTTTTATGTATACTGTCAATCAGGTTCAAGAAGTGCAGAAGCTTGTGCAGTGTTAAATTTAATGTGTGAAGTTCCTAAAGCATTTAGCCTTGATGGTGGATTTTCTTCTTGGAATGGAGCAGTAGTTTTTAGTTAAGAATATGAAATATTTTATTATATTTTTTTTGTGTACGCTTTGCGCATGCAAACAAAAAGTATCTGAAGGAGTGAATCTTATAGATCCTATAGCCTTTAGTGAAAAGATTTTGGAAGAAGATGTACAACTTTTAGATGTACGTACCCCGGATGAGTGGAAGGAAGGTGTTATTGGAGAGCCGTTAAAAATTAATTTCTTAGATGATAGCTTTAACGTAGAAATTGAAAAACTCGATAAAAACAAACCTATAGCGTTATACTGTAAAAGTGGAGGTAGAAGTGCTCAAGCTGCTAGTTTACTATCGGAACTAGGATTTAAAGAAATATACGAATTAAAGGGCGGTATTTTAAATTGGAATAAAAAATAAAAAAAAGCAGCTCATATTGAGCTGTTTTTTTTACGTACAAATAGTTTTTTAAAAAGAAAAGCAACCCGTGATAGCTTGCTTTTTAAGTAGTATGTTATTAACTACTTTGTCTTTGATTATTGTAATAAAATTTTATTGTGGAGTCGGAGACTATACTTTAGTGTAATTTTTATTTGTCATTAATTCTTTATAAGTTGTTTGCTTACAAGGGTTTGATGGTTTTTTTTTATGTCTTGTTAATAAATTTAATAGTAATAAGATATAACAAAATTATCAACGTTTTTATCAACGCAGATTATTTTAAAATAAAAATTATGAAACAGACATTTTTTTTGAGAAAACCAAAAGACACAAAAGAGACTTTAATTTTGTTTTCTTGCTACTTTAAGAATGAACAAAAACAATTTGTTTATTCAACAAGACAATCCATACTTCCAGATCATTGGGATTTTGAAAATAAGAAACCTAAAAACAAAGGGAAAAATATATCAATAGATCAAAAAAATATTTCAGGTATTTTAAATAAATACACTGATGAATTTAATACGTATCATTCTCAATGTGAAATGAGTAAAATTGAATTTACGAGTCAATTACTCAAAAATCATTTAAATAAAGTTTTTGGGAACATTGTTTCTAAGAAAACTACATTTTTTGAAGTTTATGATCAATTTACTGAAGAAAAAATTAAAAGAAAAGAATGGAAAAATGCTACTGTCAAAAGATATAAGAATATTAAGAATTTATTATTAGAGTTTGAAAAAAATAAAAAATTTAAATTAACTTTTACTAAAATGAATAATTCCTTTTATACAGAGTTTTTAGACTTTTGTTTTGGGTATAAAAACCATTTTTCTAATACGGTTCATCGAAATGTAGGCTTAATTTTCACCTTTATGAATTGGTCTTTAGAAAATAAATTCACATATTCTTCCGAATATAAAAAATTTAAAAAGCCAGTTAAAGTTTTAACTAGGCAGGAGGCTTTTACTTTAGAGGAGCTAATTAGACTTTTTAATTTTGAATTAAAGAGTGATTCTTTAAGTGAGGGAAAAGACATGTTTATTTTGCAATGTTTAACAGGTTTGAGGTATGGCGATATGATAAACATTAGAAAAAGTAATGTATATGATGATTATTTTATACTTAAAGAAATCAAAGATGGAAAAAAAAATGAGAGAGAAATTCCTTTAATAGCTATTTCTAGGGCTATATTAGAAAAGTACTCTTATGACTTACCATTGATTTCTAATCAGAAGCAAAACAATAGAATTAAGGATGTTTTAAAGGATGTCGGTTTTGATCGGGAAGTAGAGTACACTAGAACAAAAGGAGTAGAACAAGTGTTATTTGTGAAAAAGTTTTATGAACGTATTTCAACACATACGGCAAGAAGAACTTTTATTACCATTATGAGAAATAAGGGTATAGCTGATAAAACAATTATGAGCATTAGTGGGCATAAAGATATTAAGACTTTTAATATGTATCATCAGGTTAATAATAATGCAAAGATTAATGCTGTAAAGTCTGTATTTGATAACTTTTAGTTTTGTTAGTATTTATATTAAAGCGCTAAATGTATTAGGTATAGAAAAAGACTTTTTAAATATAATAAACAAAGTTATTCTAGAAACTAAGCTGCTTATGGAGTTCCATAAACTGCATTCGCTATAATGTTCCGCGTTATGTAACTTTGCTTTGTAAAAGCAAAGTTTACTTCTTCATTTTTAATGAAAAGTTTTAAACCTTAAATACTCTTTAAAATGTTAATGCAATACTTTTTATACGACCCGAGGAAAGGATGGAAGTATAATGTGTATGGAATGGCTTGGTGAACTCTGGTGCATTGAGGTGAGCTATCTATGGCTTTACTATGGAGTATCCATGAAGTATCTAAGGAGTAACCATGGACTAGGATTTAAACATTTAACACTTTTTAGCATTTCATGATGTAATAAAATTCATACAACATACGTTATTAGTTTGTTACACACATAATTTCCACAAAACCATATCTAAAATCAATAGGCCTATTGATATAATAAGGTTCCCGATTACACGGGAATTACATTGTATAGCTAGAATTCATATGCTATATAAAAAGCTCATATGATTGAGTATTAGCATGGATTCATAATATTTTGGGAGTTATGGCAAAACAAAAAGGTTTTATCAAATTAAAAGGTTCGTTGGGAGGACTAACTTTTTACAGAAACAATGGAGATGATTTAATTAGAACTACTGGTGGTGTAGATAAAAATAGGATTAAGAATGATTCTGCTTTTAAACGTACCCGAGAGAACATGAGTGAGTTTGGTGGTTCTGCATCCGTTGGAAAAGCACTACGAATGGGCTTTGCTAATATCATTAAAAGTATGAGTGATAATAGTATCGTAGGTATAATTACAGGAGTCATGAAAAAGATAAATTCTGTAGGAACAGGAGTGAGAGGGCAACGTGCTTTTGAAATATTGCCTAATAAAATTTTATTAGATGGTTTTGAATTTAGTAAGAATACTCCTTTAGATGCAATATTTTATGCACCTAATAACCACCAATATTGGATGTCAATAGAAGTGTAGCTACTTGGTTAATACCTGATTTCAATACTTCTAATTATATAAATCCTCCTGAAGGAGCAACACACTTCAAATTGGTGCTAGCTACTACAGTTTTAAGTGATTATACCTATTCGACTTCAATAAAAAAATATGAACCTGCTAATGAAGCAAAAAATGAAACTAATGGTATTGCTTTGAGTTCTGAAATACCGTTAGGAGGAATGGTAGGTAGTGATACTACTTTAGTAGTTGACTTAGGCTTTGGATCTGCATTACCAGCAACCGTAGGTGTTGTAAGTGCCATAGGTATTATATTTTATCAAGAAATTAATACTCAATTCTATGAATTAGCAAGTGATAATGCTTTACGTATTTCAATTGTTGGATAATGAATTAAAAATATAGGTTTTCGTGAAAAAAAACCTGTGTGTTGAAAGCGGCTTCTTTTAATGAGTTGCTTTTTTTTTGTTACATATAATTTAATACTGTTACTACCACAGAATAGTTGTTATTAAAAGTGTATTTTCTGAACTAGAAAGTAACATTTCGGATATGATTAATATCGGGATTGAAGTTTATCCAATTTAATTTTATTCAGGTTTTAATGATGTTTTTATATTCCTTTTCGGTTAGGCACTTACTAGCTATTTTTATGCGCTTTTTTGCATACCGTTTTTCTCTAATCATCTAGTTTTGTAAATATTATTGTGTCTTCAAATTTTGAAATCGAAAAGATTAATTCTTCTGATTTTATTTTTTCTGTTGGTTTTTTCCATTCACCGTGATAAGTAACAGAATTAACAGAAATCGATATTATATTTTCACCAGGGAATTTATATTTCCCAACTACGGTTGTAAAATAGTCATTTCCACAAGGAGCAACATATTCACTTGTGTAATCTGTTTTATTTGAAAAAGTAGTCAAATTTCCTGCAAATTTTCTTTTAATGAATTTTGTTAAATTATACTTTTTAATATTACTATCTAATCCTAAAATTTTATCAGTTATCCAAGTATCCTTTTAGAGTTCAGTTTTATAGGTGTTTAGTATCTCTTGTCCCTCTATATTTAAATTAAAAAATATAACTGTAAGAGTCAGTATATTAAGATTTAACAATGTTCTTTTAATCATAGTATTTTGTCTTAAATGGTTCCAATAAAATTATTAGCATTGATAAAAAACTACCTAATATAAAACCAATCAATACTTTTTTTTTAAAAGATGATGTAAAGTGTATTTGTCTGCTTAAAAAACTCAATTTATTGCTGTATTTGATTTGTTGCTAACGTTTAGTATTTGTCGGTGTTCGTAAACAGCACTGAACTTTTAAAAACACTAAACACCCAATTTGCTATATATGCTTGTTGTGTGCAGTTTTTCTTTTACCAATCTATTTTTCTTTAATTGTCCAGGTTATAACATCACGAAAGTCGATTTTGGCTCTTTTGGTCAAATAAACAACCTCTTTCAATTTTCCTTTTGCTAGCCATAGAATTGACATTCTTGTGTTTTTTAAATTATATTTCGACTCAGCCATAACATGCTTCAATTTAATTGATAAAAGTTCTTTTATTACAGATTTTCTAACCTCCAAATCAAAGTCTTTATCTATAAAACTCAGTGTTTCCTTATCCATATTGTTAGTTGTAGCTTTTTTTATTCGTCATTTTGCAAATTTTTCAAAAGTGCTCCCGTTAAACTTATATGTTCCATTTTCGTGTGTTCCAAGCCAAAGGTCGCCATTGTTGTCTTTGTAAATACTGAATAAAGTAATGTCTTTTGAATTATTTTGAACTACATATTGAGTAATTTTTCATTCCATCATATTTCCAAACGCCATCACGATAGGTTACAAACCACAAATTTTTATCGTTGTCTCGTACTGTTGATAGATATTCATTAAAATCGCTATCCTTTTTACCATCCAAACCACCTATGCTTTCGGATCTCGTATAAAATTTATTGTTTTTAAAGTTATGCTGTCGTAAACACTATAGCGGTATTCGGTATTGAACCAAAAGTCGCCATTTTTGTCTTCGGTAATTGAACGCACTCCATTTGCACCTTCGGTGCGAAATTCTGTTACATCTTCTTCTGTAATCCATTCTAATGATTTCCCATCATATCGGCAAACTCCGACAGGGTTTGTACCAAACCAAATATTTCCTTTCTTATCTTTATATATACTATATATTTCAAAAGGATTGGGGAGCTTCGGTGGTTTAGGCAACTGTAATTCATATAAAGTAATACCGTCATAACGATATACTTTCTCATTTTGATAAGAATGTCGAAACCATAAATCATCTGATTGAAGTTTCCAATGATTACTGGAGGTTGCCGATAAAGTCATAAATGTATTTCCGTCAAACTTAGGTACCGTAGAATTTGGGTGGCAACTAGTGAAGTATAGGTTGCCAGATTTATCTTCTTTTATTTCATCAACTCTATTGTTTGGCAAACCGTGTTTTGTTGTGTAATTAACTAATTCTTTTCCATCGTATTTATACACTCCTGATTCCCAACTACCAAACCAATAAATATTATTTTTGTCTTGATAAACAACCATTATACTGCTACCAAGTTCTGTTACAGTATCACCTTTTACATTGTTGTCTGTTTGAACTTGTTGTTTGGTCTGCCCATTGCAAGATGTCAATAAAACCAATATGTTGAAAAATGCAAGTATATTCAATTTTATTGTCATTTGTTTGAATTTTGTACTGTCGCTTTAGAGTTACAGCTAACATTTGTGTATGTTGTACTAATGCAACATGTTTACTTTAAAATTATAATGAGTCCAAATTTTACCGAAATAAAAGTACTTCTATTATTTCATTAAACCTGTGTTTACTTGTATTAGTGACGAACACCATTAAAATAGTGGTGAACGCTAAAAACGTTTTCACAATAGATATCCTCATTGTTTTTAAAAGATTATTTTTGTAAAAAAAAGTTATTGAATAATCACAATTACATATTACTTATATTCTTATCTCTTGTTTTTTCTTTCACAAGTTTTTCCCAAGAACCCATTTATAACCATTTTGGAGTAGATGATGGTTTACCAAGCTCTGAGGTTTATGATATATACCAAGATAAAGAAGGATATATTTGGTTTGCCACAGATAAAGGATTGTCTCGATACAATGGTTATGAATTTGAGAATTTCAATAGTAACAACGGGCTTCCTGGTAATGTAGTATTACGTTTTTACCCTCAACCCAACGGACAAGTTTGGTGCTATACGTATCATAATAAGGCGCTGTTTTATTTTAATGAAAAATTTAATGGTTTTACTTCATACGAACATAATGATTTGTTATCTAGTAAATTACATAGTATTAGTTCAATAAAAAGTGTTTTTCTAGATAGCTTAAATAAGCTGCATATAGGTGGGTTTTGGATAAACGGTGAAATAATTATAAGTGAGAATGGTGATTTTAATACAAAGCATAACAGCAAAGATTATTTTGATAGTATTCAAGAAGTCGTTTTAAGCAATGAGTTGATACATAAAAATTCAAACTTTCATTATACAACATTAAAAACAAGCGCTAAAAACAGTAATTTTTCACAAAAAATACATAAGAGCACACATATTCAAGGAGAGTGGATTGTTGCTCATAAAAAAGCTGTTTTTATGAATGATAAAGAAGTTCAAGTTGTGGACGGAGACAATGTTGTGTTAATTAAAAGCAAGCAGACACCACTCAGGCTTAAGACAATAGATAGCGCTCACTTTTTTGTTGGGTATCATTTTGGAGGAGCAAAAATTGTAAATACAAAAGGGCAAATTCAAGAAGAATTCTTGAAGAATAAATCTGTTACTAATTTTTTGATAGATCATGAAGGGGGATATTGGTTTACTACGTTAAGTTCAGGGATTTTTTATATTAAAGCCCCATCGGTTTTTGTGTTCCAGAATTCACGAACCAATGCCAAACCTCATATAAGTTCTTTAGCTAAAAATCATAAAAATGAGTTATTTATAGGATATAAAAATGGTGGGTTTGCAAAGAAGTCCGTTGATAATAATTATACCCTAAACCAGTCTAAGGTATATGAACCTGTATTTGTTGAATTTGATGAGATTCATAAAAAAGGATATGTATTTACTGAACGTTGTATCAAAGATTTTAATAATAAGATTTTAATTAACAATGCATATATTACTAATTTATCTGAATTAACATTTAATAAATCAATTTTTGCTACTACCATTGGTGGTTACTATAAGGTTATTGAAGGTAAGAAAGAAAAATTTCCTTATAGAATACAGGATGTCTGTGTTTTAAATACAGACACGTTATTGGCTACACCACATGGAGTTTTCAAAAAAACAAAAGATAGTTTTATAACATTATCAAAGCAATCCAAGTTACTTGGGTATAGATCTGACGATATTGATATTCTAAACTTACATGGAGATTATATAGTTGCTACACAAGGTGCAGGGGTTGTTGTGTATAATGACAAGCGTGTTTATAATATTTCAGAAAAAGAAGGCTTAACTAGTAATATTGTTAATGAAGTACATGTAGAAAGTGATAGTGTGGTGTGGGCTTGTACTAATAAAGGCTTAAATAAAATTACGATATCTAGTAATAATTATACTGTGACTACTATTGATAAAAATAATGGTTTGCTCAGTAATGAAGTTGAAGATATTGAAATTATAAATGATACACTATGGATAGGTACGAAGCTCGGGTTATGCTATATGTCAAAAGAACTGTTAGACCATAAACAGCAAGACAATATCTACTTTAAGTTGAAAGAAATAGCTGTTAATGATATAGGGTATGGAATAGATAAGGAGTTAAAACTAAATTATAAAGAAAATAAAATTACTTTTTTAGTTGAAGGACTCTCATTTTCCCATAGTAGTAACTTAGCGTATCAATATAGATTAAAAGAAGCTGGGAGTAGCTGGAATACAACAAAAAATAGAAGTATTAGTTTTCCTAATCTTTTACCAGGAAAATACACCTTTCAGGTTAAAGTTTGTATAGGTGATACTGATTGCTCAAAAAAGTTATTAGAGTATCAATTTTTAATTAGACCACCATTTTGGAAAACAGGATGGTTTTATACCCTTTGTATTTTAGCTTTTATTGGTTTAGTATATGTCTTTTTTAAAGTACGTGTTTTAACATATAATAAAGATATTGTTAGAGAGCTTATTAGAGTTTTAATAAAAATACTCAAGCGAAAAGAGAAATTTATTAGTATTCGTACTAATGGTGAAGATGTAAAAATTGCTACACATGAAATTCTTTATGTAAAGTCTTCAGATAATTATGTAGATATTATAACTACAAATAAAACCTATACAATGCGTCATAAAATAGGAGCGTTTATAGAATTATGTGCTGACCCTTTAGAGTATTTAAGAATACATCGTTCGTATATTATAAGGATTGATCAGGTAACCAGTAAAGGGAAAAACTGGATAATGATTAACGAAGAAAAAATACCTGTAGGAAAAACCTATTTAGTGCAACTAGATAAAATACAATTTTAAAAGAAGCTATAGCTGATTTATGTTGCATTCTTGTAATTTTAATAATGGAATGCATCATTTATTTACTAGTCGTAAATAATATTACTAACAACTTATTTTATCTAAACAAAACAAAACCCAATTACAGAATTCTTTTTTTAGTTTTGTTTACCACTGTTTTATATTCCGTTCGCCACAAACCACTGTTTTATGGTGTGCTAAGTGCTGCTTGTTAAATATTTTAGCTTAAAAATTAAGCTGCCACTTTATTAAATGAAAGAGGTTATAAAACAAGTTTCGAATGAAAAAAACATTACTCTTTTTACTATTATCTAGTATTACAACACTAGTTTATTCTCAAGTAAACATACCAGATGCTAATTTTAAAGCTTATTTGGTTGGTAACAGTGCTATAAATACCAATGGTGATACCGAAATACAAGTGCTTGAAGCAACTAATTTTACGGGACTTTTAGACTGTTCAAGTTTAATTATTTCCAGCTTAACTGGTGTAGAAGCTTTTGTTAATATTACTAAATTATATTGCGATAGTAATCAATTGAACTATTTAGATGTTAGTCAGAATACATTATTAACAGAATTACGATGTGGGTATAATCAATTAACCAGTTTAGATGTTTCTCAAAACACTTCGTTAGATGCATTAAACTGTGCGGGAAATCAATTAAGTAATTTAGATGTTAGTCAAAACACTTTACTTACTGTCCTACAATGCAGTAGCAATCAAATAGCAAGTATAAACCTAGGCTTAACAACTGAATTAGTAACACTGTATTGTAATAGTAATCAATTAATGAGTTTAGATGTTGGTCAAAACATATTATTGACTCATTTACATTGCTATACCAATCAATTAACGAGTTTAGATCTTAGTCAGAATACTTCTTTAACAGAATTACTTTGTTTAGGTAATCAATTAACAGGTTTGAATCTGTTAAATGGTAACAATACTAATATCACCCTTTTTAATTCTGAAAATAACTCAAACTTAACGTGTATTTTAGTTGATGATGCTTCGTATAGTACTACGAACTGGACAAATATAGATCCTGCGTCAACTTTTGTAAATAGTCAAGCAGAATGTAATGCATTGTCTACAGAAAACTATGAATTAAACAATAGTTTTTCTATCTACCCAAACCCAACAAGTTCTCATTTAAATATTTATTACAATAAATCAATAGACAGGGTGGAAATCTATAACATATTAGGTAAAAAGGTATTAGAAACAGACACTACTACTACTACTACTACTACTACTACTATATCAACAAATAGTTTAACAAGAGGTGTATACTTTATAAAACTATACTCAGGAAATAAACTAGGTCTAAAACGATTTGTAAAGCAGTAAAACAGAATTTCTAAGCATAAATTAAAAACCAAAAATAAATCTAACCAGTTCCCCTTTTTCAAGGGGAATACAAAACAAGTTTCTTATGAAAAAAACATTACTATTTATTATTATGCTATGTATAACTACAATAGGGTATTCGCAAACGTTTAATACTTTTGACAATAACAATAACACGTTACAGTTCGATATTACATCAGCGACAACCGTAAGAATAATAGATTATATATCAGGAGGTACAAATCTCGACATACCTTCAACGGTTTCGTATAATTCTTCTACTTATTCTGTAACAAGAATAGCGAATTCTTCTCTTGGCGGAATTAATCTTACAAGTGTAATTTTACCAGATGGACTACTTTCAATTGGGAATTATGCTTTTGAAGATAATCAACTAACAACTATTATAATTCCAAATAGTGTAACGTTTATTGGAGAACAAGCGTTTAGTAATAATAATCTTACTAGTGTAGTTTTGTCCAATGGGCTAACCGATATTGATGATTTTGCTTTTGAAATCAATCAACTAACAAATATTACAATACCAAGTAGTATTACGGATATTGGTTTTGGGGTTTTTATGGGAAACCCATCATTAACTTGTGTTATTTCAGAAGCAACAACTCCTCCAACTATAGTTACTACTGGAGATAATTTAGATACTTTTGCTAATGACCGAAGTAATATCAATTTAACCGTGCCAACAGGTACAGCAGCAGCTTATGCAACGGCTACTTGGATAAATTTTAATAGTGTTGCAGAAGGGTTAACAGGTGATTTTATAGTAGACAACATAACCTATCAAATTACTTCAGTTGCTAATAATGAAGTATCTGCAACTGCTTACAATACTGCTGGTGGTACAGTTGTTAATATACCTGATACTGTTACTCGGGGTTGTACTACCTTTAGTGTTGTGAGTATTGGTCAACATGCTTTTGTTAGTAAAAATTTAACCAGTGTTACTTTTACTATTCCGAGTAATGTTACAAGTATTGGCCAAAATGGATTTAAAGCTAATCAATTGCCAATTGTCAATATACCTAATAGTGTTACAAGCATTGGTAATAGTGCTTTTAACAATAACAATTTGAGTAATATTACTATTCCTAATAGTGTTGTAAGTATTGGTAATAGTGCTTTTAGCGTTAATCAATTAATTAGTGTATCTATTCCTAATAGTGTTACAAGCTTGGGTAATTATACTTTTTGGAATAACCTTATAGAAACCGTAATTATACCTAGTAGTATCGTCAGTATTGGTACTTATGTCTTTGCCGATAATAACTTAACTACTCTAACGATACCAAGTAGTGTTACTAGTATTGGTGCTAATGCTTTTAGTACTAATCCATCATTAACCGATGTTTTTTCTGAAAGTACAACACCACCTACAATTACTATGGGCACAAATGATACTTTTGATAGTATTGCTAATCGTGGTAACATTCACTTACACATACCAGGAGGTGCTGCTGTTATGGATGCGTATGTTAACGATGCTGGAGCTTTATGGAAACATTTTAATCCAGTTACTCAAGATGCCTTAGGTATTTCGGACTTTGAATTAGCTAACGGAATAACCATACTAAATATTACAGATGCTATAAAAGTAATGCATTCTAACAGCGTTAGCTTAAAAAACTATACTATTTGCAGTATTTCAGGAGCTAAAGTTTCTACAGGTATAGAAAGAAATATAGACACTAGCTTTTTAGCAAGCGGAATTTATATTTTAAAACTAGATTTTAATAAAGGAACAGTCATTAAAAAGTTTGTAGCTAATTAATATTAAAATAAAAAGTCGCGTATAGTCATTTCGACGTTAGGAGAAATCACATAACAGTGTGTAAAATAGATTAACAAACATAAATTATAAATTTAAAAACTAAACAATGATGAAAATTTCAAAAAACCTTTTAACTATTGCTTTTATTGCAACAACTTTATTTTTAACAAGTTGCGGTAACGATGACGATGCAGTAACTGTACCTAATGTAATAAGCGTTCAAGACCTAACAACAGCTATAGATGAAAACCCTACAGTTGGGCAAGTTGTTGGTACTGTAGTAGCAACACAAACAGTTGGCGGAAGTACTATAAGTTACAGTATTGACTCTCAAACTCCAACTGGTGCATTAAGTATAAATGCAAGTACAGGAGAATTAACTGTTGTAGATGCTTCTTTATTTGATTTTGAAAACAACCCTGTATTAACAGCAACTGTTTCGGTTGACGGTGCTGTAAATACAGCAGTAGTAACTGTTAATATAAATAATATAAATGAGATTGGAGATTTTAACCATGGAGGTGTTGTTTTTTGGATTGACCCAACAGATGATACGCATGGTTTAGTATGTACAATAGATGACCAGAGTACTGGCATACAATGGTACAATGGTTCAAATGGTTCTACAGGTGCTAACGGGACAACAATTGGATCAGGCGAAACAAATACTACTGTAATTATAAACGATCAAGGGGTTGGAGTATATGCTGCACAATTATGTGACGATTTATCTTTAAATACTTATACAGATTGGTTTCTACCAAGTATTGATGAATTAGAAGAAATGTACAATAAAAAAGCAATTATTGATGCTACATCTATGGCTAATTCAGGTGCTATTATAGAAGAAACCTATTATTGGAGCAGTACTGAAGTCACTACAAGTTCTGCAAAAGTATTTAGGTTTACGGCTACACCTTGGATTGATAACGGCTATAAATCTACGAGCACATATAACGTTAGAGCTGTTAGAGCTTTTTAAAGTTAATAAAACATAACAAGCCGCTTTTTATAAATGAAAGGTGGTTTGTTTACTATTATAAAAAACAATATCAATGGAAAAAATAATCAAAATAAAAAACGAGTACAACTCGTTAGACACCTTACATAACTTTTTAAAAAGTGGACTTGCAATAAAAAAGTGGACAAATAGTTAAGCGACTATGCTGCTATATTTTGATTATTAGTTCTCATTTCAAATTCTTGTATTGATTTATTTCCTAATGATGAATGTATTCTTCGAGTATTAT
>Ga0209291_1001337_pt1 | contig 22028 bp, 19 predicted proteins | sample GOMGulsemesocosm_FD_184633 | JGI IMG/M metagenome (GOLD analysis project Ga0209291, IMG submission 184633) | Methane-oxidizing microbial communities from mesocosms in the Gulf of Mexico - GOM9B Gulf of Mexico (SPAdes) (version 2) | ecosystem: Environmental > Aquatic > Marine > Cold seeps...
CCGTATAGCTGCACCCATAAAGCATGATCCTGACGACGTGCTTTATCTATTACAGGTTTTTCAGCATCACTAGGGAAATTATTGATCGCATCAACATTGGTTTTCACATCAGTCAGTAAAGTATCGAGTGAATAACCACTGGTTTTTTCAATACTAACCGAGCTACCGTTCGCGTTAGATGTCGAAGTAATACGCTTAATACCAGCGACGGTTTCAAGCGCATCTTCAATCTTGATCGCGATGCCCTCCTCCGCTTGTTTGGCGTCACCACTGTCGTAGTTAACCGATACACGAATGGTATCTGGTTCAATACTCGGAAACGCTTCTTTGCGTAAGTTTCCTAATGCCATTACCCCAAGGAGGATGATACTAATGAGTAGTAAGTTAGCCGCTACGGAATTGGTGGCAAACCAGTTAATGACCCCCTGCAATGGATTAATAGTAGATAATTCGCTAGGTTGTGACGGGCGAGTTGTTAAATCACGATGTTGTTCACTCATAATTTCACACTCACGTTATTTATCGTCACATCAGAGACGACAGAGGCATCTGCAAGTTGCACATCACTTTGATTGGTTAACTTCGCGATCACCTGCATACCTTGCACATAGCTGTTTAATGGACGAATGATAATGTTGGCACTGTCCATCCCCGCCATTGGCTTAATGTAACTTAATTCACCTTGAGCAAACTGCTGCTGGGCAGTGAAAGTAGCCAAGTGACCATCTGCACCTATATACCAAACTTCGCCATTTTGTGATATCGCCGACGCAGGTAATTGCCATAGATCATTCAGCGCTTTACCCTGTACTGTAGCCGTCACAAACGTACCCGGAAATAGTGGTGTTTGCTGTGCTAACGGCTGTTCAACGACAACGACCAAGGCACGTTGACGACTGTTATTATCAAGATGCTGTTCGACACGTTCAACGTAACCTTGCCACTGGCTATCACCCGTAGTGTTCGTTAAGGTAACTGGCCATTGACCCTCTACTGCCCCACTGATGTTCGGTAAACTTGACCATTGATGCGCCGATAATGGGATCTCAATCTCCATGCGATCTGTGCTGTATAAGGTCGCAATACTATTACCCACTTGCAGATAACTGCCTAATTGCACATCTCGACTCACCACTAACGCTGAAAATGGCGCTGTAATGACGGTTTTATCTAAATCACGTTGTGCTTTAGTTAACTGGCTTTGGGCATTTTTAAACGTGGCTTGAGCGGCAATCAGCTGCGGTTCACGTAATACCAACGGGGAATCAGGATCTCCACTGATACCGGAGTTATGCCATTCCAGACGTGCTTGCTGGCCTTGACGCTTCTCTTCTAACAAGGCTAATTTAGCGTCGGCGACTGCCACTTGCGCACTGCTAAAGGCTTGCTGATAATCAATATCATTAATTTTAATAACCGCTTCGCCTCGCTTGAACTGCTTGCCTGTCGCAAAATTCTGTCCGAGGGATTCGACCTGACCACTGACTTCACTGGTGAGGGTTAATTGATAACGCGATTTTGCCTCACCATAACCAATCACTTCAGCCTGGTAACTGCCTTTAGTCACGGCCATCACCGTGACTTCGGGTAATTGCACAACAGCTTTAACAACAGGCGTATGAACAGCACTATTCGCAGCATCCATTTTGGCACCGTTGTAACTCATTACGACAAAAATACTGGCTGCGGCCGCTAATGTGATCGCGATAGTAATAACATTCTTTTTCATGATGCTTCTCCAGCATTGTCTGTTGTGATACCAAGCCCTAAGGCCAGTCCTAAATCAATACGATTAACCAGTCGGTTATAGGTGGCTTGTGTCAATTTCGATTGCAGATCAAAAGTTTGTTGCTGTACGGTAAGCAGATCTAATATATCCACCAGCCCTTGGCGGTATTTAGTTTGATAGTTAGCCTCGCTACGCTTCGCACTCGTCAACGCGTCATTAAGGTGTTGCTGCTGACGTTTTAACGACTGCTCTTGGCCCAGGCTATTTTCAACCTCGTTCACCGCTGTTAAGAGCGTTTCTTGATAAGCCCAATATGTTTGCTCGGTCGTCAATTCCGCTATTTCAATTTGGCTACGTAACTTACCTCCTTGGAATATAGGGGCTGTAAGTTGGCCTAATAAACTCCATACTGGACTTGTTAATAACGCTTCACTGGGTGAATTGGCAATATCGGTTAACGACGCGGATAAATTGATTGACGGTAACAAGGCTTTATAAGCAACATCCGTTCGATATTGTGCAGCACTAATCTCTGCATAAGCAGCTTGTAAATCGGGACGGCGACCTAAATTTTGTTCCGGTAAACCCGCTAATGGTTGCAATACGTTAGGGAAATCACGCCCTACTTCAATCCCAGTGGAGTGCCCTAACAACAATCCTAGGTTACGTTGGTTTTTCGCTAAGGTTTCTTGCTTTTCTGCTAACGTTGCACGGGTCTGCGCGCTACTTGTACGTGCATTATCTAGCTCTTCAAGAGCCCCTAAACCACTCCGATAGCGGCTTAATACAAAATTTTCATTGTTCTCTAATACTGCTAAACGAGCAATTTCAATAGTAATTAATTGTTGCTGTAAATTAATTTGTAACCAACTGCGCATGATATTTGCCGCTAATGCATCTCGAGCGCCCTGATAAGTCGCCTCTGAGTTTTTAATATCCATGTCTGCAGCAGCGACTTCATCACTGAGCGTCTGCCAGATATCAAGTTCCCAACTCACGCTAATGTCAGTTTTATAACTTGTATCCCCATCAGCCCTCTCAGCGTTAAATCCGCCACTCACTTGCGGAATTCGTTCACTTTCCGCCACACCTTGCTGTGCATAAGCAATTTGCAAAGAAATTGCAGTTTGTTGCAAACTTGGGTTTTGCAATATCGCTTGTTCGACTAAACTAGTCAGTTCAGGTATCGCGATCAGCTCAGTTAATTGCGTAATATCAACGGCATCTTGTTGTTGATATTGCCAATGTGTTATTTCAGTCAGCGCTGAATCAGCACTTTGCTTATAATTAACCGTGCTGCTACTGCAGCCAACAACCGCTGCAACAGTAAGTGCTAACATTGAATGACGTAGTGCTAACACTGAATATCGTGATGGACTAGAATAAGCCATTGTTTATCTCCTCAATTTTACTAAGGCAAGTATAAAAAATGGAAGGTTAAGATAGGGTTAAGACGGGTAAATAAAACACAATAAACACAGTTATATATGTTTATTCACATATCATATAACTGACAAAAATTTACTGTTAAAATTGTAAAAATGAGATCTAATCAACTAAAAAAACACACTTAAGACGTATAATTAAAACTAACTCCAAATAAGGATATAAGGAATTAAATATGCCATTTGTTAACATCAAACAATCATTCTCTGAGTGGCAAGATCGTCTAAATACGCTCGCCAATCATTCAGGCTTACATTCAATCCTGATCATGGAGTCAAAACCCGACACAATGGAAGTTGTCGTTGCCAATGAACAACCTATTTATAATGTGGGAGACTGTGGCCCCAAAAGTCGGCAGCCAGGTTGCCACGAACTGTATTGCGAACGTGTTGTCGATACTGCGCAGCCGGTATTTATCCCAGATGCAAGTATTGATGAAGAATGGAAAGGCAACGAAGATTACGTGAAATTTAATCTCGGTGTTTATCTTGGGTTTCCATTGATGGCTAAAGGGGTTGTCGTTGGGACAATTTGTGCCCTAAATGATAAAACATTTGATTTTAACGAAGGTTCACCATCGGTATGCAGTGAGTTAGTGCAATTGAAAGCTGATATCGAATTAGCATTCTAATGATGCTCAACGTTAGCAGCATATATTATGTTGCTAACGTCCTTATTAACGCTCACTTTGCGTTTTTTATTACTGCTATAAAGCTGTTAATCCGCATCTAGTCACCTTTTCAATGATCAAACGTTTCATTAATTCCTTTTGAATTATCTAAATCCAGATACACTGCGATAGTATGGTTCTTCAAATCGCGTTACGTTAACCCTGCTAAAGACCATAGATATATTATTGATATAACTAACTTTATACTCCTTATTATGTAAAAGGTATAAGCAAACTGTTCCTGATTTAAGCTAACTGCTATTTTTCGGTCAAAAAACAACTTAAACCAAGCTAAATGATTAAATTCAATAGGTTTTTTTAGTAAGTGTGTAGTATGCTGCCTCATTCATAAATGAACAGCGCATTCAATACTCAAGATGAAAATAATTATCGTTACTGTTTGTTATTAATCAATAAAATTGAGATGACATTATGGATTTGATCCCCTCTCTATTACAACAAATGTGTGTTTACCTCGTGTTCGCTTATCTACTCAGCAAAACACCTATTTTCATGCCTCTATTAAATATATCCTCACGCTGGGAGCATAAACTTAGCTGTTATCTTTTATTTTCGATATTTTGCATCATGGGTAGTTATTTTGGTTTGCAATACCAAGATGCAATAGCGAATACCCGCGCAATCGGCGCTGTAATGGGGGGGTTATTTGGCGGCCCTATTGTTGGATTAGCCGTCGGCATGACAGGCGGTATACATCGTTATTTTATGGGTGGCTTTACTGATCTCGCTTGCGCTATTTCGACATCCATAGAAGGCTTGATTGGTGGTTTTTTTCACGTATATCTGTTACGTAAAAATAAAATTAATGACCTATTTAAACCACACGTTATTTTTTTAATTACCTTGATTGCAGAACTAACACAGATGGCAATCTTACTTGCGGTCGCCAAACCTTACGATCAATCACTCGCATTAGTCAGTCAAATAGCGCTACCTATGATCACCGCAAACACGATTGGTGCAGTCTTATTTATGAGTATTATCGAGGATAGAAAATCTATTTTTGAAAAGTATTCAACCGCATTTTCACAACGCGCATTAAGAATTGCAGATCGCAGTGTCGGCATTCTTAATCAAGGTCTTGATACTGAAAGTGCGAAAACCATAGCAAACATTCTTTATGAAGAAACGAATGTCGGTGCGATAGCTATTACAGATAGGCACAACATTCTAGCCTTTGTTGGTATTGGTGAACGACATCATAAAGCGAATGTGCCCATTTCAAATTATACTCAACAAGCGATTAATGAAAACCGCATCGTAGACCTGAACAGCACAACTATCTACCGATGCCCTATTGATGAAAAATGCCGATTAGGCTCAGCATTAATCTTACCGTTACGTAATGGTAACAATGAGGTCGTAGGCACAATTAAATTGTACGAACTACACCGAAAGCTACTGTCTAATATCAATATATCGATGGCAAAGGGGATCGCACAATTACTGTCGAGCCAGATATTACTTGGTCACTACCAGCAGCAACAAACACTACTAACACAAGCTGAGCTTAAATTATTACATGCTCAAGTTAACCCACACTTCTTATTTAATGCGCTAACAACAATTAGTGCAGTGACACGTCGTGAACCAGATAAAGCCAGAGCTTTGATCCAGCACCTGTCACAATTTTTTCGTAGTAATCTTAAACAGAACATTGAGTCGGTAACCCTGCGTGAAGAGCTGTCTCACGTAAACGCTTATCTGACCATTGAACAAGCCCGATTAACAGATAGATTAACGGTCAATATTGATATCGACCCAGATTTGATGGATATAAGACTACCGAGTTTTACTCTACAACCCCTCATCGAAAATGCCATCAAGCACGGTATTTCAACTATGCTAGGAGCCGGTAAATTAGAGATATACAGTAAAAAAACAGCGAAAGGAACGCTTATTTTTGTCACCGACAATGCGGGTACATATGTCACAACAAAAGAAGATTCAAAAGGGTTAGGACTGAAAATAGTAGATAAAAGACTGATTAATCATTTTAATAACAGTTCAAGTTTACAGATTTCAAGCATAGCAAATAAGCTAACTCAAATATCATTTTTGCTACCGATAAGCACGATAACAATTAATAATAAGGAACACTAGCTCATGCTTAATGCTATCGTCATTGACGACGAACAGTATGCTCGTGAAGAGTTAATCGAATTATTACATGAAACCAAACAGATTCGAGTAATTCAACAAGCAGAAAATGCAATCGAAGGCTTGCAACTCATTAACAAGTTAAAGCCCGACATTATATTTTTAGATATTCAGATGCCACAGATTACGGGCATTAAGATGCTCTCGATGCTTAACCCTGACAACATGCCTAAAGTTGTGTTTTCAACAGCATATGATCAATATGCTTTGCAGGCTTTTGAAGAGAACGCTTTTGATTATCTGCTTAAGCCTATCGATCCCGCGCGATTACAAAAAACGGTAGACAGGTTAGTCAAGTCAACAACACCGCAAAACTACACTGCGATAGAGCATAAACAGTTGGCGCAAGTTCCTTGCACTGGTCACAACCGTATTCTCATTATAGCCACTGAAGATATTGAATTTGCATACAGCGGATTATCTGGTGTGTACATTAATACCGGCCAGCAAGAAACAACGAGCCAATTAACATTGAAGGTACTAGAAGAAAAGACCCCTTTAATTCGTTGTCATCGCCAGTACCTTGTTAATCTAAAAGCAATTAAAGAGATACAACTATTGGATAATAGTTTAGCTGAAATCGTGACGACAAGTGGTAAAACGTTACCCGTAAGCCGCCGTTACCTAAAACTATTAAAACAAAGCTTTGGTATTGTATAAGCATTCGGAATTCAACGGCAAAAAAATAGCCTTACCACGAAAGTGAATAAGGCTATTTTTATGCTAAAGACTGAATATAAAGAAACATTACTTAATGTGTAGAAGCACTTCTTTCACCCCTGCCAGGCTGATCTATATCCAATCTCCTTTGCATCCTTGTCAGCAACAGTGCTGTACGAGTTTAATTGATGGACGCAAGCCACCAAAAAAAATACAACAAACTCATATAGATCTCCTTATTTATATGGGCGTAATTTTAGTAAGATAACGCTATATTAATAGTGTTGATTATGTCAGTGGTTGTATGGCGACTTAAGTGGTCGATGTTACCGGTAAAATCGTTCAATTATTGAAACTAATCGTTACATTGAACATTAAACGGCAGACATAAAAAAAGCCCTTAACCATATGGCTAAGAGCTTAATGCACAATTAAGGCAAACGTTATTTAATTAAGTGACGGTCACTATAAATTAAGCACAACATTTTTTGTATTTTTTACCACTGCCACATGAGCAAGGATCATTACGGTTAGGCGTTTTTTCGAATACAGTTGTTTTTGGCTTATTTAACATACCGTCTAAATCACGGGTGTTTTCTTCTTTGTCTGCATTTACTTCAATGTTCGCGACTAATTTGGTGTCAGCTAAAATTACTTCAATTTCAGTTTTACGCTCTGGTGTTTGCACGGTCAAATTTAAAGGTAACTCGTCAGTCCCAAGCTTAATATCACGTTTAGTGTTATAGCCAGATTTAACGTGATTTAATCTCGCGTCAATACGACCTTTGAAAAACATTTTAGACATCTGCAGTTCCTAATTTTTAGATATTCTTAATTCAGTGGGCTCTTATACTATAAAACTGCCATCTTTTAAACACTAGGCTAGTTAATTAATTAAAACCGCGTCTATATCGCTAAAGGTTTCGTTATTTATGCCGTTAACCAAGTTAATTAACGCATAATGTTAAACTGTAATTATAATAATTCAAATTAAAGTGCTGATTATTACTGAAATCCAGCAACATTTTACATTTGAATTCCCTTATCGATAGGCCAGGACAATACCCTAATGAATTTAAGTCAATTTAGTATCAAGCAAAAACTGATCATAACTATGATTAGTGCCGTTATTACCGCGACCTTACTCGTCGGGTTCGTGAGTCAAAACCTAGCCAAAGAAGTCATTGAAACACGCTTAACCACTTCTGAACTGCCCGCTAAATTAATGCAGATCCGCAATCAGGTTGATAAAGAGATATCAAGCTTACAGCAGGCAGCCCAGCAAGTGGCGAGCAACCGATTTATGCTTGAGTTATTGCAAACGGAACGAACCCCTGCGCAAGAAGCACAGCTTGTGCAAGTGCTTAACGATGTAAAAAGCCAATATCAGCTTATTGATGCTTCCTTTGCTAACCGTATAACCGGTGACTACTGGAATCAAAACGGGTTTTTACGTCAGCTGAATCGTCAACAAGATAACTGGTTTTTTGACTTTACCAACAGTAGTCAGCAACAGTCTGTGAGTGTATTTAAAGAAAGTAACGGCGAGATGAAACTCTTTATTAACTACCAGCAACGTAATGGGCAAGGCATGTCTGGCCTGTCAAAATCCCTCGATGAAATGGTCGATTTTATCAATCAATTTAAGCTAGAGCAAAGTGGTTTTGTTTATCTGGTGGATGCAGCAGGCATGATCCGTCTACATAATGACAGTGCGCTTATGGGTAAGACCAGCCTAATCCAACAATATGATAGCCAAGTAGCCACTTCCCTACTTAAAAAAACTGCATTCAATCTAGCGGAAACGACCGTGTCGGATCATGATACATTAATTGCCAGTAGTTATATCCCATCAATGGATTGGTATGTGATTGCCGAGTTACCGACCGAGGAAGCATTTGCCAGCTTAGCGCAAGCCAATAACAAGATCATGTTATGGACATTTGTAATTGCCCTTGCTTTTACTTTCATCGCCATCTGGTTAGGTAACAACATTACGCGTCCAATTCAACGTATCGCAGGTGTGTTTTCTGAGCTTGGTAATGGTGACGGCGATCTGCGTCAACGTATTGAGATTCAAGGACACGATGAAATTGCGCAATTGTCATTGGGCTTTAATAGTTTTATCACTAAAATCCACGATTCAATGCAAGAAGTATCACGCACTGGTGAAGCGCTCCAGGAGGCAGCAGCAGAAGTGGCAGGCCAAGCGCAGATCACTTTAGATAATAGCCATGAACAACGAGACCGCACCTTTCTGGTCGTCACTGCAATTAATGAAATGGGCGCGACAGTTAACGAGATCGCTAATAACGCATCAGCGGCAGCCGTTGAAGCCCAAAATGCAGAAACTGAAACCCGAGGTGGTCAACACGTTGTAACCCAAGCTAGTGATGTGATTAACCAGCTTGCAGGTGATGTGGATGAAGTCAGCCAAGTTATCGACTCATTAGCCAATAATACCCAGGCGATTGGTGGCATTTTAGAGGTGATAAGCAGCATTTCAGCGCAGACTAATCTACTGGCGCTTAACGCTGCGATCGAAGCGGCACGTGCGGGTGAACAAGGGCGTGGTTTTGCCGTAGTTGCAGATGAAGTACGTAGTTTAGCAAGCCGTACCGATCAATCTACCAACGAAATTCAAATAATGATTGATAACTTACAAAATGAGGCCAGCAGCGCAGTAGCAGCTATGCTAAAAAGCCGTGAGTTAACCACACAGGGTACAATCGCGACAACCGATACCTCGACAGCACTAGTATCTATTGGTGAGCGTATTGGCCATATTTCGGACATGAACACACAAGTCGCGACAGCAACAGAAGAGCAATCAACTGTGGTCAATGAAATCAATCAAAACATCGTTGAGATTAATGATATCACCCAGTGCACAGCAGATACTGCAGAAGGCTTAGCGAAGTCAAGTCATGCATTACGCGATCTTTCGATGCGTCTTGGTGATATGGTCGGCGTATTTAAGTTATAGCGGACTAGCTGAATCTAAATATATTAAAAATACCGCTTAACATTAGCGTTACGCGGTATTTTTTGTTAAATGACTTTGAGTGTCGCAACTAATTCCTTGTTACGCACTTCAATTGACTCTAGAACAGCTTTAATCATGGTTTGGGTTAAGTCATCTTTAAGTTTATATATTGGCATTTGGTTAAGTACTGGATTTACCACTTGCTCTGCTATTTGGATCACTTGTGGTGTAAACAAGTCCGGCATGCCTTCAACCTTAACTTCATGCACCTTCATATTTGTTACATAGAACGCGGATTTTTCTGAATTATAACTCAGTGATCCCGTTAGTCGCGTATGACCACTGTACTCTAATCCTGCCATTAATAGTTTAACATTTAATTGCAGCTCAATTTCATTCTTATCTTTCGCTAGTGCTAATACAGGTTTGCTCAGTTCAACCGTCAAAAATGAAGTTTTTCTCACTAGCGGCATGACACTCAAGACTTTCTCTTGCAACTCTGCTTCGCTAAATTTAACCGTTAACGCCTGTGCGGGTAATACAAATGTGCACATTAATAACAAGGTGATGATTAACTTATTCATACCAGTTTTCATTATTTAACACTCTCTAGTTCGGTATTACTATCTACTTCGGTATTACTCTGCACTTCGCCACTAAAACCAACGCGATTATCACCGACAGAATAAGCGACAATTTGGCTAAGTTCTTGCAGACTGTAACCCGATTCTAGTCGCCATTGGTTAAAGGTGTTTTGGATCGTGGTTAAACTACGTTTGGTCATGAGCCCACCATCGATGAGTTGATGCCCACGAAAATAAGCTTCCACATCACTGCTCAAAATAAACGTATCTTTACCTAATCGACGCAATGCATACGGGCCGGTATTACCACCTAAACGACTGCCGTGTTTTTTCATATATTGCCATAAACCCACGACATCATCGGCTGGCCATTGTGCTAACCACTTAGCAACAGAGCCATGTTCGTCACAGATATCTTTGAGCCACAGCGCGTTATCACGTACTGTCTTTACCTTGGTATAGTTACGAATAATTTTAGCATCAGCCGCTTTACGCTCTAACATATCGTCAGGCATTAAGATTAGCTTATCAATGTCAAAGCCCCAGAACACCTCTTCAAATCCAGCCCACTTAATTTCAATAATTCGCCATACGAACCCTGATTTAAAGATCGCACGGGTAAACTCAGCCAACACATCGCTGTTTTGTACAGTAACGAGTTCGGCATTTGTCAGTGGTTGCGATAATAAATACGCTAACGCCTGTTCTCCGCCCTTACGTTCCGCGGCACGGTGGTATATTTTGTCGAATGATTCCATAACGTATCTCTAAACCGTTTAAATGTATTGGATAAGTGTACAGTAAATTAGCAATACAAACCAAGGTTCAGGAATATAACGATAAGGAAAAACGCTACATCATAAACATAACAACGGGCTCGAGGTTAAGCCTGAATGATAATACAACATTGTTCAGGTTTAACCTGTCTTGCTCGGTAACCGTCCAGTGGTAGCCCGCACTGATTGTGACGGCCGAGTTAACATGGTATTTAACCCCCACTTTAAATTTTGTAGCGTTATAAATAGATTGGATAGCATCCACTTCATGATCGAGGTTCACAAGGTCATATGATACATTAAAATCTATTTCATACTCAGGTGACGTAGAATACGTAACACCCAATACTGGTGATGTTAATATTGCAACGGTTTTATCTTTTTCTTGTCCTTCAATTCTTGCGACTAAAGCACTAACGCCAAGATTAACCGAACCATATATCTCCGCATATTCATGAACCCTAAATGTCTTTGACAAACCAACCGTAATATCCGTTGATTTAGCCGATGCATCGCTGACTTCTGATATGTCACTTTTTTTATCAATGAATGTTTTGAAATGTACATCTTCCGACATTTCATTTTCTGTATTCAACGTCCATGTGTCTTCTGCATAGCTCAATTCAATATTACTATGGTAAAAAGACTCCGCGGCAGCCAATGGGCTTAAAGCAAGTAAGCTCACCGCAGATAAAACAGATTTAATCGACATCAATGTCTACTCATCACTTAGTTAAGGTATAACCTTATTATCGACAGGCAGAGCAATTACTCCAGTTAAAATTACAAAAAACGCGCAACTTAATGAAAAGTAAGGCGCGTTTATATTCTCGAAATGCTATTTATGCCAGCGTTTAAATATCAGTGATGTGTTGATCCCACCAAAGGCGAAGTTATTAGTCATCACAACATCAGTGTGTATCTCACGGCCTTCACCGCGAATATAATCAAGATCGCCACATTCAGGCGCGATATTATCTAAGTTGATTGTCGGTGCGAACCAGTTGTCTTGCATCATGTTGATTGATGCCCACGCTTCAATTGCGCCACAAGCACCAAGGGTATGACCTAAATAACTCTTTAATGAGCTGATTGGTTTTTTACCTAACGCATTGGCAGTGGCGATGGTTTCGGCAATGTCGCCTCGGTCCGTTGCTGTACCATGGGCGCACACATAACCAATTTCATCGATATCAATCTTGGCATCTTCCACCGCTTGTTCAATGGCTACTTGCATAGTTGCCGCGGTTGGTTGGGTCACGTGTTTACCGTCAGAGTTACAACCAAAACCAATGATCTCAGCGTAAACTGTCGCGCCACGCGCAAGGGCATGTTCCAACTCTTCTAGAATCAGCGTACATGCGCCTTCACCAATCACCAAGCCATCACGATCAGTATCAAATGGTCGCGGTGTGAGCGCTGGTGTATCATTTTTAACACTTGTTGCATACAAGGTATCAAATACCGCCGCTTCGGTAATACAAAGCTCTTCAGCACCACCAGCAACCATCAAATCTTGACGACCAAATTTAATCGCTTCATACGCATAACCAATGCCTTGTGAACCCGACGTACAGGCCGAACTTGTGGTAATAACACGTCCCGTCAAACCGAAGAATACGCCTACGTTTACTGGTGCGGTGTGTGACATAGTTTGGATATAACTGGTCGCCGTTACGCCAGACATGTTACCCGTGTCCATCATGCGGCTAAAATTAACCAGTGGTTCAGTCGAACCCACTGATGAACCGTACGAAATACCCGTGCGACCATCGGTTAATGCTGGGTGGTCTAATAATTGCGCTTGATCTAACGCCAACTCTGTTGCACGTGTCGACATTAATGATACGCGCCCCATTGAGCGAACTTGTTTACGCTTATAATGGGCTGGTTTTTCAAAATGCAGGACAGGTGCTGCTAAGCGGGTATTAAGCCCATCAAGATAATCCCATTCAGGCATCACTTTAACAGCATTTTCACCTTTTTCTAGACCAGCTTTAAACGTCGCCCAATCGTCACCAAGTGCAGTGACCGCAGACATACCTGTAACAACAACTCTTCTCATTAGATTAGCCCACCGTTTACAGAAATAACTTGGCGAGTGATATAAGCCGCACAATCAGACATTAAGAATGACACTGTACCTGCCACTTCTTCCGGTTTACCCATACGTTTTAATGGGATCATTTTTTTGATTTCATCGAGCGGTAAGTCATTGGTCATGTCTGATTCGATTAACCCTGGAGCTACACTGTTTACAGTGATCTTACGTTTTGCTAGCTCAAGCGATAACGCTTTTGATGCTGCAATAATACCGCCTTTTGCTGCGCTGTAATTCACTTGACCACGGTTACCCATGAGGCCAGAAACAGAGGCCATAGTAACGATACGACCGCCTTTTCTAGCGCGTACCATTGGCATTACCGTTGGATGAATCACATTGTAAAAGCCGTCTAAGCCAGTACGGATCACATCATCCCAGTCTTCGCCTTCCATTGATGGGAATGCCATATCACGCGTAATACCCGCATTACACACAACGCCATAATACGCGCCATGTTCAGCGATGTCCGCTTCGATGCTTGCTTTTGCCGCGGCTCTATCGCACACATCAAATTGTAATAAGCTCGTGCTTTGACCCAGTTCAGCAATTTGAGCACAAGTATCCTGCGCCGCTTCAACGCCAGAACGGCAATGAACCGTAATATCAAAGCCGTCTTTTGCTAATTGCAGTGCGATCGCTTTACCCAGTCCACGACTTGAGCCTGTTACTAAAATACGTTTACTCATGATTATCCTTTAAAAATTGTGCGGGATCCTGCGGTTGGAATACATTGATTTTAGCTTTTGCTAGCACCGCATCGTCTTCATCTTTTATAACGCAATCAAAAACACACAGTCCTGATTCGTCTTGAATTAGTTTTTTGGCTTCAATTAACAAGGTTTGCGCGACTCTAAATACACCCACTTCGGCGTTATATTTACGAGAACCTAATAGAAAGCCAATTTTCACCTCACCAGCATCATCCAGTGCATGCGCACCACCATAAGCCGCGATGGTTTGCGCCATATATTCGCAGCCGACATAACTTGGTACGCCTTGTTTAGCGCAATCATAGAAAGGTATCGTGGGCGTAATAGTCACTCGGCAACAGACGTTTTCGTCGTCATAACTCACCAACTCATCAATTAAGATCATCGGTGCGCTATGCGGTAAGACATCTGCAATTGGATATTTGCTCACTACTGTAGATTGGTTCACTGCTGTTTTCCTATCACTAAACTGATATTGTTACCGCCAAAAGCAAACGAATTACTCATGCAGGTTTGTAACTTATTCTTAGCTGTACGATCGGCATTGGCCTTTGCATCCACTAGGTTTATCGTAGCAAGGCTGTTATCTACCTCACCATCGCTCACATTGGCCGGCACTTTATGTTCTGGGTTATATTCATCATGAAGTAATAACCAACAAATACCCGCCTCTAATGCACCTGCTGCGCCTAGCGTATGGCCTGTCATGCCTTTTGTTGAACTACACAATACTTCACTTCCACAAGCGTTAGACATGGCTTTAGCTTCCATGTCATCATTCTTTGGTGTGCCAGTACCGTGTAGATTGACATAATCTATTTGTGAGCCTTGTAACTGCGCTTCGGCCAATGCTACTTGCATCGCCCGTAATGCGCCCTCTCCTTCTGGGTGCGGCGCTGATAAATGGTGGGCATCAGAGGTTTCAGCCGCCCCTAACAATTGAATGCCACCTTGCTCTTTGGTGACGACAAATAACGCCGATGCTTCACCGATATTAATACCATCACGGTCTGTCGCAAATGGGTTATTCATTGCAGTCGCTGTTGAGGCCAATGCTTTAAAGCCATTGACGGTAAGCTTTGCTAAACTATCAACACCACCGGCAATAACCACATCAGCTAAGTCAGCATCCAGTAATGCCTGTGCACTGACTAACGCTTTACCACTAGATGAACAGGCTGTCGAAATACTGTAAACCGGTCCTTTAGCCTGACATAAATCCGCTATAAACTGCGCTGTGGTACCCATTTCCTGCACTTTATAATGATAGTTTTCTGGGTATTCGCCTGTCGCCATTTTTTGCTTTAATGCTTGTTCGCCGTATTCAATGCCTGCAGTACTGGTCCCAATCACCACTGCGATACGTTGTTGCCCAAACTCAGTTATCAGAGGCGCAAGCGTATCGGCAATTTGTAAATAAGCCAACTGACTAAGCTTATCATTACGGGTGAGTATTTTATCAAAAGTTGCATCAACGACACGACCCACATACTGAGGTTCTGCAATTGGCAACTCGCTATCAAGTACCAATCCACCTCGGTAACCCTTTAGTAGTGCAGCAGCGACAGATGCTTTCGAATCACCTAAAGCACATACCACACCAAAATCTTTTAGACAGATACTCACAGTGACACCTTACTTAATTCTGTTATTGTTATTTGATAATCGCGCAGTAAATGCTTAAGGATATAACGATTATCGAACTTTTCTACCGTCAAAATGACCTGACCATTTTTCGTTAATGTACGCGTCCAATCTGTTGAGGTTTGCCCCTCATGATTGCTAAATTCTTCTCTAAACGAACCATTGGTCGCTGACTGTAATTGCGCCAACGGCCAGTTAACCCATTGCAGATCTGCGATCACATAACTGATATCTAATCCCGGTACGGGCACATATTGGTTAATCACAGCCTCGTCATTCACGCTCCACAATACATCAAACAACGGAATACCTGAGGGTGTCATCGCCACCAATTTAATTTGCGTTTCAGTAAATTCGACTTGTGCTAATAAACTTTGGGCTTCACCATTAAACTCGGCTTCAATTAATTGCGTTTTCGCCTGCATCTGTAATGCTTCTGGTGGTGCAGTAAGTTGTAAGGTGACACCCGGTGCCATCGCGACTAAATGGCTTTGTTGCATACTAATACAGCCAGTTAATAATAAGGCCGTTAATAACACAGCGGTTAATCTCGGCAAGCTTAGTCTCGGCAAACAGGTCCACTTCATTTTACTACCTCAATACTGTTATTACTCACATCGTCACCTCGACTTTCTGTCTCAACTTGTTTGGTACTCAGAACCGTGACTTGTTTTGCACTTAATGGCGATAATAGAAATACTAACAAGATCCCAAACATAACAGTTAAGCCGAAACTTTCTACCGCAGGTGTCACACTTAAGGCAAGTACACCAAATACCAGCGCAGATGAAATAGCCGATAAAGTTATCGCTAAAACGGTATTACGCTGCAATCCGTGTTCTTGATAAAAAATAACATAATCAATTGCTAAAGCGAGAATAAGTAATACCGCTAACAAATTGAAAATATTAAGATGGCCTAAGCTTAATTGCGTTAATAACAAGGCACCGCCAGCACTGACCATAATACTTAATAACCCTAGCAAGCCTTGCATCAAGCCAAAACGTAAACACAGCACAATCGTCACCACTAATATCGCACCCGCGAACAGTAATAATAACGCTTGTCGATAATGGTTTAATGCCGCAGACACTTCCGCAGGTTTATTATCAATACTCATGTCAGGTTGATCTGCGATCCATTGCTGTAAGTCAGTATTTAATGCCACACCTGAGGTTTCAACCCACAAGGCGTACTTCATCGTCGCTTTCTTATCTACACTCTCATCTATATTCTTGGTATCTTGGTTTTGATACTTATATTGAAAAATGTACACAGCAGATAGGGCCTGTAATGGACCAGAATTAAACGCATCTAACGTTAACGGCTTAAATCCATCTACCGTATCAGTTAACCCTAAGATCGCTAATCCCTGCTGGAAAATCTGTTGTTGCTCAGCGTCTTTAAGCAGATCGTTGCTTGCTTGTTGTTTCGCAACGGACGGCAACAAGCTGGCAATACTCTTCACGGTTAAACCTTGCTGTTGTGAATGCTGCAATCGTGCAAGTAAGACTTCTTGGCGTTGCAATAAGGTTTCGCTATCATCCGCGGTAATCACAATGCGTTGACTGTGTTGGTAACCCATTAGCTTCGCCATTTTGATTTCGTTATCAATCAAAAATGCGGGACTGGAATTAAGCAGCCGAATATCGTCATTAAAATTAATGTCATCGATGACGATCACACTGACTAACCCTAAGCTCAGTAAGGCAAAGACGAGTCGGCGTTGCTGGTGCAGTCTTGTTAACCAGGTATTTAGCTTATCTGTTAACGTCCAAACACTTGGCGTTACGCTGATGTTGCCACTTAGATTTAAATAAGGCAGTAATAGCAGCACAGTTAACAGTGCGCCAAACAAGCCAAAGATCATGAATACTGCAACTTGACTCAATAAGGATAACGGCGACATGATTAGTGCTGCATAACCTAATGCAGTCGTGATAAACCCTAAACACAAGGCGGTACGAATCGATTTAATACCGCCGCCAGTATTACTATTACTATTACTGAGACTAACAAAGGCATGAAAACAATAATCAATAACAATACCAATTAAGGTCACAGCAAAGACTAAAGTGAGTAAATGCAATTGATTGAATAAAGTAACGACCGCCGTTAATCCATAAATGATCGAGATGGCTAATACCAGCAGAGACAGATTAACGGGCTTTGCACTGCGAAATACCGCTAAAATCATTAATAACACAGCTAATAATGAGATCACGCCAAAGGTCGACATTTCATATTCAGCTTGCTGACTCGATTCTGCAGTATGGAATAATACTCCACTGTAAAGCACATCCACATCGAACTTGGTTTCTAATCTTTGAAACTCTGCCTGTAACTGCGTCGAAAATACTTGAGTTTGCTTCACAGAGAAACCATCAACATTAACCTTAATAGGCATAATGTAATGTTTTAACCCATCTTTATGAACGACAATAATGCCCTGTTCAGTTTCAAACGATTGTAACTGGGTTAAACCTGTCGCTAAAAAATCAGCCAAATTCAATCGTGGGGAAATAGCTAAACTACCGCTAACGAACGGATCGCTTACTTGCGTCAGTTTACCTAAGACAAAATTATTAATTGCTTGTGGTTCGGTTAACAAGGCTTGATAGTCATCGGTCATGACACTGTCACGATAAGGCTGATAAAACGCAATCACATCGCTGATATCAGGGACTGTCATTGATTCGTTTTCAATGCCAGTAAACGACGTAATAGTATTAGCTAATTGGTGATACGCAGGAATAGCTTGTTCACCTGAAATCGCCACTAATACCCGTTGATTCGCTTGTTGGAATAAGGCCGACTTGGCTTGGTTTATATCTTGCTGCTGACTCGCTTGCGCTTGGCTGTCGGTCGGTAATAACGACAGTATATTCGTCTCTATTTTCCATTGACCCCAGCCAAGTTGATAACCCGCTAATAGCAATACCACAACCAATTGGAACAAGTAACATTTAAGTCCAAACTTATTATTGCAGCCACTAAAGTTAGAGTTGCTCACGAATAGCCTTTGGCAGTTCATCAACCGCAGTCAAACTAAGTTCAATCTCGGTACGGTTACCAGAGGTTTCAAATAATACTAAATGATCGACAGTATCCTTCCCGCATAGCTCAATCACCCTCATAACTTTCGCTATCACCGCATCTTTCGGCGTTAATTCAATGCAAGTTTGGTTTGAAGATGCTGCTTTTGTTAATGATGTGGTCGCTAAGCTAAATTGAGTTTCGAGCGCAGCAAGATCACCAGACAAGGCGCTCATGAGCACGCTTGCAATTGGTGTAGCATTATTGATCTGCTTTTGCTGTTGACGGTGGTCGATGGAAAATAGCCCTTCTTCCTTGAGTATCATGGTCGAGGCAATCGGTTTACTGGTATGCCAGACAAAGCCTAAAGCTTGATCTAAAAACAGTTCACCACTGGAGATCACTGGATTCTTCAATACCGTGAAATACTTGTGTTGCACAAATGTGCCACTGGCTATCGCCAGCGGTTTAAACTGCGATAATAGTGCCAGTGGTGCTGCTGAGCCTTTAATTTTACCCGAGCTTAAATCTTTAGCATCATCGGCAGCAAACACATTGCCAGTCAATGACAGTAAGATCAGCAGTCGTAGCCAACTACCCATTCAGTTCACCCTTTAACTTATCAGTAAAGACAGGTGGTGTCACAAATTGCAATTCTTGCGTTTCTAAATCAACAGCTAACTGAATAGTCGATGCTTTAGTTAACTTCTTACCTGTATCTAAGCAGGTGATTACATACTCCATTTTCAAGCGAGATTCCACTTCAACTAAATGTGCATCCACTTTTATCTTCTGAGCATAACGCGCCGAAGCAATATACTTCACGCGCATATCAACAATTGGCCACATATAGCCTGATTTACTCATATCTTCATAATCAAAATTCATTTTACGTAATAGCGCGCTGCGAGCGACTTCAAAGTAACGTGCATAATTACCGTGCCACACGATTTGCATCGGATCGCAATCATGAAACGGTACGTCAATAATAACGGATTCTGATAACAGACTATTTTTGCTCATTTATGTATTACCTTGCTTGTATCTTGTATCTTGTTTTTTGTGTAAAGATTATTGATAAAGCGCCCAACGCTGCGTTTGAATCGCATCAATTGTAAAGCGTAATAAACTATCCATTGGTCGGTCTTCTACTAATGGTTCGAAGAAGCTGCAAATGTCGTTATACATAGCTTGAACAGCGACAGGTAAACTTGCCAAATCTAACTCTTTACGTTCAATACGAATACGTAGGCCTTGTACTGTCGCCAATAATGTCGTCGCTAATACTTGCTCTGTCAGCTGTAAAACACGCATTGCATCACGCGAGGCAATCGTGCCCATACTCACTTTGTCTTGGTTATGACATTCAGTAGAGCGTGAGAAAACACTGGCAGGCATGGTTTGTTTTAATGCTTCTGCTGTGTACGCAGATGCACCAATCTGCATGGCTTTGAAACCATGGTTAATATAACGGCGCGATTCATCACTCATCGATAAGTTTGATGGCAAGCCGTTATTGTATTTGCTATCAACCAAAGACGCTAACTGACGGTCAGCAAGATCAGCTAGGTTAGCAACCGCTGTTTTCATACTGTCCATAGCCATCGCGATATGACCACCGTAAAAATGACCACCGTGTAATACGTGTTCACCTTGGCCATCAATAATCGGGTTATCGTTTGCAGAGTTCAGCTCGTTCTCAATCATTTGGCGGAACCAAGGCAGTGAATCTTGCAATACTCCGATAACGTGCGGTGCACAACGAATCGAATAACGATCTTGTAAACGGTCAGCATTACGTGGGTGTTCTGCGTGATTCAAATCATTACGGATCCAGGTAGCGACTTGTTGCTGACCTGGGTGTGGTTTTACCGAGAATAAGATCTCATCGAAATGATGGCTATTACCTTGAATAGACAAGCTCGCCATGGCAGTAATACGCGCCGCTAATTTAGTGAGGTAGTTAGCACGATCAAAGGCTAAACAAGCAACGGCTGTCATTACTGCCGTGCCATTCATGATCGCTAACCCTTCTTTAGGTCGTAGCACTAATGGCGTTAGACCTAACTCTGCCATGACTTCGCCACTATTGCGGATCTGGTCTTTATAATACACATCACGTTCGCCAACTAATGCGCCAGCAACATAAGATAATGGCGTTAAATCACCACTTGCACCCACTGACCCTTCTTGTGGGATCGCCGGAATAATATCGTGTTCTAAATAGGCCGCCAATAAATGCAGCATTTCCCAGCTTACGCCAGAATAGCCTTGTGCTAAAGAATTAAGTCGGGTAGCCAAAATAGCACGGCCTTCAACAGTGCTAAATAATTGCCCTAAACCACAACCATGAAAACGAGTAAGGTGTAATGGTAATTCATGTACTAGATGAAGCGGTACTTTTACTGTAACAGAATCACCATAACCTGTGGTTACACCATAAATAACACCATCTTCTTTTAATAAGCTATCTAAGAACGCGAGCGCTGAATCAATCTTAGTCGTTAACTCTGGTGCATCACTGATACTGACATGCTTTTCTTGTTTCGCAATTGCAACGATATCTTCAATCGTTAAACGTGATTCGCCAAACTTAATTGTTGCTTTAGTGGTAGCCACTGACTTCTCCAAACTATTTCTTACGTTCTACTTTATGGTCTTCTTGCCAAAAATCAAAAAAGTTAAACCATTGATACGGGTACTGCAAACAAAAGTGTTCTAACCTTTGTGCGTATTGATTAATCAGCTCGCCAATATCGGCTTGTCTGGTTTTACGTGCAAACTTCAATTTATCAGATACATGTTCGAAGATAAGGCGATATTTGTCACCGTCTTTCAAACAAAATAGATAATACACAGGGCACTCCAGCAAAGAAGCTAGAATAAATGGCCCTTGTGAAAACGGCGCTTTCTGGCCTAAAAATTCGGCATAAACGACTCGCCCAGGAGACGTAGTACTGGTTCGGTCTCCCACAATAACGACCTTCTCACCCGCTTCTACACGTTGTTTTAATAAAATGGCTAAATCAACACCCACATCTGACACTTGAATGAAGTTAACATTCACATTGGGGTTAATCTTTTGCATTATTTTATTAAATTCAACGGCGTGATGAGTAAATACCAATACATTAATACGGGTTTTATACTTACCGACACTGAGCGTGCGACATACTTCCAAATTACCCAAGTGCGAGCCAATAAATACCGCGCCTTGACTCGTTTCTAATAAGTGTCTAAATTTATCAGTGTAATCACACTCCACTTGTTCCATGGTTATTTTACCCGTCCAAGCATCTATTTTATCAAATGCGCTTTGGGCAAAAATATAGAAATGTTTGATACCTTCTCGATGACCCGGCTGTTTCGAACTGCCTTTACGCTTTGCAACTTTACCAAGGTAATTTAACGATGCTTTTTTGCTTTCTCCACCAGTGAAATACAAATACACAATGACAGGGTAAAGAATAATAGACAAACCAGTACGGCCTAGAATACGGTA
>Ga0209291_1001340_pt1 | contig 22014 bp, 19 predicted proteins | sample GOMGulsemesocosm_FD_184633 | JGI IMG/M metagenome (GOLD analysis project Ga0209291, IMG submission 184633) | Methane-oxidizing microbial communities from mesocosms in the Gulf of Mexico - GOM9B Gulf of Mexico (SPAdes) (version 2) | ecosystem: Environmental > Aquatic > Marine > Cold seeps...
GTTGATTGGTTGCAATTGAATCTAGCTGCCTGTGTACCAAGTCAATAAACAGAACTACCAAAAACCACGATCTAAACAGGCAGATTTAACAATCCTATTTTCGTTACCTTGTAAGTTTTCAATTAACCGAGTACGTCGACATTCAGTGCGTGTTACTGGATATTGCTTGTCCCATGCTTGTAACTCACGTTTCTGTCTACCGATGTTATAGGCTGGATAAGCGGCTTCCATGTATAAATAAGCGCGGGCAATTTGGCCTTTGGCATAGTTTGGCGGCTGCACTGTTTTATTTTTAATTTTGATCGGGCAGCTGCCAAACTGATTTTTTTCGGCGTTAACAGAACTGGCAAAATTGTAATTACTGCGCAGTGCATTTACCGCGCCAATTGCTGGGTAGAGGTTGTACATATCCGCTTGCATGTAACGATAAGGAATATTTATTTTCTCGGCGCAGCGACGACCTTTAAAGCTCTTGCCTTTGCTGTTAACACAAGCACTATTCCCTTCCCGCCATTCGCTAAAGTTACGACCAAAGTTCTCCGCTGGCACGACATGTTCCCATTCAACTTTGGCCTGACGCTTCACATGTTTTGTTGAGGTAAAACCCTTGTGATCGGTTATCTTCTTCTTACTATTGAAATCAGCTTGGCAATATATAGTCAGTTTAGGTACATCATTGTAAACCTGTCGTTCAAGCATCTTTTTAGCTTTACTAAAGGATTGATTAGTTTGGTTGCCATTGTTAGCAGCATGAGAAAAGGAAGGTAATATTAATGCGGTTGATATAACTATAATACTGAGTTGTTTTAACATTACAGGCTACTCTGGTGTAGTAAATCAACATTGTAGCATAGCTAAAATGAGACAGCAGAATAGCGAAAGTAAGCTTAATTAGCGATTGTTAGGTGTGGATCATTAGCAGAGTAAATAACAGCAAGAAGTGGGATTAAATATGGGGGTCAGAAATCAGGTATAAAAAAAGAGCAGAAGATAACAACTGCTCTTAGGATTAGAGTTCGAGGTGAGTTAACTTGCGCGAGAAGCGGCGTAACGCACTGCGATATCTGAATCTAATAGCATCTTTTCTTTTAACACACCGGATTTTGCCATGAAAATACGTTGAGAGATAGATAAAGCGCTAAGATCAAGAGTACGAGCAATTTGCTCTGCTTGATTGGTGTTACGCTTTAAAACTGCTGTTATCAGTTTTTCCATTTCATAATCGGTTGATTTCGCAGTATCTAACGTGTGAGTCATAACCTAGTTCCCTATCACAATGGTATGTATGAGGTTATTTTATCTGATGAATTTAGATAAATACACCTATATAAGATAATTTTTTAGATTATTATCAAACAAGTTGTCACTTCTTTAGTCTGAAGTTAACTTATTGTTATTTAATATTTTATGATTAAACTTTGTTTGCATAAACGACAGATATATTTGATATTGTCACGTACGATTTTATTGTGACGACGAATAGTTAGTTGATGATCTGTGCACTGACAAGCATAGGTAAAGGTTTTACCTTTGACACTAGAAACATCATATTGATGTGTAGTTTTGGCTGTGAGATCAAATATTTGGTTCATGATTTGCTGCCATTCTTTACCATGTGGCTTGGTGCGACCATACAGTTGATAAACTAATAAGTGAGCAACTTCGTGAGGGACCGTGTGAGTTATAAAATGCTGCTGGTTTTCTTGTAATAAAATAGGGTTAAAGCGTAACTCGTTGGTTTGTAATCGTGCACTACCTGCCGCTCTACCACGTTGCTTGAAATTAATACTAGGACGAGGAAAGCTTCTATTCAAGTGTAATTCAGCGTGTTGATAGCAACTATCTACCTTATTCAGAACTAACTGTTCAATTGTCTGTGAACTGTCATTTTGTTGCAGGGATAAATCATAAAGCATAGTTTTCTAATAGCAGTCTAAAGTTTGTCTAAAATTTTCTATAAAAAAGGCGCTCTTTGGTTATACCACCAAAAGCGCCTCTAGTATTAACTCGCAACTATTAATTAGCAACAGCTAACTAAAAAGTTAATGTTAATTAAAGACCTGCTGCATCACGTAGGATTTCAGCTTTGTCTGTTGCTTCCCAAGAGAATTCGCTACGACCGAAGTGACCATAAGCAGCTGTATTTTTATAAATAGGGCGCTTAAGATCTAGCATTTCGATTAGACCGTGTGGACGTAGTTCGAAATGTTCACGAACAAGTTTAGTTAGTAGCTCTTCGCTTACTTTACCCGTACCGAATGTTTCAACAGAGATTGACGTTGGCTCTGCAACACCAATAGCGTAAGAAACTTGGATTTCACAACGATCTGCTAGACCAGCTGCTACGATGTTTTTAGCAACGTAACGTGCTGCGTATGCTGCACTGCGATCTACTTTTGATGGATCTTTACCTGAGAATGCACCACCACCGTGACGCGCCATACCGCCGTATGTATCTACGATAATTTTACGACCTGTTAAACCACAGTCACCTACTGGACCACCGATTACGAAACGGCCAGTTGGGTTAATGAAGAATTTAGTTTCTTTATTTAACCATTGCTCAGGTAATACTGGCTTGATGATTGTTTCCATTACAGCTTCAACAAGATCTGCTTGTTTGATGTCTTCTGAATGCTGAGTTGAAAGAACAACTGCATCGATACCAACAATTTTGCCATCATCATAAGCGAATGTGATCTGGCTTTTTGCATCTGGGCGTAACCAAGGAAGCGTACCGCTTTTACGTACTTCAGCTTGGCGTTTAACCAGCTTGTGTGAGTAAGTAATAGGAGCAGGCATTAATTCTTCAGTTTCGTTGTTTGCATAACCAAACATTAAACCTTGATCACCAGCGCCTTGTTCTAGCGGGTCATCACGGTCAACACCTTGGTTGATGTCTGGAGATTGCTTACCGATTGTGTTTAATACTGCACAAGAGTCAGCGTCAAAACCCATTTCTGAGTTGATGTAACCGATTTCACGTACTGTCTTACGGGTGATCTCTTCGATATCAACCCAAGCGTCAGTTGTTACTTCGCCGCCAACCATAACCATACCGGTTTTAACATAAGTCTCACAGGCTACGCGTGCTTTAGGGTCTTGAGCGATGATTGCATCAAGTACAGCATCGGAGATTTGGTCTGCAATTTTATCAGGATGACCTTCTGATACTGACTCAGAGGTAAACAAGTGTTTAGCCATGGTTTTAATTCTCTCTTAATTTAAACACAATCGACGTAATGTACGTTCATATGTGTAGAAGTTTTAACATCTAGACGGCTATTCTAAACTATTTTGCCAGCATTAAGATAGACCCTAAGCATATTAATTTTGCATATTGTTTAAAAGCACTCATTTCAATGGATTTTTATTTATGTATATATGTTATAAACAGGCAATATGCAGTAGCATAGGACGAAAGTATTAAAAGTATGAAGTGACGAGCTTTTTTTAACTGAAAATAAATAACCGTTCACTATCATTAAATGTAACTACACTCATTTGCCATTGGGAATAATAAAGTGTCATTGAAAAAATCATTAGTTATCACTGCTGCATTACTTACTAGCTTTAGCAGCGCAGCATCAAACATCTCACTTGCTTTCGATAACGATAATATCGTGTTGGGCTATGAGCTTGAAATGCAAGAAGCACTTAAGCTAAAAGGTGATTATCTACAGACTATCGACAATGGTTATACCTTAGATACTGGTCTTTATGCCTTTCAAGATGCGGGTGCTACATTCTTTGAACTCGGCGCTAAAGCAATGAGAATGGATAACGACAATGGTGATGGTTATGCATTGGCATTTGGTGGTTTAGGTGGTTTACGCTTAACTGAAGAGTTTAGCCTTGAAGCTGAATTCCATTACAGCCCAGAAATCTTAGCGTTTGGCGATACTGAAAATTACTCACAGTGGGCTTTACGCGCTAGCTATGCAGTAATGCCTACGGCAAGTTTCTTTGTTGAATATAACTATACGACAGTAACATACGACAATATGCCTGATGAGCGTCTAACCTCTGATATATTATTTGGTTTAGCGTGGGTTTTCTAAATACGCTTTATTAATGAATATGATGAACAAAAGCACCACATAGGTGCTTTTGTTGTTTCTGGGATACGTAATAATAGAAATGAAAAGTTGTGTTTTATAATTAAATCTAAGCCGCAGGTGTGACAGGTTTACCTTTCTCTTTTGCTTGTTTTTCCTCTTCCGTCATTGCTTCTTGCGGTAACGATAGTTTTAATAACTCGGCATAAAGTGGTTTTCCGCCGATGGCTTGTGCTACAAAGGTGGCACCAAGGCAAGTGATCAATAACGGTAAAATAAGCTCATAACTGTCGGTCATTTCCACCACTAACACTATACCTGTCACTGGCGCTCTTACGGTGGCTGCAAATAATGCCCCCATTCCAGCAATCGCGTAAACTGTCGGCTCTGCGACAAAGCTAGGGAATAGTTCAGCTGCGACCACACCAAATGCTAAACCAAATAAAGTACCTAAGGTCAGCATCGGGGTAAATACACCACCGGGCGCACCTGATGCAAAACAAGCTATGGTGCCGAATAAGCGAATAACAAATAACCCCACTAAAATAGCCCAAGTACTTGGTTCTTGGATCATCCTGACCATTAAATCGCGGCCATTACCTGCAGTATCGGGTGCAAATGACTGTAATAGTGCGAAAAAGCAACCAAAGAAAACACCCGTAGCAATAATCCGACTCATCTGATTGTTCTGCTTTCGTTTTAATAATTTAGTACTACTGATGATCCAACGATTGAAGTACACACCAATAACACCAAAAATACTGCCTAATAGCAGAAATAGCCACAGCGAGGTCAGCGGCGGTACATCAAAGTGAAGCATAGGCATAACAGCATCTTGACCATGAAAAGCACGCATTACAATTGTTGCCATTGCTGCAGCGAGAGTAACGCACTTAATGGATGTCATGTTATAGCGAAAGTGGGGGCGCATTTCTTCGATAACAAATAAAATACCGGCAAGTGGGGCATTAAAAACAGCAGCAAGACCCGCTGCAGCACCTGCGGCGACTAAAATGTGAGTTGAATTGGTATAGCGCTTGGCAGTATCTGCAAACATACGCCCAACAGTACCACCTATTTGAATTGCCGGTCCGGCACGACCAAAGATCATCCCCGAGCCAATAGCTAATGTTCCGGCAATTAATTTGACCGGTAATAATCGACGCCAGCGAATGTCATACATACCATCAAGCGCGCCTTCAATATGAGTAATACCACTTCCCGATGCTTCGGGGGCAAAACGTAAGGTAAGCCAAAAAGAAAAACCAACCATCGCACCACTTAACAGCATTATCAGCAGTATGTTGAGACTTGGCGGTAGCTCCAAAGGGTTGAATAGCTGTAATCGTTGGGCATCAGTCCATAATATCGCCGCTTCAAATAAGGCAATCAATAACCCTGTCATGCCACCGACTAATGCGGAGATTATAGGTAATACAATATAGTCATGTTTGGCAGAAAGTAACTTCGGGTTGGTGCGGTGTTTGCGTAATGCCGTTTTGAAAAATGTTAAATTGGGTGATTTAGCCATTCGCATGTGCCACCTGTTCGAGTGAGAAGAGTGCAAATAAGCTCGTATCGAATTGTAAAAAACTAGGGCGTTAGCGCAAGTAAATAGAGCGCTATTTATTATCCTTGTGGAATAGCTTTTATTTAAATCGTTGTGGAGGATCAATGCCAAAACAGTATAACGAATAAACGGGTTAGATTGTATTTCTTTTTAGATAGTGATAATGAAAAGAATGACGATTAAAAAATATATTTTATGTGTGACGCTCACATAATTACGAATAAAAGTGCACATTGAAATTCGTTTGAGTGCTAAAATGCTTTCATTCGAAAGGTTTATTGCTTAGTTTAGAACGTTAAAGCCTAATCCCTAAGTTAAAACTATATAAATCTAAATAAACTAAAAAAACTTGTTATACATAAGATAATTTTATGACAATATAACAGCTTAAAAGTATTTTAAATTAATCTCAGCAGGAGCAAAATATGCCATCTCGTCAAGAGCTAGCGAACGCGATTCGTGCCTTAAGTATGGACGCAGTTCAACAAGCAAATTCAGGCCATCCAGGCGCACCTATGGGCATGGCAGATATTGCCGAAGTATTATGGCGTAAGAACCTAAACCATAACCCAGCAAATCCAAACTGGGTTGACCGTGATCGCTTTATTCTTTCAAACGGTCATGGCTCAATGCTTATTTACTCACTGCTACACCTAACTGGTTACGCACTACCAATTGAAGAATTGAAGAATTTCCGTCAATTACATTCAAAAACACCTGGTCACCCAGAGTACGGTTATGCACCGGGCATTGAAACAACGACTGGTCCATTAGGCCAAGGTATCACTAATGCTGTAGGCATGGCGATTGCTGAAAAAACCTTAGCAGCACAGTTCAACAAACCAGAACATGAAGTTGTTGATCATTTCACTTACTCTTTCTTAGGCGATGGTTGTCTAATGGAAGGTATCTCTCACGAAGCATGTTCACTTGCTGGCACATTAGGCCTAGGCAAACTAGTTGCATTCTGGGATGACAACGGCATTTCTATTGATGGTGAAGTAGATGGTTGGTTCACTGATGATACAGTGAAACGTTTTGAATCTTACGGCTGGCATGTAATTTCTGTAGATGGTCATAACCCTGCAGAAATCCAAGCGGCAATTGATGCATCTAAAGCTGAAACATCACGTCCAAGCCTTATCTGTTGTAAAACAGTAATTGGTTTTGGTTCACCAAATAAAGAAGGTACGCATGACTGTCATGGTGCTCCTCTAGGTGATGCTGAAATTATCGCAACACGTGAAAAACTAGGTTGGAAACACCCTGCATTCGAAATCCCTGCAGATATCTATTCTGAGTGGGATGCAAATGAAGCTGGCGCACAAGCTGAAGCTGCATGGAATGAAAAATTTGCTGCTTATGAAGCTGCATACCCTGAACTAGCTGCAGAATACGCGCGTCGTACTTCTGGTGAATTACCAGCTGATTGGGAAACTAAAACGTCTGACTACATCAAACAGCTGCAAGCTGATTCTGCAAAAGTAGCAACACGTAAAGCATCGCAAAACTGTATCGAAGAATTCGGTGCATTATTACCAGAATTACTAGGTGGTTCAGCTGATTTAGCACCATCTAACTTAACTATGTGGTCTGGTACGAAAGCAATTACTGCTGATGATGCATCTGGTAACTACCTACACTATGGTGTACGTGAATTCGGTATGACTGCAATCATCAATGGTATGTCTTTACACGGTGGCTTCACGGCTTACGGTGCTACATTCCTAATGTTCATGGAATATGCACGTAACGCAATGCGTATGGCTGCATTAATGAAAGTGCAAAACATCCAAGTTTATACGCATGACTCAATCGGTCTAGGTGAAGATGGTCCAACTCACCAACCAGTAGAGCAAGTTGCTAGCTTACGTATGACACCAAACATGAGCGCATGGCGTCCATGTGATTCAGTTGAATCAGCAGTTGCTTGGAAACACGCAATTGAACGTAAAGATGGTCCAACAGCACTAATCTTCAGCCGCCAAGGCCTAACACCTATGGCACGTGACGAAGCACAATTAGCAAACGTTGCTAAAGGTGGTTACACGCTAGTTGATTGTGATGGCAAACCAGAGCTTATCCTTATCTCGACGGGTTCTGAAGTTGAACTTTGTACTAAAGCTGCTGCGGAACTTACTGCAAAAGGCCGTAAAGTACGTGTTGTTTCTATGCCTGCTACTGATGTATTTGATGCACAAGATAAAGAATACCGTGAATCAGTACTACCTTCAGACGTAGTTGCACGTGTAGCTGTAGAAGCGGGTATTGCTGACTTCTGGCACAAGTACACAGGCTTCAACGGTAAGATCATCGGCATGACAACATTCGGCGAATCAGCACCTGCTGACCAACTGTTTGAAATGTTCGGTTTCACTGTTGCTAACGTTGTTGCAACGGCTGAATCAGTACTGTAATTAATTGCGACTGTGTGGCGATTGAGTTTGGCGCATAGAGTTTAATTATTACAGATACCAAAAAAGAGCGCTTCGGTGCTCTTTTTTATTGTCTGCGATTTATTGATGACAATAGTACTTAATGGACCGCAATTGGGTTTAGCACATAATCGTGTAGATGGTAGATGGTAGATGGTAGATGGTAGACATAAAAAAACCAGCGTGATGCTGGTTTTTTATTATTCCGTATCGGTTTGCTAACTAGGCAACCTGTACTGGAATATCGTTACTTGTACGAACGATGTCATTCGCTTGATCAAGATAAACAAGATCAGGTTTGTGCTGCTTCGCTTCTTCATTGTCCATACGTACATAAGCACAGATAATCACGCGATCGCCTACTGCGGCTTTACGCGCTGCAGCGCCGTTCACTGAAATGATTTTCGAACCGCGTTCGCCAGCGATAGCGTAAGTTGAAAAGCGCTCACCATTATCAATGTTATAGATATCGATTGCTTCATATTCTAGGATCCCTGACGCATCAAGCATATCTTGATCGATTGCGCATGAACCTTCATAGTTTAATTCGGCATGTGTTACACGCGCTTGGTGTAATTTACCTTTTAGCATTGTGGTTTGCATTGTTCTAAAACCCATTCCATTAATAGTTTATGACTATATACCGTAAAACTATTTACCTACGATATACCGTACAAAATATGTACCGGCGTCCATAGTAGCGTATTTGTTTAATTAGCGCAATTGTACTAGTTGTCAGGTAAATAACACCGACGGCCAGTTAAATTGCGCCAATGATTAGCGTAATTTAATTACTTTATTATCGATTAAACGTGCCTTGCCTAAGAATGCTGCCATTAAAACAACGGCCTGTTGGCTGTCTTCAGTGATTGTTGCTAACGTATCGGCATCTACAATATCAATCGCGTCGGTATTAAAACCTGCATTATTGAGTTGTGCTGTTGCCTGTGTGACTAATGCTTTATTTGCTTGTTCATCAATAGAAACTTGCTCAGCAATCGTCTGCATGACATTGGCTAAAAGTGGTGCAACTGTACGTTCTTCAGTGGTTAATAGACCATTGCGAGAGCTCATTGCTAAGCCTGATTCTTCACGTACAGTCGGTACGCCAACAATTTGAATTGGCATTGCTAGATCGTCTACCATGTGACGAATTAATGCTAATTGCTGGAAATCTTTTTCACCGAATAATGCCACGTCAGGTTGTACTAAATTAAATAATTTAGCCACGATCGTAGATACACCGTTAAAGTGACCAGGGCGATGCGCGCCCTCTAGTACCTCTGAAATACCAGGTACTTGAATAAACGTTTGTGATGCTAGGCCGTGTGGATAAATCAGTTCGGGTGTTGGGGTAAAGACTAAATCGGTATCAACACTTTGTAATGCACGGCAATCTTCGTCTAAGGTACGAGGGTAAGCAGCTAAATCGGCAGCTTGGTTAAACTGCATTGGATTAACAAAAATACTGACGACAACACGATCAGCGTATTTTTGTGCTTCTTTAACAAGGGCTAAATGACCATCATGTAAGTTACCCATGGTCGGCACAAATGCAGTAGATAGACCTAGACGACGCCAAGTAATAACTTGCTCTCTCAGCACATCAATATTTGCAATAATATCCATATATGAATTACCTAATAAAATTTGTAGGGATGTTGAAAAAGGGGGCGTGCAAATTTTAGTTATTTGCTTATCACCCCTAGATCAATTTATGAGTTTATGTGAACTTAAGAGAACATGTGCTCATCGGCAGGGAAAGTTTGTGCGGCAACTTCATCGATATAAGCGCTAATTGCTTTGCGCATATCACCAGTTTCGGCTAAAAAATTCTTAGAGAATTTAGGTACAAAGCCTTTTGAAATACCGAACGCATCATGCATCACTAAGATTTGACCATCAGTATCACGACCAGCGCCAATACCAATTACAGGGATAGTTAAGGCTTCTGAGATACGTTTTGCTAGTGGTGCTGGAATACATTCAACAACTAACAGTTGGATACCTGCAGCCTGTAATGAAAGAGCATGCTCTACCATTTCATCCGCTTTATCTTGAGCACGACCTTGTATTTTAAAACCGCCAAAAACGTGCACCGATTGTGGTGTTAAACCAAGATGTCCGCACACTGGAATACCGCGTTCAGTCAGGGCGGCTACGCTTTCAACTAACCATTCACCACCTTCAACTTTCACCATATTGGCACCCGCTTGCATCAGGGTTGTCGCATTGGTTAAGGTTTGTTCTTTAGTGGCATAGCTCATAAATGGCATATCAGCGATAACCAGTGCATTGGTCGCACCAGCACGTACACAGCGAGTATGATAAGCAATATCTGTAACGGTAACAGGTAGCGTATCATTGTGACCTTGTAATACCATACCCATCGAATCACCAATTAATAATACTGGCATACCGACTTCGTCAAATAATGCGGCAAAACTTGCATCATAAGCGGTAATACTGGCAAATTTTTGTCCTGCTTGTTTCATCTTAAGCAGTTTAGATACGGTAACTTTGCTCATTGGAAATCCTTCTTCACATTACTTTGTGTTTTGATAAATAGCTAAGTCATTACGAGGGCAGTCCTCAAGTAATACTGACAATGCTTGACCACAAGGTAACTGTAATTGTGGTGCTATTTCTGCTAATGGATAAAGTACGAATTCACGTTCTTTCATGCCGTAATGAGGTACGGTTAAACGTGGTGTACTCATGATTTCATCGCCGTACAGCAAGATATCTAAATCGAGGGTTCTTGCCCCCCAATGTTCTTTACGTACACGGCCTTGTTCATTCTCAATTTGCTGTAGCGCATCAAGTAATTCAATCGGCGCTAAACAGGTATCAATACAAGCGACAGCATTAATATAATCAGGTTGCTCTTGTGGCCCCATAGGTTTACTTGCATACAGGGATGATACTGAAATAAAACGACTTGCCGTTAATGTCTCTAGCGCTGTGATTGCTTCTTTGGCTTGCGCTACTGGATCGGCAAGGTTACTGCCGATCGCGACATAACAGCGGCTATAGCCCTGTTTGTTAATAATATGTTCGTTAATATCATGTTTTTTTAGAACTGACATACTATTAAGCCTCACTTTCGCTCGCTGGCTTCTTCTTTTTAGCGCGGCGAGGACGTGTTTTTTTGCCTGCTGGGGCATTCAATTCTTTAATTAAGTTCTGACGACCAGTGGCATTAGCACTTTGGTAATCACGCCACCATTGTGTGACTTCAACTAAGTCTCCACCTTGGATCTCTGCACGCATTTCTAAAAAATCAAAACCGGCGCGGAACTTTAAGTGTTCAAAGGCTTTCTCTGCTCGTTTACCTTGGCGACGTGGTAAGCGGCCTTGTAAATGCCAGATATCACGGATTGTTGAGGTAAAGCGACGTGGGATCGCAATGCTCTTCGTTTGTGAGTCCAGAGCGTCATTCATGGCTAATAGCAAGGCATCATTGTAGTTAAGACCACTATCAATTACGCGTTCTTCAGCAAGCGCTTCTAGTGGGTACCATAACATTGCGGCATATAAATAAGCAGGCGTCACACGCTTACCAGCATTAATACGGCGGTCGGTATTTTCGAGTGCAATCTCAATGAATTTATCACAGTTACTTGAACCGTCTTCATTTTGATATTTGCTAACCAGTGGGAACAATGGCTGGAATAAACCATGTTCTTTCATCAACTTGTATGTCGCTAAACCTTGGCCATTTAAAAACAGTTTTAATGTTTCTTCAAATAAACGGGCTGCAGGAATACTTTGTAGTAAGCTTGCAAGTTGTTTGATTGGAGCTACTGCTTCGGGGCTGATTTGCATGTCTAATTTAGCGGCAAAACGAACTGCGCGTAACATACGTACCGGATCTTCACGGTAACGAGTCTCAGGATCGCCAATTAAACGTAGCTGTTTACTTTGTAAATCGGCAAGACCGCCAGCAAAGTCATAAACTGCACGATCGGCAATGTTGTAGTAAAGAGCATTAACGGTAAAGTCACGACGTTCAGCATCTTCACTGATGGTGCCATAGACATTATCGCGTAATAACATGCCACCATCAGACTGCTTTGATGTTTGTTGATTTTGTTCTTCAACGTGATGACCACGGAAGGTTGCAACTTCAATCATGTCACGGCCAAATAGGATGTGAGCAAGACGAAAACGGCGGCCAACTAAGCGGCAGTTGTGGAATAATTTTTTGATTTGTTCTGGTTCAGCATTGGTCGCAATGTCAAAATCTTTTGGCTCTTGACCAATAAAAATATCACGTACACCACCACCAACAAGATAAGCTTGATAGCCGGATTTATGTAAACGATAGAGTACTTTTAGCGCGTTTTCACTAATTAGATTATGGTTTACCGGGTGTTGACCCTTTTCTAATTTCAGTTCATTTAAGCCTAAAATAGGTGCATTTTGTGGCACTACTGGTGCTGATTCTGCAACCGCTGCTTTATTAGAACGGTTCTCGCTTGGTGTTTTTTTACTCGCGGCATCACGATCTTTGCGTATCTTTGACGCTGTTTCAGAAGTCGTTTCTTGCACATCTGATGTTTGATCTATCTGTTTTCTGCTCAGTATATTTTTACAGAATTTAGTGATTTGAGTGAAAATGGTACACCTCGAATTAATATTAAAATAGGTTGAATTATTTATGCCGCCATATAATAGCGCTGCGTTGATAAAATGACAAAGATTGTTGACGAAATTTAGTATTAATCTTGCCTTATTGGCCTAATACGATTGATTTCTGTCTGGGTAGGTTTTTGACGGACCAATGTTCTGTTCCCCATTCTAATAGCTGAGGGATAGAGAGATCTTGAAGTTCATTACCAGCAGGTAAGGCTAAAAACTTAAACGCATCAATTAACCCCATCTTAGCCTGACTATTATCTAAAGCGGGGGCGTGATTCTGTTTACTTAATTTGGAACCATCGGCATTGCTGACTAAAGGCAAATGCAAAAATGACGGTGCTGGCTGTGAAAATTGCGTAAACAAATATAATTGTCGACCAGTCGGTTCAATGAGGTCTGCACCTCTCACAACCTGGGTAATACCTTGGTAAATATCATCAACGACGACTGCAAGGTTATAAGCAAACAGGCCATCTTTACGATGAATGATGAAGTCTTCTGCTGCCAGTTCTCTATTAATATCTATTTTACCGTGCAGTTCGTCGATAAAATAATTAACCGGTGCTGTAGTCGTTACCCGTAACGCGGCGTTATCGGCGGTAAGATGCTTGTGCTTACATTGGCCTTGATAAAAACTGCCCTGAGCGTGGATCTGTTTACGAGTGCAATTACAGAAATAGGTTAAATTCTGTTGGCGAAGGTGGGCAATGGCATCTTGGTAAGCGGCACTGCGCTGGCTTTGATAGATAACCTCACGATCCCAGTGTAAGCCAAAAGCTTCAAGAGTCGTTAAGATATTGGCTGCCGCACCGGCGACTTCGCGTGGTGGGTCAAGATCTTCAATTCGCACTAACCAAGTACCTTGGTTGGCTTTTGCTTGTAAGTAGCTGCCAACAGCAGCGATCAGGGAGCCAAAATGTAATGGTCCTGAAGGTGAGGGCGCAAAGCGTCCTACATAGCTATTGGACATAAATAAGGTTCTTAAAATAAAAAAGGCTATAAATAGAAAGAGGGCTAATAAGCCCTCAATAAAATCATGTCAGTAGAAACTGATTAGCCAACCATTTGCTTTTCTTTAATTTCAGAAAGCGTTTTGCAGTCAATACATTGTTCTGCAGTTGGTCGAGCTTCTAAACGACGGATACCAATTTCGATACCACATGTATCGCAAAAACCGAATTCATCATTTTCAATTAATTGAAGCGTTTTTTCGATTTTTTTGATCAGTTTACGTTCACGATCACGAGCTCGAAGTTCTAAGCTAAACTCTTCTTCCTGGGCTGCACGATCCACAGGATCTGGGAAGTTTGACGCTTCATCCTTCATGTGAACCACTGTGCGATCAACTTCTTCACGTAGTTCATTACGCCAAGCACTTAAAATGTTTTTAAAGTGATCGCGTTGCTTCTCGCCCATGTATTCTTCACCAGGTTGTTCTTGGTAAGCTTCTACACCTGCGATGGCTAAAACACCGAGTAATTTTTTCGCTTCAGGCATGCTATCTCTCCTAGTCCGCATTACGCCGTAATATTACCGAGCACTGCTTAGCAATATTTATGGGCGGTATAAATACCAGAAACACACAAACTGCGCAAACTAAACTGGTAAATTGTTCACCAACACCCTCTTTTGGGTTACTTTTGTCGTGATCTCAGTCACAGTTGAATGAAATTTGTTCTACCAGTGAAATTTCGTGTGTTTCGATTGTACTCGCGTATGCGAATACTTCAACTCCTTGGTTAATGGCCTGCTTAACAAGATCACTATAGTCTTTATCTAAGTGTTTCGCAGGTTTTAGGGTCTTAATTCCGGTGTGCTGAACGACAAATAATAATACTGCTCGGTGTCCGTTTTCCTTTACAGTCATCAACTCTCTAAGATGTTTTTGTCCCCGAACACTGACAGTATCAGGAAAATAACCACAGTTATCTTCTAATAAACTGGCACTCTTTACCTCGATATAACACTTACCTAACTTGCTGTCTTCGAGCAATAAATCAATACGACTATTCTCATTACCGTATTTGACTTCGGTACGCAGGCTTTCGTAACCAGTGAGTTGTGATATTGCAGCTGACTCTATGGCTTCTTTAGCGAGTTGATTAGCTCTAGCGGTATTAATACAGATCATATCACCATTGGCTTTTTCGGTGAGTTCCCAAGAGCGTGAATATTTCCGCTTTGGGTTATCAGATGTTGAGTACCAGATGGTATCACCAGGAGTGCCACAGCCGGTCATGGCACCTGTATTGGCACAATGAATTGTTACTTGTTCACCATTTTCAAGGATGACATCGGTTAAAAAGCGTTTATAGCGTTTAATTAACGTGGCGGGCTGTAATGGACTCGGATACTGCATAATAATGCTCAATAATAGAAAACCAGCGCAGAGCATAATAATTTTTGGCGAATAAAGCTATACATAGCCATGATGTAACCACATCATGGCTATGTTTGTGGCGTCCAGGTAATTAATTGAATTGAGACAGATCTCGTCGCCATTGTTTGTCTTCTTCAACATTCGCTTTTTGCCATATTTGTTTTACATTAACGCTAAGCTGACTATCAATTTCATTGGCATTGAGGGTGAATGTGAGTGGGTTGGCGATATTGGGTTGCGACAAAATTTGTTGATCGTTAAATACTTGCTCGACGATACACACTGAGGTTTTATCTGGGCTGTCAGCATCCCGTGCAAGTGGATTATTGCAATTATTCATGACATCGCCACCGTTTGGATATAACACGCCTAATTGTTGGTGTTGGCTACCGATTGAAATATCGAAGTAAATCTTTTGGCTCGCCAGGTAATGGTAAATATTGGCAGATAATGCTGATGGAGCCCGTTCTTTTTCATTGTAGAAACGTGATAGTTTTACATATGCTGAGCTACCCCCTGGTGCGGTAACATCTGCTGAACGGGTATACTTATGTAATATGCGCATATGGTGCAACGGCAACTTCCAACCAACTTGTACATGCACTTTGACATTTCCGTTACTTAGCTCTTCAACAGCGGTAATACGGGTCTGTACTTTAGTATTGAGAATGGGCTCGATGACTTCAGTATCAATGCTGTCGCGCACCTTTAATAACTGTGTAAGGTTGAATTTCGGGTTACGGCCGTGCCCTGAAAATAGTCTTTTAACATCATCAAGTACCGACGTTAGTTGCATGACTTCATGATCTTGTTGACGAATTAATCGTGCGCTTTGCTGTGTTGTAATTTGTTTTTCAGCGATGGCTAATTTTATTTCGCCTAGATTTTTTAAATTGTTATCGAATTCGTTATCCAGCGTGATCAGGCTTTTCTCTATGCTGAAGTTGTCACGTAATACCGCCATACTCCTGCCAATGTAATGCTCATCAAATGTCGCTCGCATTTGCTGCACCACAAATACCTGACCTTTATAGACGTCCTTATCTTTGACTATCTGCGGTTTATTTTGTGGAGTGACATTAATGTAAGCGGCTTGAATAATCGGTACATAGTGTTTGTAGTTGGTGAGGTTGACGGGTTTGTTCATTAATGTATAGGAACGCACATCAAAACTGGCTTTAATACGGGCTTTTTCCTGCATAATCTGTTTGGCGCTGGCGATGCTTTCACCATTAGTGAGTTGGTGGGTGATGGTGTAGGTTTTTGACCAAAATCCCAGATGAGCAATAGCACTGCTGCTATAGCTGAGTATCACTAATAAAGGTAAAACAATGGACAGAGATAAGCGCATAGTAAGTTCCTTTTGCTATTCCTTATAAATAATAGACTTAAATTTAATGAATGGTGTTTTTAGGGTAAAATCATCCTATTGCTGATTAATTCATTCTATTCTGAGAGGCCTTTGTGGCAGCGTTACCGATCACTTCCGTATTAACCGATTTATTTACGGCCTTAAAATCATCTAATCAAGTTATTCTGCAAGCACCTCCGGGTGCAGGTAAGTCAACGCTATTACCGTTAAAACTGCTGCAAGAGAAGATCTTTAATGGTCGCATTTTGATGTTAGAACCGCGCCGTCTTGCCGCGCGGAATATTGCCACGTTTATGGCGTCGCAATTACAGCAAAAGGTCGGAGAAGACGTGGGTTACCGTATGCGTGGTGATACCAAAGTATCGAAATCAACGCGATTGGAAGTGGTAACGGAAGGGATATTAACGCGGATGATCCAACAAGATCCGGAGCTAAGCGATTATGACCTGGTTATCTTTGATGAATTTCATGAACGTTCATTGAATGCGGATATCGGTTTGGCATTCGCATTAGAAGTGCAACAAGGCCTACGTGATGATTTAAAGTTATTAGTGATGTCGGCAACACTTGATAGCGAAGGCTTGCAGGCTATGTTGCCTGATGCGCAGTTGCTAACAGCAGAGGGACGCTGTTTCCCTGTTTCTTATAGTTATCACCCTATGAATCTACAACGCAGTACGATCAAGCAAGCGCTGCCCGGAGCGATAGCCGCAACAGTTAAATTAGCACTGCAGCAGCAGGGCGGTAACATTTTGGTATTTTTGCCGGGCGTAAGTGAAATTAAGCGTTGTCAGCAGCAGTTGCAAGAATTGGTGAATGAGCGTCTGCATGTTTTACCTTTATATGGGCAGCTGACTCAGCAACAACAACAAGCGGCAATTAATCCTATCGCCGCCGGGCAACGCAAGGTTGTATTGGCGACCAATATTGCCGAAACCTCATTAACCATTGACGGTATTTCGGTGGTGATTGATTCAGGACTTGAACGCAGAGTAAGTTTTTCACCTCGTTCAGGAGTCAGCCGTCTGCAAACCCGACGAATTAGCCAAGCGTCTGCCACACAACGTGCGGGACGTGCCGGTCGATTGCAAGTCGGGCATTGTTATCGTTTATGGCGAGAAGAAGATCACAGTCGTTTGGATGCACAAATAGAACCTGAGCTTATCGCTGCAGATTTAACTTCAACCTGCTTAGAGTTAAAAGTATGGGGCGTAAATAGCTTTGCTGAACTGACATTACTGGATCAACCCTCAATAGCAAATGTGCAATATGCAGAAGGGTTGTTAACTGATTTAGGTGCATTAGAGTCAGGAAGTTGTAGTCAGCACGGTCAAGCATTAGCAGCGTTTGGGATGTCACCGCGTTTAGCGCATATGCTGTTGACGGCAAAAGACTGGGAAAGTGAACTATCGGGTATTAGCTGGTTAGCCTGTCGGTTAATCGCACTGCTTGAAGGGAGTGAACGCTTACCTATGGACTTGGATTTTGCGCTACAGCAAATGGCATCAGGACAGTTTAAACAAGCACAACGTCAAGCACAGCAATGGGCACAACGTTTTGATTTTGTGAAAAGTAGCAGCCAGTGTCGTAATACCAATGCTTATACCGGTTTGTTGCTCGCGTTAGCCTATCCAGATCGCATCGCGCAGCGTCGCAGTAATGCTGGGCGTAGTCTGGATGTTCGCTACATGTTAAGCAACGGACTCGGGGTTAAATTAATGGCGGACGCCAGTTTAGCCACTGCAGAACTGTTAATTGTCGCTGACTTGTCGTTAACTGAACAAGGTGCTGATGCCATGGTGTACAGCGCTTGCGAGGTTGATTTAACGGAATTACAGACCAGGTTACCGCAGTTATTCACTCAACAAGCCTTTGTACAATGGGATTTAAAAGCCCAGAAATTGATTGCTGAGCAGCGTCAATGTTTAGGCAAGTTAGTATTATCTCGTCAGGTATTAACAGATATCAGTCCTGCACAAAAACAAGCTGCAGTACTGGCGGGTATTCGTAAAGCCGGATTGTCGGTCTTACCTTGGAGTGAACAAAACAAGGCGTTACTTACCCGGTTACGTTGTGCGCATTTATGGTTGCCAGAATTAGGCTTTGTTGATTACAGTGATGAGGCACTGATTGCGGATTTAGAAAATTGGTTGTTACCTTACTTAACTGGCGTGACGGGTCCTGCGCAGATGAAAAAAATCCCGCTAACTGATGCGTTATTATCACGCTTAGAGTGGCCGTTACAGCAGCGCTTAGATAGTGAGTTACCCACACATTTCACCGTGCCAACTGGCTCTAAAATTAAATTGCGTTATAACGATAACAGCGCGCCGAGTTTACCTGTGCGTATTCAAGAGATGTTTGGCCAAGCCAATAAACCAGCTGTTGCCAATGGACGTGTGCCGATCGTTATTGAACTCCTGTCGCCAGCTCAACGTCCGCTGCAGATAACCCAAGATTTGCTTGGTTTTTGGAATGGCAGTTATGCCGAAGTTAAAAAGGAAATGAAGGGGCGTTATCCGAAGCATTATTGGCCAGAAAACCCACTTGAGGCGATGCCGACCCGACGGGTTAAAAAACATATGTAGGAAAGCAGTAATAATTATTGGTAATCTGCTATTATCCGGCAGTGTTCGTTTCAGCAAAACAAAAGAAGATTTATCATGACTAAAAAAACCGCTACATTGCATCCCCGTAATCCACATCAGGGGCGTTATGATTTAACTGCCTTAGTTAAAACATACCCAGCATTAAAGGCGTATATAACGCAAAACCCACGTGGAGAAGAGACCGTAGACTTTAGTGATGATAAAGCCGTTGTTTGTTTGAACAGCGCGTTATTAGCACATTTTTACCAAGTACCAAATTGGCAGATCCCAACTGGTTATTTATGTCCACCGATTCCGGGGCGTGCGGATTACATCCATTATGTTGCTGACTTACTAGCAGAAATTAATAATGGTGAAGTGCCAACTGGTAAGCGTGTTAAAGCATTAGATATTGGCACTGGTGCAAACTGTATTTATCCTATTATTGGCCACCGCACCTATGGTTGGGGTTTTGTTGGTACTGATATTGATACGGTTGCAGCAAAAACAGCCAACGTGATCGTGCAAGCTAATTCGAGCTTAAATAAAGCAATTAAGATTGTATTGAAGAAAACACCTGGTAGTACATTTAAAGGTGTGATCAAATATAATGACAAATACGCGGTGACGGTTTGTAATCCTCCGTTCCATGCATCAATGGCTGATGCCGCTGCAGGTACCGAGCGTAAAATTAAAAACTTACACAAAGGTAAAGCTGCCCCGACCAATACCAAGAAACTTAACTTCGGTGGTCAAAACACTGAGCTTTGGTGTGAAGGTGGTGAATTACGCTTTGTTAAAGATATGGCGAAAGAGAGTCAAGATTTTGCTGAGCAGGTATGTTGGTTCACTAGCCTTATCTCAAAAGGTGAGCATATCGAAGAACTTGAGAAACATTTACACGCGTTAGGGGCAAAACAAATACGTGTAATACCTATGTCACAAGGCCAGAAAGTAAGTCGTGTATTAGCATGGAGCTTTATGGATACTGACGAGCAACTGCAATGGGCTGCCGATAACTGGTAGTCAGCGTTATATTTAGGTAGATTAATACGGCAAGCATCGCGCTTGCCGTTTTTATATCAGAGGAAGATAGTATGTTGGTATGGCTAGGTTACAGTTATTTGCTATTGAGCATTATTACATTGCTGGTATATGGAAAAGATAAATGGGCAGCTAAACGACAAGCATGGCGGACACCAGAGAAGACATTACACCTGTTGGCATTACTCGGTGGCTGGCCGGGTGCACTGATCGGACAAAAATTGTTTTCGCATAAAAAAAGTAAAATTAGCTTCAAACGCATTTTTTGGTTAACGGTTGTTGGTAATATACTCATAGTATTCGGCATTTTCCAAATAGACCCGGGCTATGTGATCGTTAGCTAATTGTTGACTTCAAATTTTTTAACTGATTTACACATTTTTACGTTATCAATACTATGCCTTTGTTTTGTTGTGGTATACCATTTCGGCCTTATTATGCTAATTACGGCTGTTTTGAACGAGAATTGGGTATTCATTAATGTCGTCAATTAAGAACAATAAATTACAATTAGTGCTGATGTGGCTACTGCTAACCAGCGTATTGCTTGGTATTTTTGCGCTATTACCGGTGAACGATAAAGTCGATAGCAATACTGTGATAAAGGCAGCGATAAAGGCTGCGCCGATTGCTGTTACTGATGAGTCGCAAGTCAACTCTGCTAGCTTGTCAGCAGAGCAATTATCAGCGCCATCACTAGAGCAATCGTCAGAACTATCATCAGGACTTGCATCTGATAAGCCGTCAGAGCAAACACCAGCCTCTGCTGAATCTACGCCTGCGACAACCGCTCTTACCTATGTTCCGGCATCGCCACTTGATGAAGAAAGTGTCGCGAACTCGACGGTGACAGAAGCAGCTGTGGCATCAATCGCGGTAGAACTGGCAAAATCTTATCCAAAAACCATTAACTATGTGATCCAAAAAGGTGACACTCTAGGGGCTATTTTTGAACAATTGGATTTAAGCCAAAAGAGTCTATACCAAATTTTGGAAGTGGATTTAAACGTACTGGCATTAGATAGCATTAAACCCGGACAAACCTTAATATTTACTGAATTTGAAGGTGAGTTAACGCGCCTTGAATTACAAATCAGCCTAGCTCATCAAGTGGTTTACAAGCGCCTAGGTGATAATGGTTTTGAATTTGAACAGATAAATCTTGACGGCGAATGGCGTGAGCACAGCTACATCGGCAAGGTTGAGTACAGTTTTACAGGTTCAGCCAAAAAAGCGGGACTATCGTTATTTGAAGCGCAATTTATTGCTAGTTTATTAAAAGATAAAATTAATTTCAGCCGTGATTTCCGTGTTGGTGATACTTTTAAAGTATTGGTATCTCGTCAATATATAGGTGACCAACTGACAGGTGAAAATCGTATTGATGCGGTGAGTATCAATAATCGCAGCCGTAATATTAGCGCTTATTTATACGAAGGCACTTATTATGATGAAGCGGGTTTAAGTATTGAAAGAGCATTTGTGCGTCGTCCTGTTAGCAGTAAATACCGTATATCATCAAGCTTTAATCCCAAGCGTTTACACCCAGTAACGGGCTTATTACGCCCGCATAATGGTACTGACTTTGCGACGCCGATTGGTTCACCTATCTTTGCCACTGGCGATGGTGTGGTATCGCGTGTGCTTAATCATAAATATGCTGGTTTGTATATTGAGATCTCAAATGGACAAACCTACCGAACTCGCTTCTTGCACTTGAGTAAGGCCTTAGTGAGAAAAGGCCAGCGAGTTAAACGCGGACAAAAAATTGCATTATCAGGGAATAGTGGTCGTATCACCGGACCACATCTGCATTACGAACTGCATATGCGCGGCCGTGCGGTAAATGCCATGACTGCTGATATTCCGATTGCATCAGCGATTGATAAACGCCAACAAGCGGCATTTAAAGTGGCGTTGCAT
>Ga0209291_1001341_pt1 | contig 22010 bp, 13 predicted proteins | sample GOMGulsemesocosm_FD_184633 | JGI IMG/M metagenome (GOLD analysis project Ga0209291, IMG submission 184633) | Methane-oxidizing microbial communities from mesocosms in the Gulf of Mexico - GOM9B Gulf of Mexico (SPAdes) (version 2) | ecosystem: Environmental > Aquatic > Marine > Cold seeps...
AAAATAGCGGCATCATTAAAAATGATAGCGTAAATTAGCCACTAAATATAACAACGCATTGATCGAGAGGTTTCAATTATTTACATTGTTATATCGGGAGTAAACAGACTAGAATAAGATAAGTATTCAGTCGTTAATAATTCGTTAAAAACGCTTAAAATACCACAACTTAACCTGTAACTAATTTTGTAAATCTAATGAGTCACGATCGATAATTTATGAATCCTTTTTTATTTGAGCTATCTTCCACTTTTCCCTTGCTTGGCACCATCAAAATTAAGCTATTTAAATTTGAGCTAGCTCATTATCAAGACGCCCTGTTTGAGCAACATAATATTTCATGCCCTAGCAACATCAAGCACAGTGTAAAAAAAAGAAGAGCAGAATATTTTGCAGGACGCTATAGCGCAGCCTTAGCGTTACATCAATTAGGGTATAGCAATGTTGTGGTAGGGACCGGCGTGCAACGACAACCATTATGGCCATCAAACGTAGTAGGTTCTATTTCTCATTCAAAGAATTACGCCGTTGCAACCGTTGCGAAACAACGTGATGTAGTGCTTCTTGGCATTGATGTTGAGCAATACTTAACGAGTACCGAGGCTCAAGCGTATCAAAAATTGGTAGTCCTCAATTCCGAACTGGCGCTGATCCAACAAGCCGGCATCGATTATCAACGTGCCATTATGGCAGCATTTTCTGCCAAAGAAGCTTACTTTAAGGCGCTTCATCCATTAACGAATTGCTATTTTGAGTTCTTAGATACCGAGATTATCTGCGTAGAATTGGCGAATAATCGGCTGGTAATGTCGATTAAAAGTCGCTTCTACGATCAAGCGCTATCAGTCATCTGTTATTTAGAACCCGAATATATCCTTTCTTTACTGATAAAAAAAGGGTGATCGCCATCGCTTCGAAACACCCTATTATAATAACGGTTTGTACGGATTAGAAATCGTAACTCGCGCCAATGTAAAGACTGCGTCCTAGTTCATAAGTACTAAAGTTCTCATCTTTTTCCTGGGTCTGCGTGTCGGTCAGATTTTTCACCCCATAACGTAGCTTAATGTCATTACCGATGTAACTAACAAACCCCAAATCAACTCGATTATAGCTTGGTAAATCAGTATATTCAGGCCAAACATAGGTTTTTTGTTTACCGGTATGGGTAAACGTAAGTGAGACATTAATCAGATCGCTAAAGTTGCCGTTCAAGCTGATATTCGCTGCTTGTTCAGGGCGATTTTCTAACTCTGAATCACTTGAGGTTTCAATATCGAGTTTACTGACGTTACCTGTAATCGAGATTTCATCAGTGAAATCAAAGCGACCATCGATCTCAATCCCTGATATTTGGACTTGATCGACATTGGCCCAATAACGCTGATTAGCAACAGCGTCATAGAGCGCCGTGATCATATCTTCAACGTCATTCTTATAATAAACTGCGCTCAGTTTCCATGCATCTTGCGAGAGCACGATACCCAATTCATAGTTAACACTCATTTCAGGCGTCAAGCTTGGATCACCACTGAGGAAACAACCACCACCACAGCTGATGATGCTGTATTCATCACTCAATTGATAAGCTTGCGGCGCCTTAAAGGCTTTACCTACACCGCCTTTTAGGGTTAACACATCATTAAGTTGATAAACCAAATATGCTCGCGGGGTAAATTCGTTACCGAAAAACTCATTGTCATCTAAGCGTGCGCCTAGGGTTAACGTTAAATTGTCGCTTAAACTTAGCTCATCCTGAGCAAAAACCGCGGTATCGGTAATTGACACTTCACCGGTCGCCGCATAACTGACGTTATCGTCGATCACTTGTTGGCGATGGTCAAAGCCAATGGTCATCGCATTAATATCACCAATCATAAAATTAGCCACGCCTTTTATGCTGGTATTAGTTTCTGACACGCGACGTTCGGTCGGTGCATCATAACGGGAATTGAAGTCATAGATATCGCTGTCTTCATGTTGAAATTGCAGTGTGGTATTACCCCAGCTCCACTCACCACCATGCGTTAACCCCAGTGTGGTACGGTCAATATCTTGGTCTCTATAATCGGTATATGTGCCATTTGACCAATAGATATTGTACGGTCGTTTATCGTTATTGTAGCCAAGATCAAAATCAAGACTCTGTTGTTGATCCAACTGCCAACGCAATGTCGTGCTTAAATTTTTAGCTTGCTTCTCTTCAAATTTGGGTGATGCTGAGCCGGCATCATCACCTTCAGAATACCAGGCCTCACGGTCATAAATTTCTGCCGAAATGGCTAAATGCAGTTGATCATTTAGTGGTCCCTGAGCGGCAATACCTATTCTTAACTGCGATCCACCATCGCCGGTATTAATGACTTGGCTCTCTCCATTGACGGTACCTTCCCAATCAGCCGTTGGCGATTTAGTAATAATGTTAATCACACCACCTATCGCATCAGCGCCGTATAGTGAAGACATTGGCCCACGTACGATCTCCACTTGTTTAATGCTGCTTAATGGAATTGAACTAAGATCAAAATCGCCACCACGCCATAAGGCACCGTGGGATGAAACACGTTTACCGTTGATAAGTACTAAGGTGTAACCGCCTGATAAGCCGCGCAACTGTAACTCATCTCGTCCCGTCGAATCGGTAAGGTTATTAACCCCCGCCGTTTTTCCAATAAGCTCAGGTAACCCAGTGACGGTTGATGAAGCGATCTCATCAGCGGTAATAACCGTGGTAAATGCTGGTGCTGTTACCGTTGTCTTTTCGGTCATCGACGCGGTAATAACCATCACCTCCATCTGTTCTTGTTCTTGTGCCAACGTTGGTAGGCTGGCCAATGTACCGACCACAATAGCTGCGATCGCATGTTTTTTAAAATACATCTAAACTCCCTCTTTAAGTGATAATAATAACTATTCGCATTATTGATCACAAGTTAGTCGATGGCAATAGTAACTGTCGATAAAGATAAGTAATAATTGTTATATGATATAGTCAGTTAACATCGAATATTGAATAACAGAACTAGTCAGCTCGCCAAGCCATTTTCCGTTGCTTTGTATGATGTTCAGAGTCATTACGATGGCTCTATGTTGGGATCGTTAAACTGCGCTGTGCGCAACTTTTTGGTGATTCCGATCACCGTCATCCCCAAGGCGAGTGACACGCCACCAAAGACAACAATACACGCCAGCGGTTTAATAAACTGCCCAAGCACCCCAATGCTAGCGGTGCCAACAGAATCGCCACAGGCATCTTGAGCGGTCCATATTCCATTAATCCGGCCGAGATAATGATCGGGTGTATGTCCCTGTACTAAGGTGTATTGCAGCAATGAAGTGATAGAAACAAGATAACCAAACAAGACTAAAACGGCTAACGTAAACCATAAACTGGTGGAGAACCCGAGAACGATGAGTGTGCTAAACACGCCAAGGGAAATAAACCCCATTACTTGCCCAGGTTTCACTAAGTTGGTCGCCCAACCACTGAGTAAAACACCTATTGTTGCCCCTAAAGGCACCGCCGAATACATCAAGCCCAACTCAACACTACCACCGTTAAAATCGGACTCTACCATCGCTGGAAATAGCACCCTGATCGCCGTTGTTAAGGTGACCAAGGTACCCATTAATACAACCCCACCAACCACTTTATGTTTCAATACAAAACGAAAGCCATCACCTAACTCTTTAAGCGGATGTTGTTGTGAGGCCAACTTTGGTTTCATTGACGGTAAGCTAAATAACGGTATTAAGGTTAATAGAGTCCCGATTGTGGCAATCAAGTAATTGCAACTAACACCATAGTTAGCAATGATCACCCCACCAAATGCTGGAGCAGCAATACTCACTAAGCGCATCGATGACATGCTAATCGCCCGCGCCTGCATTAAATTTTCACGGCCAACAATGTGTGGCATACAAGCGAGCAACGCAGTAACCCCCAGCGCCCCGAACAGACCATCCCATAATGCGAGAAAATAGATCACCGACAATGACGGCTCAGCGAGTTCGGCATTGACGGCAAGCCCAATAAAACCGAGGCCACAGATACTACGCCCTAATAGAATCAATTTTTTACGATCATATCGATCTGCTAAGACACCGCCATATAATAAGCCGACAAACATACCAATCCCATCAAGGGCCATCACCATGCCGACATGAAATGTGTCTTTGGTCATCTCATAAACCTGCATCGGCAGCGCAACAGCGAGCATGCCAAGGCCCATTAGCGAGATTATTCGAGCAATAAACGTCGCGCGAAAGTTAGCGTTGGTCTTGAGTAAACTAAAATCGATAAACAGTGAGTTTTTCATGAATATATTTCCTAAATTTCGTGTGCATGGGGCATCGATTGCTTGAGCCCTTGACGTGAATTTTCTATTAATTGGTTAATCAATGGCCCGAGTGTGCGCAATGAATCTGGCGACATCACATCTTGATGTTCAACATCGGCTAAGAAGTGATAATCGACATTGTCGGTATAATCGAGCCAAACTTCCTTGGGACGTATGTACTCAGGTATCGACTTTTGGGCGATAAACAATGTAACGTCGCCACTGTATTTGGGTGTCGTTGCTTGAGCCAATAGTTCAACAGCATCCTTATAGTTCGCAAATATCTGACTTAGCATCATGTCGCGTTCACGTTGCAGATCCTCATCGCTATCATCAATTGAGTCATTAAGGACTTGCTGCTGTTCACGTTCGGCACCGACGTCAGCTTCCGCGTCTTGCGGATTGCTCCAATCATGCACTTCGGATGGATAAGTATCTAAAAGACCAAGAAAATCAACTTGCTCCCCCTGCGCTTGTAATAAGGTGGCAACGCCATAGGCAATCGTCCCACCAAGCGAATAACCAAGCAGATGATAAGGTCCATGCGGCTGTATTTTGCGAATGATCTCCAACTGACGTTCAATAAGCTCAGCCATGCTTCTTGAGCTAGCAATTAATCCGTTGGGGCGCGGAGACTGTAACCCGATGATTGGCATGTCGTTATCCAGATAGCGTGACAGCACACTGTACTGCCAAGCGAATCCAGATCCTGGGTAAATACAAATAAGCGGTGCATCATTGCCAGCACGCAGCGGTAGGACGTGATCAAAACCGTCACTACCAAAATCATTGTTCATTAATTCAAGGTTTAATTGAATCGCAAGTTTTTCGATCGTCGGCGTGATCATGATTTGGCCAACTGGCACCGTGCGATCGAGATCCTTACGAATTTCAATGGCCAAGGTCATCGCCAGAAGTGAATGACCGCCAATGGCAAAGAAATCGTCATCGGCATAAATATGCTCAATCGCTAGTACACGTTTGAAAATATTAGCGAGACGACTCTCTAGTCCTTTAGCCGGTAGACGCCCAACTTGATCATTTTTTAGTGACACATTAGGCGCAGGCAGTGCTTTCCGATCTAGCTTGCCGTTGGCACTAAGCGGTAGTTCAGCGAGTTCGACATAGGCTACGGGCACCATTGCCCCGCTAAGTGTTTGCGCTAAATCTTGCGCTAGAATTTTTGGTGTCACCGTTTTACCAACATGACACACATAGTAAGCAACGAGTTGCCGTTGATCACCAACGCTGTTGTTATGATCATTTAAAATTCGAGCATCCACCACGGCATTAGCGATGGCAGGGAATTGTCGAAGCTGGGTTTCAATCTCACCGAGTTCAATACGTTGCCCCCTAATCTTTAGTTGATCATCGCTACGCCCCAAGTATTCAACATCACCACTAGGTAGCCAACGTACGATATCGCCGGTGCAATACATCCGCTGACCATCACTGAAGGGGTCGGCAACGAAGCGAGTAGCGGTTAGATCGGCGCGGTTAAGGTAGCCGATAGCAAGTTGCTCACCACATAAATAGAGCTCGCCAGGTGCGCCGAGAGCAACCGGACGTAACCATTGATCTAATACGCGCAATTGGGTATTCCACACCGGTTTTCCGATAGGCACGCCTGCCCCTCCTTGGCTGATGTTCGCGACTGCACGATGGTAAGTGACATCCACTGCCGCCTCGGTCGGGCCATATAAATTATGCAGCGGCGCGCTAAAGAGCGTTGAGAATTCATTGGCGAGACTCTTAGGCAGTGCTTCTCCGCTACAGAATACCTGCCGTATCGAGGCACATGAGTGATTATTTTCGCTGCTCATCTGATGGCAGAAAATAGCCAACATCGATGGCACAAAATGCAAGGTAGTCACCGAAAATTGTTCGATGGTCTGCGCCAACAATTGGGGATCTCGATGAGCCTCAGGCTCAGCCATTGTTAGTTGTGCCCCAACCATATAAGACCAGAAAAACTCCCACACCGACACATCAAAGCTACAAGGCGTTTTCTGTAACACTACATCACGTTCACTGAGCGGATATTGAGCCTGCATCCATTGAATACGGTTGACGATAGCGCGATGTGACACTAGCACGCCTTTGGGACGCCCCGTCGTACCCGAGGTATAAATAATATACGCGGCATCATCACCGGTTAATTGGCACTGATTTATCTTAGGTTGTAGGCCTGGCTCTTCAAGGGCATCAAAGCAATAGCTGGTCACCGTGTTAAAGCGAACTTTTCCGAGCCGGTCAGTGACTAACAAACTTGGTGAGGCATCGGCTAACATCACGTCTAATCGCTGATCAGGATAACCAATATCTAATGGTAAATACGCGGCGCCGACTTCAATAATCGCCAGAATAGCAATGCTTAACTCCGCTGACCGTGGCAATGCCACTGCCACAATATTCCCTTGAGTAACGCCCAACGAATCCAGTTTTTCCGCCAGACATTGAACTTGATAGCGTAACTGTGAAAAACTCAACTGATGTTTAGCATCAATAAATGCAATGGCCTGCGGCGTACGATTTGCTTGCTCGCGTAAACAACTACGTAACGTGGCCTGTTCGAGTCGCTGTGATGTGTTATTGACCTGCGTAATTAGCGCGATTTCATCCGCTGTTTGCAGCGTGTAATCCTGTAGTTTTTTATCAGGCTCTGTAATGAGCTGGCGCAATAGCGATATGATGAGTTGTGCTAACTGCTCTGGCTGTTCAACAGCGCCGCGATTCTCTACTAAAAACTCGATCCGTTGACCGGGGATCACTAACAGGGCAAGTGGGTAATGACTATAACCACGGTTATGGATTTTGGTGATGTGTACGCCGTCTAAGTCATAACCAAGGTAATCGCTATCAGGATAGTTTTCCACCACCAGCAAGGTATCAAATAATGAGGCTGAACTGGCCAATTGCTGAATTTCAGATAAACCTAAGCCATCATGATCGATCAGTTCCATATGCTCTATCGCGATGGTGTCGAGTTGCTGCCATAACGATTGTTGAGCTTGAAGTTCAATTTTAATAGGAATGGTGTTAAGGAATAGCCCCACTTGATCTTCAATGCCAGTGATAGCCGCACTACGACCGGATACTGGCATCCCAAAAATCACTTGTTGACGCCCGCTAATCGCTGACAGGGCCAACGCCCAAATTCCTTGCATCACCAAATTAAGCGTGAGCCCCCGTGCGCGAATAGCTTGTTCAAGCTGTTTGCTCATATCGGCATCTAACATAATTTGTGCTTCACAAACTTGCGCACTGGGCGTTAAATCTTCGAATAGATTACAGGGCTTGGCATCGCGTAAATAATCTTGCCATAGCGCCTGACTGGCACTTAAATCACGGGCCACCAGCTGTTGTAATACCGCCGGGTAAATTGTACTTTTCGAGGGCATAAGTTGGCTATTATCGCGATAGGCGGTTAATAGATCGCGTAATATAATAGGAGTCGACCAACCATCAATTAATAAGTGATGAACATTGATAAATAACGCATAATCTTGACTCGATTTCTTAATCAAACAGGCTTGTAACATACCTGTATAGCGCTGGGTGGATAATGCATCATTGAGCAGCTCTTGCTCAATTTTAGCGTGTTTCCTTGTTAACTCATCACCTTGACACTCGCTGATATCTTCAAATCGCCAAGGCCAACATAAGTCGTGAAGTTGCGGCAATAGAAATACTGGCTGCGGGGCTGTATCCAGATCAAACACTCCCGCTAATTGTGGATGTAAACTCAAAAGGACATCAAAGGCGCGGCGTAAACGTTCACGGTCTAATTCCCCTTGCAGTTCGATGCGGGTCCAAGCATTATAATTGGCTGACTCGTCCCCTAATTGCGCTAAATATAACATCCCAATTTGCAACGGAAGTACCGGTGCTGCCGCCTGGAACTCACCATACTTGTTCACTAGTAGCGCCTTAATTTCCGCTGGTAATGTTAGCGGTTTAATAAGCTTTGTGGTGCTGTCACTATGCGCTACTTCGTCCAATAACGGGGCGATCTTTCGTGGCGTACGGGCGCTAAAGACACGACTAGGCGGCAATAAATAACCTTGTTGGCGTAAGCTGGTGGTAAAATTGATCGCCAGAATACTGTCGCCGCCAAGATCAAAAAAATCATCTTCGGCGCCTACTTCGGCGACCGCTAGAATATCAGCCATCGCATTACACAACAGATGCTCCCTTATACCTTGCGCCGGTACTTTTTTCTGAGTAATGATTTGTGGCTTCGGCAATGCTTTTTTGTCAATTTTACCGTTGATGGTTCGCGGTAAATCCGCCAGCAAGGTCAAACTTGTAGGCACCATATATGGCGGTAAAGTCTGGTGTAGCGCGCTCAATAATTCTCGACTAAGTGACTCTATTTGCGCCGGGTCTACATTTTCGATGGCGCAATAACCATGTAGACGATGGCTGTTATTGACGGCCTCAGTGATGACTGCCGCTGCATTGACATTGGGTAATAAGGACAACGCATTTTCAACGTCAGAGAGCTCAACTCGATAGCCCCTCACTTTTATCTGATCATCGCCACGGCCAAGGAACTCAAGCATCCCTTGATGGTTCCAACGCACCATATCACCCGTGCGATACATCCGCTCTCCGGCTTGATAAGGATTAGCGACAAATCGAGTGGCGGTTAAGTCGGTCGCCCCAAGGTAACCACGCGCTAAGCTAGCACCTGATAAATATAACTCGCCAATGGCGCCCATCGGCGCTAGCTGCAGATTTTGGTCCAAGACATAAGCATCGGTATTGGCGATTGGCCTCCCTATCACTGGAACCACAGAACTGGCAATCGAGGCACCCAAAGCATCAACTGTATATTCAGTCGGGCCATAAAGATTATAGGTGACTAAATCAGGCCATTGCTGTAATTGCTGCCACAGCGCTGTTGGCGCCGCTTCACCACCGATGGTGATATAACAGGGAACATGTGTTCCGGCCATCAGACCATTCGCTAGCAACGTACTACATAACGATGGTGGTAAGTCGAGCGCATCAATATTATCTTGGCGCACCTTGCTCACCATCGCATAGGCATCACGACGTAACTCTTCATCAAAAATATGTAGTTCTTGCCCCATCAGCAACCATAAAATATGCGCCCATGCAGAATCAAACGCCATTGAATGGGTGTGTGCCACTCGCATAGGTCGGCCGTGACGCTGTTCAATTTTATCGATTTGCTGTTGATATATTTGCGCTTGATGTGAGGAAAATAGGTTAACTAAACCGCCATGTGGGATTTGTACGCCTTTGGGTTTGCCGGTACTGCCTGATGTAAAGATGATATAGGCCGGATCATCTAATTCAATCACCGTTGCCAGTATGACTCGCGCGGCGGATAACAATTTAAGTTCGCCAATAAGCTTTGCATCATCAAGATTTATGCGCCGACAATCGCTGGTCGCCATCTTCACGCCTGTATGGCTAATCATTAAGGCTGGCATTGCTTGAGTCAATATGTGCTGAACGCGCTCTTGCGGATATTGTGGATCAATCGGTAACCAACATGCACCGATATTTAATATCGCCAGCATCATTGAAATAGCATCAATCGAACGGGGTAATGCAACGGCGACAGGCTGCTTAGCCTGCACGCCGTGTTGCAATAATAAATGACTTAACTGATTAACACGCTGTGCTAATTCGGAAAAAGTCAATTGGTTGGTCGCCATCACTAAGGCCACATTGTCTGGGTGCTTGGCCACTTGTTCAAAGAAAATATCGATTACCGACGATTGTTGTACGGTCTGGCTCAGCCTTGCTCCTGTTCCCCAGTCCTTAAGCATTGCAAGTTCGTGTTGGTCCAGCAAAGACACTTGCCACACCGGCTGCTCTGGTTGTTTAACGAGACTAGTGATTAACGATTGTAATCGTTGACAGTGACGATCAAGCTCATGCTGTTGGTAATAATTAGCATTGGCACGCAGTTCAACACTCACCTGTTGACCATCGATCATTAGGTCAAACTCAATATCATCAACCGGACCTGAAGCCAAGTGCTTAGTACGACCTTCCACACCATAAAAATCGAGCTGATAATCAAACATTTTATAGTTGATCAGTGCACCATAAAGGCGCTCACCCTGAGCGCCAATGGCTTGATCGCGCATGATAAACTCGGCGTCATAACGAACGTGTTTTCTAACTTTTTTCAGCTCCGCTTTAAGTATTTTAGCCTGTACAGCCCAACCAGTCTTAGGGTCGATATTAAACTGAATCGGCAATACATTAACCACAGGAGCACTCGAATTAATCGCGACCGATCCCATCCGCCGCATAAAAGGCATGCCGATGGCTTGCCGTGCATTGCCCGTCATACGATAGAGGTAGATCGCGATTGAACACATTAATAATTCAGCAATACTAACGTTATGTTGTTGCGCGAGATGTTGTAACTCGCCAAACAGCGATAATGAAAATGTACTGGAACTCTTTAATAATCGTGCGCTTGGCACTATATCGGTGATTATTTGGTGACTCAAACTCGACGGCGGCGCCAGCGTTTCACAATATTGTTGCCAGAATGCCTGATCTCGTTGGTACAGCGATGATTGATGATAGTCATCGTACTCTTTAAGTACGTCAGCCACCGACACTAACTTGACTGCAGGCAGTGATTTCCCAGCCATCAGCGACGAATAGAGTAAGGCGACGCGCTTAGTTAATGTAATAAAGCTATAACCATCAAGCATCAGATGATGAAAACGTTGATACCACAGCCAGCGACATTGGCCATTCTTATTGGGTAATTGAAACAGCACATGACGATAGGAAATTGCTGACTGTTGCTCACTATGCGGCTGATTTATGTCATTTACCATCCACGTTTTAGCCGCTTGCTCTGCGTTATCATGTTGACGATAATCGAGCACTTGGCTACGAGCTATTTGTGCTGGCAAGACATTAACTGGCATCAATTGCTGACCATTTTTATAATCAGCGGTCACGGTATCTGCTTCTGACATCGCTTGGCAGATTGCGACATCAAGCTGCGCGATATTAAGTGAGCCGTTAATTTCTATACCATGCGCAATAACGTAGGTATTTTGCTGTTCACTAATTTGCTCCGCAAGCCAAATCCCTTGCTGAGTAGCCAATAACGGTAACGTCTTATACTGCTCCATCTAACAAAGTCCTCTTGCGGCATTGGGAAACAGCACATCGTCTTGCCAGGTTACGTCAATAAATTCAAGGCACAAATTTCGCGTATCAGGACCAAACTTGGTCTGCCAACCTTGCGGTTCAACCGCAAAATAAGGCCATAAGCTCAATTGGTTTTGTTGATTTCCAATCACTAAAAACTGGTGTTCATCATTTTCAAATGGGTTGATGTAATCTTCATTGATGGTTTTCATTAAATAACTTGTCCTTAAGATAGTTCGTGGTGTTTGTGGCGGCTCTGGCCCCCAATAAATTGGCTGTCTGTCCGAATGTCAGATGGTTCACTTAACGCGCGTAAAATAGCTTGGCGCCAGCATACCCAGTCGTGCCCACCTCGAAATTGATGATACTTGACCTGATGTCCCGCTTGGGTAAGCGCATCGGCCATGGCTTTATTATCTGCTTGCATCTCATCTTCATAACATCCAATGCCAATATGAAATTGCCCTTTGGCTGATGACGGTGCTTTAACTATCATTTCAAGCAAGGAGCCTCGCACGTCGTCGCGCCACCAAAACGAGCCAGACAAACTGATCACTTGGCCAAAACGGTGCGAAAAGAACAATCCAGCAAAGCACGCCGCTAATCCCCCTAAACTCTGGCCGATCACTAAACTACGCTCAGGCTTATCCGTGAACGAATATTTCAATGCCAATTGCGGTAACAATTCAGTGGTGAGAGCCTGCCAGAATGTTGGGTTACAAGTCATATCCCGATAACGTGAGGTTGCATCGACAGCATCAATAAATACGTAAAGTGCCGGTCGTAATTCGCCAATGCTACTCATCTGCGTCAGTGAACCGACAATGTCTAGCGATTGTGCCCAATAGCGCCCATCGAGCAATATCACTAAATCTGGTAATGAGCTGTCATTGAGTTTTTTAGCTTGATAGAGCCAAACCTTACGTGTTTGTTCGAGCTGTTGGCTACGCCAATTAAACGTTTCAATGGGCGGCGTACTGGATGACATTAATGGCTTAGTCTCACCGAGATCAAGCTGTGAAATCCATCGGTGTCCACTCAGTTGATATGGCGGTAACAAACTAAGCGTATCCGCTTGGCCATATTGTTCGAGTAACGCTATCCACCAACGGCGTCTAGCCGAAAATTGTTGAGGGCGCGATTGGCGACACGCAACAGGGACAAAGAAATAACTGCCTCGCCAGTCACTCGCTACACAAACCTGCCAATACCACACATTGGTTGCTGGATAGTTAATCATCTCGGTTGGTCCCTGCGTCGCGTGAGGTGTTAACGACCAGACATCGATAAACACTTGTGCGACATGCTCTTTAGGAGGCGCTCGCCACAAAAAGGTCAATAAGCTATAGCAATTACCCAAATCTTTTATTAGCGGGTTTCCTTGCGGTGCTAGGGCTGACCACCACGGTTTACCGCCAATGGCATGTTCAATATTAGGTAGCACGATCATAAGCTAACGCTACCGCATTGATGTATTAGTAAGTCATTCAACATAATAGAGTTTCTACTGTTTCTCTGAACATCGATAATTAGTCTTGCCAAAATCTGTGTTCGTTAATTCGATTTAGATGTTAGGCAGACAAAGTGGCGCCACCGTCGACCACCAGATTCTGCAAACTGATATGGCTCGCTAAGTCCGATGCTAAGAAGACCACACTGTTGGCAATGTCTTGCGCGGACGCGAGCTTGCCTAACGGAATGCCATTTTTAAACAGGGCTAATGACCCTGCAATAATGTTATTACCGTCAATGTCATCACCCAGTAATTCTTGGAGCATTTGCGTATTAGTCGAGCCTGGAGAAACTAAATTACATCGCACTCCAAATTCCGCAAGTTCTAATGCGAGACAGTGACTCAGGCTTTGCAGTGCGGCCTTCGATGCACAATAAGCGCCCATATTCATTCTCGGTAGCCGCGCCGCATTAGACGCAATATTGACGATAACGCCATGAGATTGACGTTTAAATACAGGCATCAGCGCCTGTGTTAAATAAAAAACACTACTGACATTAACGTCAAAACAGCGCTGCCATTGCGTAATCGATAAGTCGGCAAGTTTGCCGAGTCGAAGTACACCGGCACTGTTGACTAAAACATCGACAACAGGGTGCGTTACTAACACTTGTTGGCACACTCTTTGAGTCTCAGCGTGTTGACTCAGGTCAACATCATGACAAATAAAGGGATAATCCTGATCACCAAATTGACAATCAAAACCTACCACGGTGGCGCCTAATTGGGTAAAGGTCTGGGCGATGGCTAGACCTATTCCTCGACCGGCACCGGTAACCCAAATGACTTTATGCTCGAAGTTAAATTGCGATGTAAAATGATTCATGCAGCCGCTTTTTCTTGCAGCAGTGCCCACCAACCATTAAATGTCGGGGTTATGGCCAGCTCTTCAAACTCAACGCTAATACCACGCTTTTTCCATTGCGCGACTAACGCCATCACTTGAATTGAATCTAAGCCATAATCGATTAGGTTTTCATCGGGATCAAACTCACTCTCATCTTCATCAATCATTGTTAGCAATTGTGCTTGAAAAGCTGAGCGACTAAGTGTTGTGGTATTAAGTAGTGATTGGGTGGTAACGACTGACCCACACCGTCCGGCAACAAAATCGAGCGCCATCAAATGTTCTTTTTCAGAAAAATCAGCTAACGCATCGGCGACCATAAACGGTTGAATATCGCGCATGAAGGCATCTAACGCCGTCGTCATGCAACCAATATGAGCATAAATACCGACGATAATAAGTTGGTCCCGACGCCATGTTTCCATCAACGATAGCAACGGTGTTTTCTGGAACGCGCTGTACCGCCATTTTTCCAACACAGTATCACCTTGTTGCGGTGCAAGCGGAGTAACGACTTGCTGCAGCGCTGGGTTTTCAGTGGTTAAACCAGGCCCCCACATATCGGTTAATAATGCGCGTTTCTCTATCGATTGCTCGGTTGGCTGCGCCGTATACACAATCGGAATACCTTGCTCACGTGCATGACTAATTAACGTAGCAATATTGTGCTTCATTGATTCAATCAGCGTGCTCTCCTCGCCATAAAAACGAATGAAGTACTCTTGCATGTCGTGAACTAGCAGCACTGCACGCCCGCTATCAACTTGCCAATCGACTCTATTAACCGGTAATTGTTCAGTGCTGGGGAGTTGGTAAGACGCAATTTTGGGAATACTCATGGTGTCGTTACTCCTGTAACAAAATAATCGTTAAGTTGTTCTCTTAATCGTTGTTTATTGATTTTTCCAATCGCGGTCAGCGGTAGCGATTGAACAAAATGAAAATGATCTGGTAACTTATAATCGGCTATTCCTTGCAGCCGTAAGAATTTACGTATTTCCCGCGGTTTTAGCTCGGCAGTGTTCGTCACTAAGCATGCACAACTTTTCTCGCCTAAGGTTATATCAGGAACAGCGATTAACGCGGCATCGGTAATATGAGGATGTGCTAATAATAGATTTTCAATCTCCTCAGCTGCTATTTTTTCCCCACCACGATTGATTTGATCTTTGACTCGTCCCACGACCCGTAAATTGTCATCGATATCTTGAATCACGATATCGCCAGAGTAGTAAAAGCCTTGATCATCAAACACACGCTTGTTGTGCTCGGGAGATTGATAATAACCACGAAATGTATAAGGACCACGAGTCGCTAATTCACCTGCCTCCCCTAGCCCAACCTCATAACCATTATGATCAACAATCCTTATTTCATCATCAGGGCACATTGGCCTGCCCTGAGTGCCAAAAATGATCGTCGGATCATCATCTAGTCGAGTGTAATTGACCAAGCCTTCTGCCATCCCAAAGACTTGTTGTAACTGACAATCTAATTCACTCGGAATTCTTTGCGCCAGCGCCGGTGAAAAATTGGCACCTCCGACTTGAAGCAGCTGCAACGACGAGATTTTTTGTTGATGCTCTACAGCCAAATCCAGCCACAGATTAACCGCCGAAGGAACCAAGGATGTCATCGTCACTTTATGTTGATCAATAAGATCAAAACATCGCGTTGGTTCTGGGTTTGACGCCAATACCACACAGCCACCACAAGCAAAGATACCCAGCGCGCCCGGTGAGCTCAACGGAAAGTTATGCCCCGCTGGTAGCGCGCAAAGGTAGACGGTTTGACTGCTTAATCGGCAAATTTCAGCACTGCGACGCACGCTATAAAGATAGTCATTATGAGTCCTAGGGATCAGTTTAGGCGTACCTGTACTGCCACCAGAGAGCTGAAAAAATGCGACTTCATTGGCATCGTTCATAGGCAACGGTTCGCTGTATTTTTGAAGCTTAGACCCGATAGCTGATGTTAAGTCATCACTAAAGTCACGACGACTGTCGCTAGACCCGAATTCATCTTTAGCCAATAATAAACAAACCAGATCTGATGATTCATTGCGTATCTGTTGATAGAATTCAGGATTATCAAACAGCTGGTGCTTAGCTGAGCCGATCATCAGTGTTGGTTTTAGCTGACGTGCATACGCCAGAATTTCCAATTTCTGATGACTAAAATTAGCATTGACAGCAACGATTCCCGCTTTAATTAAGGCAAAAAACACCACGTAAAACTCAGGAACATTCGGTAACTGCACAATTGCAGTATCCCCTTTGCATACCCCATTACTCAGTAAGTAGTGGGCAAGACGCGTAGAACGACGATCTAACTCACGATAGCTAATCTGTTCTGACTGACCAATTAGCGCAATGTCATCTGACGTTGCGTATTGCTCAACTAATACCGACAGCGACTCGCCGCGCCAATAACCAACTTTGTGGTAATATTGCTCTAGTACTTTTGGCCATGCCGTAAATTCGACCCTCACGATACAGCTTCCGTTGCAAAGGGCATTGCCTTTAACATCGTTTGAAGCTTCGCTTGGGTTTCTGCCCACTCAGAATCAGGACACGAGCCTTCGACGATTCCTGCCCCAGCGAAGAGAGATATCTTATTTTCTAATACGATACCGCAGCGAATCGTGACAACCCACTCACCATTCCCTTCACTATCACACCAGCCAACCATACCCGCGAATAAACCACGCTCAAACGACTCAACGAGATTAATCAGCTTATGGGCCTGATCTCTTGGATAACCGCATACCGCGGGCGTCGGATGGAGCTGACATGCCACTTCTAGTACACTGATTTTAGGGTCTTTAAGGTAACCTTCAATGACCGTGGATAGATGCCACATCGTGGAAGTATTCAGCAGAGAAGGTAACTTTGGCACATCAAGCTCAGAACACAATGGAGTAAGCGTACGTTCGATCTCATCGATCACTAAGCGGTGTTCGTATAAATCTTTCGATGATTTGATTAAGTTCTTCGAAATCAGTTGATCTTGCTGTACATCACTCTGGCGCTTGGCCGAACCCGCTAATGGGTTAGATAATATCGCGTGGCCTTGCTTTCTCACTAACAGTTCAGGACTCACACCCATTAATTGGCCGCCATCAGCTAATGGCACTTTAAAATGGTAACCAGTAGCATTTTGCTGTTTAAGGCTATTAAAAATATCTTGAGCTGGTAATCGCTCGTCTAGCTCTAACTCAATCACTCTTGAAACAACGGCCTTGCGAATATTACTTAGCTTAAAGTTAGCGATCGCTTGTTGTACTGATTGCTTGTAACGTGACTCCTCTGGAAAGTGGCGACGGGTGATCAGCGAAATCTTATGGTTTGATACCAATGAATCTTGAGAAGAAGTACGATCTAGCTGTTGCGACTGTTGCGGGATATATAAACTCGGTGGCTGACTCAGATCAAATGGTATTGCTCCAACCATGATAGGGTTTGTAATACCATTCTTTTTAGCACGCTCAAATGCACTTCGCACAGACTTAAAGAACGAATGATGACCCGTTTGATTTTTTACTGGGATACTAATACGTTCAAAAATTCCGGACGTTTTAATACTACGATTAAGGGAAGAAAAATGAAACTCGGTTTCACTGCCCATTGGTGTTTGGTCAACTTGACCATCACTCCTACTATTTAGTATTGACATATATCTCACTCTCCATATGATAATGCGAATCATTTGCATTATTGATCGTGACAACTCGGAGTGCAACAACTAAGCATTAATACTTTAGTATAAGATATTTGCAATATTGAGGATAAAGCATTAATTACTGGCGATAACTATCGCTATTATTTGGGTGGAAAACGGACAGAAGCACGCACAAGTCCGTCTGTGCGTGCTCGCAATGAATTTATCGTCGAAATTAGGACTCGTAGTCCAAAGGTGATATCAACACGATTGTGTAGCTATCACCACCTTTTCAGGGGCGTTTTCCTCTGACCATACGCTATCAGTCGTACTAGAAACGGCACGTTTGTGGGTTAGTTTCGCTAAATATAGAAACAGACAACTCAATAGCAACCCCATACCATCGATGACAAATGATTCAATATTGGTATTAGCCCACAGCGTGGGGGTATTAACCAAATGTGCCGCTACCGATGTAACAGGAATTAAAAAACACGCAGCACCGCATAGCATCAATAAATCGACCGCAGAGCGCGCCGCCCCACGCCAAAAGGCCCAACTTATCGCGCAAACAAAAACGAAATAATAAATAAATAAACTGGCTTGATTAGATTGGTAGGCGAAATGATATAACCATTTCGTTGAAATTAGGCTAATGGCAACCCCAGCAATAGATCCTAAACATACCCCAACTGTCAGATTCGCTAATATTTTGCACGAGACTTTTTGCACCGGAGCGGCGTTATTGAACTTTTGTTTTTTTCGTCTTTTTTCCAGCCACAAAAGATTGCCACTGTAAAATATGAACGCGCCAGCAAGTCCTAAACCAAAGTAAATCCATCGTACAAACGCACCACCAAAGCTACCAAAATGTAGCGAGAAAAATTTAGATACAATCCCCCCCCATAACCCTTCTTTACCGGGCAGCATACTACTCATGGTAACCATTCCAGTATACGGATTTAGCCCTAAATACCCCGTATACGCACCTGATACCATATGTTGGGGTGATGAAATAGCGACTCTTACCGTTGCATTCGCTGAATCTAACGAAAAGAAGTCCATTTTAGAGATAGCCATGTTTGGCGCTTCTTCGCCGACTATTTTGATCAATGTAGCTATCGGTAATAGCTTGTCAATCGGATACACCTCAATTGGTGCATCCGCTCTAATGAACATCGGCTGTTCCTTATAAACGACAGTCTCTAAGGCATCATAGAATTGATCATGAAAAGCAAATATAATCGCAGTTAAGCTTATCACGATATGAAATGGAAGGCTGGTGACGCCAATTATATTGTGAGCATCAAGCCAAAACCGCCCTGCTGTTTTTCCTATACGGAGGGAAAATAGGCTCCTCACTAAAGTCGGCAGTAAAATTATCACACCAGAAACTAACGCGAGAAAATATACGATTGCTGCAACACCTAGGATATACACCCCAAGATAATCATCCCCCATAAAATATGGAATACCAGCGGTGCGATGTAATAAATCAATTAACTCCGCAAGAGCCGACGGTATCTTCTCTTGATAAGACAACTGATTATTTTGATCCAACGAGGCGTAGTGATGGCCGCTTGACAGCTTAAGTTCTTTACCAACATCGCCAGGATACCAACTGAGCGGTGCTATAACATTCTCGGTATCACTAAAATGAAGCGTAAACTCCTGTCGCGCTTGGGGAAAAGTCACCATGACTTGATCAATTAGTGCATCATACTGATCAATTTCTATCATTTTCATCCGCTCAATAGGCGGAGTAACCCAACGATCAATAGGTTCCTTAAACATCGTTAAGGAACCTGCATAAAACGCAATAAAAAGAAATAAGCCGGCACTAATCCCAGCCCATGTGTGCAATGTTTGGTAAATACGTAGAATTGGACCACTAATTTTCACGAAGGCGACCTCAAAGATTAATCATTAGAAGAATAAGGTGTACGATAGCACTGGCCACACCTAGCCATAATAACGCTTTGTTTCCCGTCGGGATTAAATACACAACGCTAAAAATTATCATCCAAAGCGGTGCGATGGACCACATAATAAACTGGCTTTTGATCGGTGCAGAAATTCCTCCTGGACCTAGCCATGCAAATAGACCACTTAATCCAAGCGCTAATATAAAGCCAAACACTATTCCAGCCGCGGTTTTTCGCCACCAATCAGGCTGTATTTTACGGGCCCGTAAATTACGAATCATGGTTGAACTCTTTAAGTTGTTGAATAAAATGACTAGCGAACGGTGGGATGCCAAGGCTCAGCATACTGGCAATGATCCAGGTAAATATAGCAGTGCTGACTTGAAATTCCTGCAACCATCCCACTAAAGCACCTAACGAAAAAAGAGCGCTCAGCCACAACCAATGTGGATGTAACGGCGATGACAGAAGGGACTGATTCCTATGGCATAAGTAGTTACACACAACGCCGCAACATAGCCAAAAAAAACTAAGGTATACCAAGATATAAATCCTTTTTCATCTTAAAAATAACGCACCGATGATAATACAACTCATTCCCATTTGCAATTGTATTATTTCATTGACGAGGTAGATATTATCGAGATATTGTCAGGCGCTCACAAAACTGCGGGGGGAACTTGATTTTGTAGAGGCTAAATATGCCGGGTCTTTCGACTGAATAGGTGTGAAGTGCAGGCGACTCCATGGACGCAGAAGGTAATCCATTCGTTCAGGGATGGCGACATTAGAGCAGTGCACGAGCAGTTATCGGACCTATCATCACGCGTATATTAGGCGTAAATCACTTTGCTTCAGACAACGAAAAACGCCCTAGTATCTCTACTAGGGCGTTATTCTGAATGGGTGTTTAGCAATGACGTGCATGGATGCACTAATGCCGCGAACGCAAGATGCGTAAGAGCGGTGTCCTACTTCCTTGATTCGCAGTCCCTCTAACATCGTTCGAGGAAACAAGAATCAAGCAATGCCGACATGGATGTCGGTAGTAGAGCAATGCAGGAGCATATTGCCGAGGCGCGGTTTGATGGACAGGAGTCCGAATGTCGCGGGTGCATGGATGCACAGAGCGACCACTACACAGTGATGGGACCTCTATCAACGCGTAAATCATACCAATTTGATTAAGTTTGTGATCTAATTAGCTGACGCTTATTAAAAATATGATTTCACTTAACGACATTAATTTTAAGACTTTAATTGCCCAAGAGACTAATGGAAGAATGCGCGTTAGACTCTTGGCGCTTTTGGCGCTTTCACACATCAAAGACGGTGCTAGCCACACAAAAGCCGCTGAGTATTTAAAGGTCAGTCGCCGTATTGTCAACGATTGGGTTAGAAAATTTAACGCCGAAGGCCTTGAAGGTTTGAAAGAAAAATCTCGAACCGGTCGCCCATGTGCACTATCCGATGATCAACTTAAAGAGTTAAAAAGCTACGTCCTTGCACGCAGCATTAAAGAAACCGGTGGAAGGATCACAGCTCAATCACTCGTTGACTATATTCAAGAAAAATTTCAAGTTGAGTATGGGATCCACAATATTTATCGTTTACTCCATCAACTTAATTTCTCTTGGATAACCAGTCGCTCTAAACATCCTAAGAAATGTGAAGAAGTACAAGAGGGTTTTAAAAAAATTCCAATTGGAAACGATCGTTAGGATCCCTGGACATGTATCACTAAATAGCGTCGATGTATGGTTCCAAGATGAAGCGAGGTTTGGTCAACAAAACACAACGACACGACTTTGGGCAGAAAAAGGTACTAGGCCAAGAGCAGTAAAACAGCAGCAATTTGAGTACGCCTACCTATTCGGTGCTGTTTGCCCATCAACCGGTGCAACAGAGGCATTGATCGCACCCTATATGGATATGGAAATAATGAAAGAGCACTTGAAATTAATTTCTAAACGAACACCATCAGGCCGCCATGCAGTGATCATTGCGGACGGCGCAGCATGGCATCAAGAATATCTAGCAGACCAATTTGAAAATATCACGATAATCAAACTTCCACCATATTCACCCGAACTAAACCCGATAGAGCAGGTGTGGCAGTGGCTCCGGCAGAATGAATTAGCGAATCGATGTTTTAGCGGTTATGAGGATATAGTGAATCAATGTAGCCGTGCTTGGAATAGTTTCATCAGTGATACTAATCGTGTGAAAAGATTATGCTCAAGAGATTGGATAAAGGTGGGAAGTTAATTAATCAAATTGGTATTAACAAACATTATCGATAAAAATGCAAAAGGCCCCGCATATTTCTATGCGGGGCCTTTCGACTGAAGAGGTGTTTAGCAATGTCCTACTTCCTTGAGCCGAAGTCCGTCGAACAAGGTTCGACGCAACTAGGCGAAAGCAAGATGGGGACGCCCCACACTGCCGCTGTACCAATAGCGCACACCATAGTTGTGTTGCACTGACTTCGTCAGCGGCAGGCGCTGCCTCGGCGCTAAGTCGTTTCACTACGGAGTTCGGAATGGGCAGGAAAGCAAGGT
>Ga0209291_1001344_pt1 | contig 21987 bp, 26 predicted proteins | sample GOMGulsemesocosm_FD_184633 | JGI IMG/M metagenome (GOLD analysis project Ga0209291, IMG submission 184633) | Methane-oxidizing microbial communities from mesocosms in the Gulf of Mexico - GOM9B Gulf of Mexico (SPAdes) (version 2) | ecosystem: Environmental > Aquatic > Marine > Cold seeps...
TAAAAAAGCATTAAAGGCCGCTTGAGATAACATATGTACCTCATCAATAATATATACTTTATACGTACCCACTTGAGGTGGAATACGAACTTGATCTATTAAGCTACGGATATCATCAACAGAATTGTTTGATGCTGCATCTAATTCAAATACATTAAAAGCAAAATCCTCATTTTCATCGTCATGTCCTTCTTGATGATTTATTTTTTTTGCTAAAATTCTAGCACAGGAAGTTTTTCCAACACCTCTAGGCCCACAAAAAAGTAATGCTTGCGCCAAATGATTATGTTCAATAGCATTTAATAAGGTATTGGTAATAGCTTGTTGCCCAACAACATCAGTAAATGTTTTGGGTCTGTATTTTCTTGCCGATACTACAAAATGTTCCATTGAAATAAATTAACATCACAAATATAGATATTCAATTGTGAATATTGAATTCAGAATTCGGAATTTTAAACGGAGTTATTAACATTTTAATACTATTTTTGCGTCAAGCAGACTACCTTATCGCTGTTCTGAAAAGGAGAGAGGAAAGTCCGGACACCATAGTACAATATAGCGGGTAACGCCCGTCCGTCGAAAGATGCGGACAAGTGCAACAGAAAGTATGTACAGGTAATGCTGTAGTGAAACCAGGTAAACTCTATGTGGTGCAACGTTATGTAAACCAACGCTTGAGAGTTGTGCGCTCGATGTTGGAGGGTAAACGGTTTGATGCTACAAGTAATTGTAGTTACTAGATAAAGATAAGGACTCTTTTTAAGAGGACAGAATCCGGCTTATGGTCTGCTTATTTTTTAATTATTCGATATGTATTTATTTTTTCACCACTTTCTATTTGAATAAAATACATTCCGTTTCTGTAGCTAGACATATCTATCTGTAATTTTTCAGCATGTACTTTTCTATCAAATACTTTTTTACCCAAAACGTTTGTGATGTTAATTTTAGTGATTAATTCTGGTGATGATATGATTAATTTGTTGAAAACGGGGTTTGGATATATAGTGAGTACTTTTTTTTCTACATCATTAGCACTTAATAATCGAACACTAATACTTCCGAACATTGTTGTAGAATGGATGTTACATTGATAGGGAAAATCTCCAATGGAATTAAATGTATGGCTAAAGGTAGTTCCTATACCTGTCAATTCCTTACTGTCAAATTTTTCCGCGCTTTCAGATAGGTTTGTTACGGTATGTGTTAAATCGTCATCCCATATCCAAATTACAGTATCTCCCCGGTTTATTATCAAGTCAGCATTTGACGCACCACTTTTCCACAAAATTTCCGACGTATTTTGTGCGAAAAAGGAAAGTGTAGTAACTAAAGTAATTAGTAGTAACGTAATTTTTTTCATATCTGAAAGAATGGATTAGTTTCTTAAAGTTACGAAATATAATTGAATATTTCCGAAAAGCTTAGTTTTTAACTCTGGTTTTCAGTGGTTTATTCTTCTGTTTCTAAAGTTTTATCTTGTTTGTATTCAAAAAAACTAAACACGCAACTTCCGTATTTTTTAAAGAAACTAAAATGTTCCAAATGTTCTAAGTTTGTATACTCGGAATGTTCAATAATTAAATAACCATTTTCTACTAATAGATTCTTTTCAAATACTAATTGACGAATTTGAGCAAATTTTTCATCACTAAAATTGTATGGGGGATCGGCAAAAATGATTTTACTTTTTAACTTTGTTTTTTCTAAAAATTTAAAAACATCACTTTTAATGACGTTAATGCTAAAATCAAATTCTTCTGCAGTTTTTCGTATAAATTCCGTACAACCATAATCTGTATCTACGGCAGTAATTTGTGTACAACCTCTTGAAGCAAATTCATAACTAATGTTTCCAGTACCTGAAAATAAATCTAACAAGATTACTTTATCAATATAAAACTCATTATTTATAATGTTAAATAATGATTCTTTAGCCAAATCGGTTGTTGGGCGAACAGGTAGTTTTTTTGGAGCGCTAATGCGTCTACCTTTAAATTTTCCAGAAATAATTCTCATTTAAAAAGAGTTTAATAAGCTAAAGTGGTTATACCCGTATTTAGGTTTCTGTTCAATATCTCTTACCACGAATTGTGTGTTTCTACTTCCAAAAGAGATGTTTCTTATATATTCATATAAAATACTATACAATTCATCATCTAATCCAATATCACCTAATAATATAAAATCAATGGTTTCGGTATTTAAATGTAATTGTTCAATAGTAAATAGAATGTAGTAAATAAAATCTTCTTTTGTATCAAAATGGAATGAATTAAATAGGTTTAATTCACCATTTTTAATGTCAATCAATTCAAATGAAGTAGGGGATACATTACAATATAACTTGTTTGTTGTTGCTGTTGCATGTTGCAGCAGTTGTTGTACTAAAATAGTACTAGCGTGTTGGTATTCAAAACTACCGAATAAGTCAAAAAAGTAATTATTAATGTTTACAAAAGGCACATAAACAGCTATGATTTCTTTTGTAAGAATTTCATCTGTAGCAATAAAATCAGATTCGAAAATTTTGTTATTAAACTTTAAATAATCAGTTAAATGATTTTCATCATAAAGTCCTTTAGGTACAAAAGTACAAATGTTGTTTTGATGAATTACATTTACTTTTTTAAATTCTTGTTGTAAAACAGTAGTATTGTCAAATTCCTCTTTTACTAGTTTTTCAATTTCAATAGGATTTTTTTGTGTATCGAAATGAGTTTCTTTAAAAAAAAGAATGTTATTTTCAATGCAGTTTAGTATACAAAAAGAAAGTCCATTCAAGCTAACTTGAACGGACAATACTGTATGAGATAGTAAGTTTATATTACTTTTTTTCGTCATAAAACCTTGGCCAGTTACCTTGAGTACTAATTTCTTCCATAGAACCAACACTTATGTGAGATCCATTAACACCATCAACTGCTACAGTTTCTGATTCTGCAAAAACTAAGTATTCTGGTTGATCTGTCAATACCAATTTCTTTTCCATTTTTGCTTCAAACACAGGAAGCATCGATTTTCCTTTTTCAATTTCACCTGCTTTTAAAGAAAATTTTGCATCAGCACCAGGAATATTCATCATAGTTCTGTAACGGTCAGAGTTTTTAAATATGGAGTCTTTTACAGAAGCAGTACCTAAAGTATCGATGATAACAATCTCTTTAGTCATGTCAATACCATATTGTTTTGATAACTCAATATCTTTAATGGTAGAATCTCTACGTTGTGTTAAAGTGTACTTAGCGGTATCAATAAATTTCACTAATGAATTCCAGTCGCCACTAAACTTACCTGTAACTGCTTTATGAGCAATTTCAGCATCTCTAATGTCTTTTAGGTTTTCAATTACTTTAGCGTAACGAACTTTTTTAATTTGTTTGAATTTTATAGGTTCCATGATTGAATCATACAATGCTTTACCAATAAATAATGCTGCTACCCAAAATAAAATGGTGAAAATCCATTTTTTATTTTGAGGTACAAATTTATCAATCAACTTAACTATTAGAATAATAGCTGCTATCGTTAAAATAATTAAAAGTCCTGTTATCATTATGTATAAAATTTAAATAATCTGTTGCACAAATTTACATTTTTTTTTGAATCAGAAAAGTAATAAAAGAAAAAATACTGACTATATTTGAAAACCAATTTATTCTCCTCACTAGGTTTAATTTTTATACCGATAATTATGAAGGTGTTTTGAATGAAAAAATAATAGTTTTAATTCATACCAAAAGTGCTTGCATCTCGGTAGTTGATTCCCTAATCTGTAATTAAATGAATGTTACTGAGTTTCATGTTTTATTAAAAGAAAAATTCCCTTTTGAACTTACTTTAAAACAAGATGTTGTTTTACAGCGCCTAGCAACTTTTATTTTGGAGGGTGATGATGAAAGCTTATTTGTATTAAAGGGGTATGCGGGTACAGGTAAAACAACTTTGATAAGTACTTTAGTAAATAGTTTATGGAATGCACATAAAAGTGCTGTGTTGTTGGCCCCTACTGGTAGAGCAGCTAAGGTAATAGCTAAGTATTCGAAAAGGGAAGCATTAACAATACATAAAAAAATATACTTTCCAAAAAAGCAAAGTGGAGGAGGTGTGAGTTTTGTATTACAACCGAATAAACATAAAAACGCGGTTTTTATTGTAGATGAAGCTTCTATGATTTCTGATGTAAATTCTGATTCAAAACTTTTTGAAAATGGTTCTTTATTAGATGATTTATTACAATATGTATATTCAGGTAGAGGTTGTAAATTAGTTTTTATAGGGGATACCGCACAATTACCACCTATAAAATTGGATGTAAGTCCTGCATTGGATGAAAATAGACTGGCCTTGAATTATAATAAGGAAGTTGATTTTATCGAATTAGATGAAGTTGTACGTCAGGCCGAAGGTTCTGGTATTTTAAGTAATGCTACTTTGCTACGAGAGCAATTGTCTACTAATTATTTTGGATCATTTCAATTTGATTTGGGTGTGTTTCCTGATATTGTTCGCTTGCAAGATGGTTATGACATACAAAATGCTATAGACGAGGCTTATTCGTCAGATGGAAAGGAAGATACTGCTATTATAGTGCGTTCAAACAAGCGAGCTAATGTTTACAATCAGCAAATACGTTCCAGAATTTTATTTCAAGAAAACGATTTGAATGCGGGAGATTATTTAATGGTTGTAAAAAATAATTATTTTTGGATAAAGGAAAATAGCGAAGCTGGTTTTATGGCCAATGGTGATATTATTGAAGTTTTGGAAATATATTCTTTTAAAGAATTGTATGGGTTTCGTTTTGCTGAAGTAAAAGTAAGGATGGTTGATTACCCGAATATGAAAGCTTTTGAAACGGTATTGTTGTTAGATACTATAACAGCGGAAACTCCTGCGTTGTCCTATGATGATGGTAATAAATTGTATCAAGAAGTACAAAAGGATTATGAAAGTGAGACTTCTAAGTACAAGAAGTTTATGAAAATTAAACAGAATAAATATTTTAACGCCTTGCAAGTAAAGTTTTCATATGCAATGACCTGTCATAAATCGCAAGGTGGGCAATGGAAAACGGTGTTTGTAGAGCAGCCGTATTTGCCAAATGGCGTTAATAAAGACTATATGCGTTGGTTGTATACCGCAATTACTAGAGCTGAAGACAAACTATATTTAATAGGTTTTGGAGATGATTTTTTTGTAGAAAATTAGCAAGTACTCAAAATCATCAGTTTAAGTCTGATAAAAAATAAGTGTTTTGAAAAAAATAACAAGTATAGAAGAGTATATCGAATTGCATCCGAAATGGAGTATTCTTTTGTTTGAGCTTAGGAAAATGCTATTGACAACTGAACTTGAGGAAAATATAAAATGGAATAGTCCTGTGTATTCACTTAATAGTAAAAACGTTGTTGGTCTAGGAGTATTTAAAAATCATGCAGGTATATGGTTTTTTCAAGGTGTTTTTTTGGACGATGCACAAAATAAGTTGGTAAATGCACAGGAAGGTAAAACAAAAGGGTTACGTCAATGGCGTTTTGAAAGCAAAGAAGTCCATAATATTTCATTAGTAAAATCCTATGTTTTAGAGGCTATAGAAAACCAAAAGCTAGGTAAAGAAATTAAAGCTGAACGAAATAAAGAGCTTATATTACCAACTATATTAATGGATGTTTTGAATAAAAACAGTTGGGTTAAGAGTTGTTTTGAAAAGTTGTCGTTAAGTAAACAAAGGGAATATGCTGCGTATATTAGTGAAGCCAAACGAGAAACAACTAAAACATCCAGATTAGAAAAAATAACCCCATTGATTGAAGCAGGAAAAGGACTTCATGATAAATATAAAAAATGTTAAGCAATGAATTTTAATAAATTATATGCCATATGTTGCGGCTTGAGTGCTTTAACTATTTTTACAACCTACATATTTGTGTACTATGAATCATTAGAAGACTTTACAACAGAGCTGCAATATGGAGTTATTGGAGTTTCTGTGTTTGCGTTTATTTGTTCTATAGTAGTACTTGTAAAAAAAGCGAAATTATTGTTTTCAAAAGAATATATGTATACAACTATAATTTTGTTACTAATTTCGCTTTTGGCCATGTGGTACAATCAGTTTTTGTATGTGAGGATATAAAGTTATATCCGGTAATACTGTATAATCAAGAAAAGGGGCTTTTTAGTCTTAGTTTATTGTTTTAAAATTTTAAACGTAGCCGTTTTTCCATCTGCAAATAATTTTAGTAAATAGACGCCTTGAGTTAAAAAACTTAAATCATAGTTAGTTAGACTATCATTATTATTTTGATAAACACTTCTTCCGTTAAAATCATAGATTTGTATTTTTTCGATACTAACATGTTTTGGTGGAATAATTGTTAGATTATTTAAAAATGGGTTTGGGTATATTGCAGTTAAATTATACAAGCTATCTTCTATACTTAAATTTCCATTTATCGTAAAAATAGCTTTATCATAAATTGACCAGTTTTCTTTTTGGTTTTGAACACGAATATAAAAAACATGGTCTCCTTCTGCTAAACCTGTTGTAGGGACACTCAATATTTGAGTGCTTTGCGAGGAATCTTCAAACTGTATAAAAGTTCCCCTACCGACCCCTGGATCAGTATCGATAAAATATTCGGCTGCTGTAGCTGCTGAAGCAACAAACTCAAAGCTTTTAATGTAAATTATCTCTCTGTGGTACAAACTCCAATTTCCATTGGTGTTTTGTGTTCTGATATAAAAACTATGAAAACCTTCTGCTAAGCCAGTTGTAGGAATGGAAAACTTCTGTGTTAGCTGTCCAGAATTACCATCTACATCCAGTGCTGTTGCGTTACCAACTCCTGGGTCTGTATTATAAAAATATTCTGCAGCAGTAATATTGGAAATGTCTAGAGTTTTAATGTAAATTATCTCTCTGTGGTATAAACTCCAATTGTTTTCATTATTTTTTGTTCTGATATAAAAGCTATGGAACCCTTCTGATAAACCAGTTATAGGGATGGAAAACTTCTGTGTCAACTGACCAGAATTAATATCTACAACTAATATTGTTCCGTTTCCAACTCCAGGGTCACTATTAAAAAAATATTCTGCTGCTGTAATGCTTTGTGCTGTACTATACAAACTGAATAGTGCAACTATATAGGTGAGTAGTGTTTTCATATCAGTTGGAATTAGTTTCTATAGTTACTTCTATGTTCGTATCTGGAGCTACTTCCTTAGTTATAGAAGTTATTTTTACCGTAGGCAAACCATTGGTGTACCCAAAATTATTGAATACAAAAGGCCCAGTATTATAAATTCCCATATCGGCTCCATCAATCCCAGTTCCTATGGCCGGTGAACCCACTTGTAAATGGTAATCATCAATATCAGGGTTAAATACAGCATTAGCTGCATTTACAAATTGTGGATTTGTATTAATAATATTATTGCTACCACTTAAGGCGGCAACATTTCCTGAACCTAAATTATAAGCTAGACAATTTTCAAAAATTACACCTAATGCATTTATATTTACAGTAAATGTGGTTGAATAATAAAATATATTATTTTGAACAGTAATACTCCCATCTCCGCTTGCATAATTAGTAAAAGGATTTCCAGTTAAAAAGATATTGTTTTTAACTGTAATTGACTGATAGTTTTCTAGGTTAATCCTACCTGTAATAATATTGTTAGAAATGGTGGTGTTGGTATAATTGTTATAGGTAGATGATGTTGCAGAGGTTCCGATATACCAAATAATATTTCCTCTAATTATCATACCATCAACACCGGCGTCCCTAAAAATCATTTGGCTAACAATATTATTCTCAAATACCAATCCTGTAAGGGTAGTAGTTGAATTATGAACTATAAAATCATTTGTCAAACGTAAGCCACTAAAACTACTGTTGGAGGCATTCTCCAAAAGTTTTATATCAGTAATGAGTGTTGCTTTGTCTGGGTCACTATGAGCAAAACCTCTTAGGTGTAATGTTTTGGGTATGGTAATGTTACCATAATTAGTTTCGGAAGGATGTATGTAGATAATATCCTCGGAAACTGCAGCTTCAATGGCTGTTTGTAAATCGTTATATTGTGCGTTACTACTGGGAGAATTATCTACGGTAATAACATTCTGTGCATTACTATTAAGCATAAATAGTAATGCAAAAGCTAAAAAAAGTTGAATTGTTTTCATAATTTATTGGTTTTGGTGGTTATCATGTTTAAGCTATTACTTGTTATATTGTCAGAAATTGGCACATCCATTAGCCCTATAGTCCTCAATAACTTCGTTTCCTACTTCGATTAGATCCTTTATTAATTCTTCTTTTTGTTCATCAGTTAATTCTGTGTTGTTTTGAACTAGTTGAATCTCGAGATTAAGTATTCTGTTTATTTCTGTAATTCCTTCATCACAATTAGTATATAGTATTGCATCATTGTGAATTAATCCATCATCGGTACGACAGGAAACTGATACCATAAGGAGTAGTGTAAAAGCTAAAATTAGTTGTATTGTTTTCATGATTATAGATTTTCGTGGTTAATGTTTATTTAGGAGATGGTATTAGTTTTTGCTGCTATTTTTCTTTAAAATGAGTGTGATATATTCTTCATTCATTTCTAGAACTTTAAATTGTCGCCTAAACTCTTTAGGGACTTTACTCCAGAGTTGGCTAATGCCTTTGGTGTAATTCATACTGATGCTAATTGTACGGTTTTTAAATCCTTTTTGTAGTTTTTTAACACCTTTAGTAGCTTCTAAATATTCAAATAGTGCATCCGCGGGTCCATCGTCAAATTCTACATTGTAAAAATGAAATGCAATAGTATTTTTAGATGCGTTCTTGTTAGTGCCAAGTAACCCTCCAAATGTTTTATTTAATTCATTAATAGTTTCTTTTGAATCTTTCACTGTTTTATTTGCAGACTTATTGGTTTTATTGACTTCTTCGTTAGTCTGGTCTACTTTTTCTATATTTTTGTCTGCGTCATTATCAGTGTTTTTCTTGTCTTGTGAAAAAAGCACCTGAAAAAAACATATGGCTAAAACAGACAAACAAATTTTTATTGTTTTCATGTTGTTTGGTTTTAAATTAATGCATTGTTTTTTTGTTCTGGGGAAAATAGATTTGAGTCAATTACTAATTATCATTACTACAAGCATATATCAAAGGGAATATCACTATGAGTAACAAAGTTTTTTAATTGATTTCATAATCTTATTTTTTAATTGATTAGTACTATTAAAGTTACTAGTTAATATCACAAATTACAATGACAAATTATTAACTGCTTCAGCTTATTTATTTTCCGCATAAAAAAGAATGATTTATGTATAATATTGATTACCTTTATGTAGCCTAAAAAAAAATGGTTTGCTCTAAACTCTATTTTATGAAGGCTATTTACATTTTCTTATTAACATTTCCTTGGGCTGCTCAGCAAAATCATATTAAATCTTTAAAAGCGGAATTAACTAATAATACTGTTGAAGATACTATTTGGGTAAAATTATTAAATGACCTTGCATATTATCGCCATCAGATAAGTCCTAATGAAGGGGTTCGTACGGCTGCAAAAGCCATTTCACTGGCTGAAAAACTTAATTCTACGAGACTTTTAATAACAGCACATAAATATAAAGGCACAAATCATATAGTTATAAGGTTACTGTATCATGAATTAGAAAAATTCGAACTTTCAGTGGAATATCAATTAAGAGTATTATCACCATTATTATTTCAGCCTTTTCTAGAGAATAATATGATTATATGTTCTGTTGATGATAACGGTATAGGTATGACGAAAATTATTAATGAAAATACGAAACAAAATGTCAGGCACTTACTTGGAATGCAATTAACCAAAAGTCGAATTGATATTATTCACCAACTCAAAAAATCAAAAGGTAATTTAAAAGTAATTGATGAAAACAAAGGGCTATGTGTGGAAGTTTCATTGCCTTTGTAATTAGTTTTTTAAAAAAGTTGTTATGATAAATACTATTATTGTAGATGACGAACAGCACTGTATTGACCGAATTGTCAATTTAACTACGTGTTATGAAAACACCTTTAACGTACTAGGGAGTTATTCAACTGTAGATGAAGCCGTGAAAGCAACTGAGTTACTAAAGCCAGATCTTGTTTTTCTGGATGTTAAAATTCATGATAAAACAGGTTTTGATTATTTAAAACAGCTAAGTGTTGTGACTTTTGAAGTAGTTTTTACCACTGCTTATGAGCGTTATGCTGTTCAGGCGTTTAAATTTAATGCTTTAGATTACTTATTGAAACCTATAGATTCCGACCATTTTAATGAAGTTGTAATAAAGATAAAAAGTAAATTTGCTAATGGTTTTTTAAATGAACAAATAAAGGTTCTTTTTCATGATTTACATGAAAATGGCTTTAGTAAAAAAAATTAGCTTACCGACAGTAAATGGCTATACTTTTATTGAGATTTCGGATATCATACATTGTCAAGCTGATGTTAATTATACACATGTTTTTACAAAGAAAAATGAAAAAATAACAGTGTCAAAATCATTTGAAGAACTTTTATTGAGTCATCATTTTTACAGGGTACATAATTCACATATTATAAATTTAGCTTACGTTAAAAGCTATACAAAAGGAAAAGGAGGGTATGTAACGATGCAGGATGGTAGTAATATACAGGTATCTACAAGGAGAAAAGAGGATTTTTTAAAATGTTTTTTAGCGAATCAATAGTTATAAGTGAACTTATTGATTTTTTTTATACGATACTTTTATTATGTTACTACTGATTTATATCTTAGCAAGATTATTCAGTCAATTTGAACATACATCCATTGACATTTTTTATTGATATCAAAGAACATATTCAGTTTAATAAATGTTTGTTAGCAAAATATTACTATGAAAATAATTGCAATGATACCCGCTCGTTATGAAGCTTCTAGGTTTCCAGGGAAACTAATGAAAGACCTAGGAGGGAAGTCCGTTATCATACGTACCTATGAAAATGCTGTAACCACAGGGTTGTTTTCAGAGGTGTATGTAGTAACAGATTCTGATATTATTTATAATGAGGTAGTCGCTAACGGAGGAAAGGCTATTATGAGTATTGCTGAGCATGAATGTGGTAGTGATCGTATTGCTGAAGCTGTTAAGGATATTGATTGTGATATTGTGGTAAATGTTCAAGGAGATGAACCAAATGTGCATAAACAGGCTTTAACCGACTTATTAGCGGTTTATGAAAATGATGTGCATAAAGAAATAGACTTGGCTTCAATCATGCATCAAATTGATGACTTGGATGAAATTGGCAATCCTAATAATGTAAAGGTTATAGTAGATACCAATAATTGTGCGTTATATTTTTCTCGATCTCCCATTCCTTTTCCTAGAGAAAGATCTACAGCTAAATATTACAAGCACCAAGGTATTTATGCGTTTAGAAAATCGGCTATATTAGAGTTTACTAAAATGGAAATGGAATATTTAGAGGCGAGTGAAAAAATAGAATGCTTGCGTTATTTAGCCTATGATAAAACCATAAAAATGGTAGAAACTACTCATATTTCTATAGGGATAGATACTCCAGAAGATTTAGTTAAGGCTAATATTGAATTTGATAAATAGATTTATTTTTTTAATATAAATAACTCGTTTATTTTATGTGTTTTTATTCGTTTTATAGAAGAGAAAAATTCGTTTAATCGAGTTGTTAATTGTTGATTTCTTTCCAGCTCTTTTTTTGAAATGTAAATGGAGTTAAATATGCATAACCCATTATTTGTTAATTGGTTATTAATGTTTTTCCAAAATGTATTTTCAAATAAATCATTAGGCATTTTTGTGTCGTTAAAAATGTCAATAATAATTAAATCGTAGTTGTTTTGAGGTGTTTTTATGTATTGAAAAGCATCAGCAGTAACCAATTCCAGGTTAGTAGTATGGCTTAGTTTGAAGTACTCATTAGCAAGAATAATAATCTCCGAATCAATTTCTACGCCGGTAATTTTTGCATTTACCTTAAAATCATTTCTTAACGTTTGTATAACACTTCCGCCCGCAACTCCTAAAACAAGAATGTTTTTTAGTTGTTGTAATCGCTCCGTGCCGATATGTAATAGACCTTTTTTGAGCACTTTTTGTAAACTACCATAACTGTAATTGGCATTTTCTGAATCGATTACCAGTTTGCCATTTACTAGCGTAACTTCTAAGGTTCCAGACCGTGCAGAAGGAATTTCTTTGACTTTTATAGGCCAAATATAACTTACAATTTTTTTGATAATATTCATAAGGAATCAATAGTTTTCAAAAGTAAATATTTTAAAATAAAATGCCGTAGCTTTGTATATTAATGCGAGCATAAATATCATTAATAATGTATAAATTTATTTACTTTAAATTATTAAAGTGGAAAGTAGTGGGGGAATTTCCTAAGGATCTAAAACAGTATATAGTTATAGCTGCTCCACATACGCATTGGTATGATTTGCCTATGGGGCTTTTATTGAGAAGAGTAGCCAACACAACTATTAATTTTGTTGCCAAAAAAGAGCTTTTTGTTTGGCCTCTAGGATGGTATTTACGTAAAGTAGGAGGCTTTGCTTTGGATAGAACACCGGGGCAGAAAACGGTAGACGCCTATGCGCAAATGTTTAAAAAGCACCCTAATTTTATTTTAAATATTGCTCCTGAAGGTACGCGAAAAAAAGTAGAGAAATGGAAAACAGGGTTTTATTACATTGCTAAAAAGGCGGAAGTGCCTATTCTAATGGTTTCTTTTGATTATGAAAAGAAAACACATACAATTTCAAAACCATTTTTTCCAACTGAAAATGTAGATGCTGATTTTGAATTAATGCAACGTTTTTTTGAAGGAGTAATAGGGAAGGTACCCGAATATTCTTAATTAGTCAATAACTGTAAATTCTTTAATTGCTTGGTTGGGTTCAATAATATTATAACCTTTCCAAAAGTCAGGGTTGTAGCTGGAAAAATATTTTACATTAACAGCTTTTTTTTCAGAAACCTTTGTGAATTCATTCGAGGCAATTTCGTTCTCCGAAAATACTACTAGCTCTCTTTTTACTTTATCAATAATATTAAATTTCATTTGAAGCCTTAGCTCATTCTGTTTTCTACGTCCCTTAACGTGCTTGTTTTTTTCTATTATAGTTAGTGGTCTATCAAGTAATAATGACCTACCGTTTTCGTGACTTAAATATTTTAAACTATAATATTTATTGCCTTCAAATTTATTAAAAATCATTGTTCCTTGATACCGAACATGATTTAGGTTAACGCCAAACATATTAAATATTTTATCGTAAATCGGATTGGCATTTTTGTAATCCAATCGTATCACTGCGAAATCATCAGTGTTAACATACAATGTTCCTTTTAAATCCTTGTAGCGTTTTGGAGAAAAATCAATTATATAAACTAACTCTCCATTAATGTAGGTGTAATCTTTTTTGGTAAAAATATATTTATTGGAGGAGTGGATCACATTTATCTCTGAATCCTCGTCGTAAAAAACATTTTTAGCTAATGTTTCAATACTTTTTTTACGTGCTTTAAAGTAGTTTTTCTGCTCGTATTCCTTTTCAATCTTATCGAAGTTTTTTGAACTATTAACAATGGAATCGACACCAATTTTAGTGCCAAAAAATCCTGATTTAACTTTTAAGTAAGAATCTTCCTTTACATTGTCATTTAATACTTGCATAAATTTGTTTTGCAGCTCTTCAAAGGATACTTCTTGGTTAATATTATAGAGTTTAGAGGTTTTTATAATGTGTAGCTTTTTATAGTTTCGTTCATAATTACTATAAAAATCACCTAAAGTTTCATTGTAATATGCTGTACGTTTAGGGATAGTATTCACCATACTATCAATGAGTCCTTTTGATATTTCTTTAATGCTAGATTTTTTGAAATTGAAATTTAACTTTTTATAGTGTTGTTTAAAAGATTCCCTCATAAAGAATCTGCTTTTTGTTGTGTTGATAACGTAATTGGTTTCAATATTGTCTTCTACTTTTTCAATAATTTCATCTGCGGTAAGTTTTGTACCAGTTAGATAGACACTTGATAATTCTAATATTTCAGGTGTTAATGAAATTATGGTATCTGTGGCTTTTTGGACTGGAAACCCTTTTGTAGTGTATCCGATAGAGGAGAAGTATATGGAATCGTTTTCTGAATTTTGTTCGGAAATAGTAATGCTAAAATTGCCTTCTTCATTACTAATTACGCCATTATGGTCATTCAGTATTATGGAAACATACGGAATAGGCTCTTTGGTTTCTTTATCAATAACTTTCCCAGAAATATCTTGCCCGTAGAGCTTACTGAAAATACTTAAAAATATGAGAAAACCAATAAGGTATTGTCTGTTCATGTGATGCAGTTTCAAAATTGAATACAAATTCAGTGTTTTTAAATAAAGAAACAAAAAATTGTTAAATATTTATGACTTAATAATAACTTGTTTTGTTTTTTTAGCTAATCATGCGTCAGTGCCTTTGTTTATAAGTGTGTCAATATCTTCTTTTAAAATTTCATGGGGATTCTGGGTGAGTTTTTTGGTGTATAAAGCTAGTGCGATTTCCTTTTCGGTTAGCAAATCAGTAAAGTTATCATTAATAATACCTTGCTTTAATTGTTCTGCTCTTTCAGGATTGTTTAAAAATCGTGCCATTCCAGTGAAATGATGCTCAAAACAGTAATCACATTTATTTAAGAAGCTGGTGTACGTACCTAACAATTCAAGAAACCAATTGGCAAAAGTATTATCAGTATGGTGTAATACGTTTTTATACAGGCTCATGTGTCCGCTAAGGGTATGCGGTCGCAAACTATGAATGCTCAGTACGTTATCAATTTGATTATTAGGGCCTTTTATTCTATTGTAAATTGTTTTTAATTTACCAGTAGCTTCTTCAAAAGGAATTACTTTTATCCAGCTCATCGTTTTGTTTTAAAAGAATTAAACAGTTTCAACACTTAAGAAATTGTTTATTTCAGGAATGGTTTCGGGTTTTACTAATTTACCGTTGATTAAACAAACCCCGGTAACATTAGCTGTTAAAGCTATTTTGTTATCGGATAAACGAATAATAGTTTGCTTAAAAACCAGTTTTAAATGTCCTTCTTTATATGTTTCAACAATAACTTTGAATTTATCTTTACTCTTAAGGGAGTTTTTAAAATCCATTGCTATGTTTTTAACTACTAAAATAACCCCTCGTTCGGTTAAATCAGCAAAATCGATGCCTTGATGGTGTAAAAATTCATGTCTAGCATGTTCTAAGTAATTCTGGTAAACAGAATTATTCACAATACCTTGCATGTCTAATTCGTAATCTCTTACAGTTAATTCAATTGAGAAGTCATTCATAGTACAGTTAAAATAATTATTATGATTACGAAGTTAAGTAATATCAGCATAAAAATGAAGGCAAAAAAACAACTTTTTTCGTAGCGCAAAATTTGTTTACTGTATCTTAAAAACTAATACTTCTGGTAATTGGCTCTTCTAAGGATATAAAGGTTTCAGTACGAGTTACTTCCTTAATTTTCTTTAGCTTTTCATTGAGTACTCTCATTAAATGATCGTTGTCTTTGGCGTATAGTTTTACAAATAACCCATATTCCCCTGTGGTATAATGTGCTTCAACAACTTCTTCAATACGTTTTAGTTTGTCAATTATTTCACTGTAGTTACTGTTTTTATCTAAAAATACACCCACAAAGGCACAGGTGGTGTATCCTAATTTTTTTTCATCCAAGCGTAAGGTAAATTCTTTTATAATCCCTCCACGTTTTATTTTCCCTATTCTTTGGTGTATTGCAGCACTTGTTACGCCAATATAACTGGCAATATCTACTACTTTAATTCTAGCATCATTAATGAGGTGTTTTAGTATTTTTTTATCGGTACTATCTAAATGAAAGTTCATAAGCTATAATTAAGGTCTTAAATAATTAAAATAAGAAATATTCAAATATAAAGTTATTTTATTAAAGCAAAATACATAAAAGCATAAAATAAATATATTAAAATTCAGATTACTCTTTAATTGTTAAATAGATTTGTCAAAAAATATATAACAATCATTATCATGTCAACAGTAAAGAGAAGTTTAGAAAGTGAACGATTAATCACAGCATCAAAGCACATTTTTGAAACCGAATTAAAAAAACGATTAAACTTAACAAAAGTGAACGCGCCACTTTTTGTTTCTGGACGTTCTGGACTGAATGACAATTTAAATGGAATTGAAAAACCTGTTTCTTTTCAATTGGGAGGAGTGGCTCATGAAATTGTTCATTCATTAGCAAAATGGAAACGTTGGTATTTAGGAGAGCTAAGTGCTCAGCAAGGAGAAGGTATTGTTACTGATATGAAAGCTATTCGTGCTGATGAAGAATTGTCAAACATCCATTCTCATTTAGTAGATCAGTGGGATTGGGAAAAAGTAATTACTAAAGAACAAAGAACAATAGCTACTTTAATAGAGCATGGTACATCGGTATATGATGCTTTAAAGGTTACAGAGGAATCAATATCAGAAAAAATGGCGACAAAATCCGTTTTACCGGAATCCTTAGAAGTGTTGCACACAGAAGAATTGTATTTAAAATACCCTGAGTTAACTCCAAAACAAAGAGAACATGCTATAACTAAAGAGTTTGGTGCTGTTTTGTTATTGGGTATTGGAGATAAGTTATCACATGGTGAAGCACATGATTTAAGAGCGCCAGATTATGACGATTGGACAACTAAAGACGAGAAGGGACGATCAGGGATAAATGCTGATTTATTGGTTTGGGATGCGTTACGCGGGAAGAGTTTAGAAATAAGTTCCATGGGGGTTCGTGTAGATGAAGAGGCTTTAGCGTATCAATTATTGATTACGGGTCAAGAAATAAGAAGTAAACTACCTTTTCATACTGCTTTATTAAAAGGAGAATTACCCTATACTATTGGAGGAGGAATTGGGCAGAGTAGGGTTGTAATGTTTGTAACAAAAAAAGAGGAGATTTCATCGGTACAACCTATCTTTGAGGCCTATTAAAAACACACAACAATGACATTGGATCAATTACAATCAAAATTTGAAGAATTTAAAGCTAAAAAATTGGCTTTAGATATGTCTAGAGGAAAACCTAGTGCCGCACAATTAGATTTGTCGAATGGCTTATTGGATACTGTTTCTTCAACAGATTATAAAACTATTACCGATGCTGATACTCGTAATTACGGTGGTTTAGATGGGATTCCGGAAGCAAAAGAATTGTTTAAGGATTTTCTTGAAGTATCTACCGTTGATGAAGTGGTAATAGGAGGGAATGCATCTCTTACCATTATGCATGATATCGTTTCTAGAGGAATGACTCATGGTATGTGTGATAGTAAGCAAGCGTGGGGGAAATCTAAAATTAAGTTTATTTGTCCATCACCTGGCTATGATCGTCACTTTAGTATTTGCCAACATTTTGGCATTGAAATGATACCTGTTAGTTGTACTCCAGGTGGTCCAAATATGGATGAGGTAGAGCAATTGGTTGCAAATGACGAAAGTATAAAAGGAATTTGGATAGTGCCAAAATACAGTAATCCAACGGGGTTAAGCTGTTCGGATGAAGTGGTTGATCGTTTGAGTGCAATGAAAACTGCAGCTAACGACTTTAGGGTCTTTTGGGATAATGCTTATGCAGTACATCATTTATCAGAAGATAAAGATAAATTAAAAAATATTTTAGACACCTGTAAAGAAGCAGGAAATGAGAATAGGCCATTTATTTTGTGTTCAACTTCAAAAATTACTTTTGCTGGTGCTGGTGTGTCAGCTGTAGGAGGGAGTGTGGCTAATATGGATTGGTTTAAGGGGCATTTGTTTTTCTCTACTATTGGCCCAGATAAATTAAATCAAGTGAGGCATACTCGTTTTTTCAAAAACATAGAAGGCTTGCATGAGCATATGAAAAAGCATGCGGCTTTGTTAAAACCACGTTTTGATAAGACCTTAGCTATTTTGGAGCAAGAATTGGGAGGAACTAGTTTAGCTACTTGGACCAAGCCGAAAGGAGGGTATTTTATTAGTTTTAATGTGTCTAATGGTTGTGCAAAAAGAGTTGTGGCTTTAGCGGCGGAAGCTGGAGTAAAGCTTACAGGGGCAGGGGCAACCTATCCACATAAGAATGACCCTAACGATAGTAATATCCGTTTAGCGCCTTCTTGCCCTACGATTGAGGAAATTGAGCAAGCAATGCAAATAGTTTGTTTAGCTGTTAAAATTGCTGCTATTGAAACTGGGGTTGTAAAAGATTTGGTTCATAATTAGAGGTATATAGATAATTTGTTCTGGGTAAGCTTTAGGGTATAGTTCAATGTCTTTAAGTTAAGGAGTTTTTATGTCTGCCTTAGCTTGTCGAAGGCCTATGAGGTATTGATTATCAATTGTACTTGGGCAATCTTAGTGTGACATACCGATTTTATTTAAACTTAACTTAATGACATTTGGGTGTAGACAGGTAGGAAAGAAGAGGTAATAAAAAAGGGATAAACTATATAGTTTATCCCTTTTTTATTTTAAAAAAGTTTGTAATTAAGGAGTTAATCTTCCTTTTAATCTTTTTTCTAGTTTAATTTTAATTTCAGTAATTCGCTTCATGATATCCATCAAGTTAGAATCCTTAGTTTCTTTGTAAAATTCATTAATTCCTAAAACTAACTCTTTAGCTCTTTTTGAAGCTATAATTTTTTCATTCCTTGTTTTGAATGATTTATAGTTTTCTTCTAAATCGTTAGCTTCTTGTATTAAATTTTCTATTGTCATTTTTTATTCAATTTTTACGGTTCCCCATATTTAAAAGTGTTTAATTGTATAAAACAACTAGTTATTTTTAAATATAATAACATTTAATAAAAGTTAAGGTACTATAAATAATAGACTTAACAAAATTTAAGAGCCATCATTACAAAATGATACCACTGTATTTAGTACGAATATCTGTTTTTATTTTTAAATATGCCAATTTATTTTAAATTATAACAAAATTTTAATAAATAAATAGTTTTCATTTACAAAAACCTCGATTTTAACTCAAGCGTAGGGACCCTACAGCTTTCCTGCTTGCCGTACCATTTATACCTGTTTTTAGCAATGTATGTATACACCATGTCTCTAATGGGGGCGGGAATAATTGTAAAAACCTGCATGAGTTTCCAAGCACCTGGGAATGTTGCCATTATTTTTAAAGCAGCAGTGGATTTTATATAATACCCTTCGTTAGGAGTGTACAAAATAATGGTGTCTAAACTTGTATTCTTGATACCTAAATGTGCTTGTATCGTTTTTCCTAAGTCAGATTGTAAGGATGTGAACCTGAAAATATCCTGTTTGTCATGATCTATGACGTAGTTGATGGAGGAGTTACAAAGATTGCAAACTCCATCAAATAAAATGATTTTTTTATTTTTTGGTAAGGTATCAAGCATAATTAAATAAACTATTTTTTTTGTTCAATACAGTGTAAATGTATTTCAGAAAATTTATTTTGACTCTGACTAGCTCTTCATTCGTTGTACCAATTCAAGTTGATCCAATTTGCATTCGGAGGTAAAGAACCCGTAATTCACAAAAGCTTTCTTCTTTTCAATTTTATCCAAATCACCAACCGCTTTACCGTCTATGAGTCTAACCCTGTCACCAATCCTTAAAATATGTTTTGGTTTTGGAGGAACTAGTGCCGCTTTTTTCTTTTCTTCAACTTTTTTCTCCCGTATGACAGCAACTTTTTTCTCAACTTCTTTTTTAATTACAGCTACTTTTTTCTTCTGAACAACGTTCTCTTTTTTAGTGAGTTTCTTTCGCTTGGAATTTTCAACCTCTATTAATTTTAAAAACTCTCCAATTAACGTTTTTTTCTGTCTATTATTGAAGTATGTAGCAGCCATTTTGTCTACCCTATCTCCTATAGATATCAATTTTTGATTGGCATCATATAATTGCTGGTAACTTTCCAACTTGTCCTGTATACGCTGATTTACTTTTTCAAGTTTCTCAGTTTCTAAGCGTTTTTTTGATTCCTCAGTAGATAAGGTTTTGGTCGTTTTTTCTAATTTAGAACGTTCCTTTTGTAGTTTTGCAATAGTTTTATCAAAACGAACTTTACCACGTTCTACCTTCTTTTTGGCCTTATTTATTAAGCTATACGGAATCCCGTTTTTCTGTGCTACCTCAAAAGTAAAGGAGCTTCCCGGTTGACCAAGGGCTAGTTGGTAGGTGGGTTCTAATGTTTTGTTGTCAAACATCATATTAGCATTGGTCATTTCTGGCAATTCATCTGCAAGAATCTTTAAATTAGCATAATGCGTAGTAATTACGCCAAAAGCATTACGTTCATAAAAAACTTCCAAAAAGGCTTCAGCTAAAGCTCCTCCCAATTCAGGATCAGAACCTGTACCAAACTCATCAATTAAAAAAAGAGTTTTGTCATTACATTTTTTCAAGAACTTATTCATGTTCTTTAAACGATAACTATAGGTAGATAGTTGGTTTTCTATGGATTGGTTATCTCCTATGTCGGTTAAAATATTGTCAAACAAACACATCTTACTACGTTCATGCACAGGGACGAGTAGTCCGGATTGCAACATTACCTGGAGTAAACCGATCGTTTTTAGAGTAATACTTTTTCCACCTGCGTTAGGACCAGAAATTACAATAATTCTATTATTTAGGTCTAGTTCTATAGTTTGAGAAAAGGTTTTTAATCCTTTTTCTTTATTTGCTTGGTATAATAAAGGGTGAAAAGCATCACGTATATACAGTTCTCTTTGAGTAACAATTTCAGGTAAAATAGCATTTAATTGTTGTGCGTATATTGCCTTTGCTGAAATTACATCTATCAATGTTAAAAACTCTTGGTACTCTATTAGTAATGGTCGGTAGTCACTAATAAAAGCAGTTAGCGTTTTTAATATTTTAATTATTTCATCACGTTCTTGATACTCTAAATCTTGTAATTCTCTACTTAATTGTAATGTAGCTTGTGGTTCAATATATGCAATACTACCCGTTTTGGAATTCCCTAATAACGAGCCTTTTATTTTTTTACGGTACATTGCGGTAACTGCAAGTACTCTTCTATTTTCAATTACAGTTTCTCTAATATCATCTAAATAGCCTAAATTGTTATAATGAGATAAAGAAGTAACAAAACTTTGATTGATACGCCCTTGTAAACCTTTTAATTGTCTTCTGATAATCCCTAATTGGCCCGAAGCAGAATCTTTAACCTCTCCAAAACGATCAATAACGGCATTTATAGCGTTAGGAATTGCTTTGGTAAATTCAATTTTTGAAGCCGTACTATTTAGGGTAGGGTAGTACTCTTTAAATTTCTCTAGAGAATGAATAATTTCATTTGATGCTTCGGCAATAGTTTTTATTTTCCTAAAACTTTCAAGTTCTAAAAAGTAATTCTCAATAGCCAAGGAAGCTATTTCTTCATTAATTTCTTCAAAGTAATGGCTTGGTATTGCGTTATCGTTTTCGAAAGAAGATAAGTATTCATTTGTTTGTTGTAGCGATACGCTTAGCTCTAGTTCATTTGGTATCGGGGTGATTTTAGAAACAAACAGTTTACCTAAACTAGTTGTAGCATGTTCTTCAACATGTCCTAAAACAGTTTGTAATTCTAAATCGTGTAAGGTTTTTGTATGTATGGCTACCATTCCTAAAATATTATGTCAGCAAAAATATATTAAATAATGTTCTCCTTGGGTGGTAGGGGATAAAATGTTTAACACGTTGTAACTATAACACAAGTGCCGTTTAGTATGAAAATTATAAAACTTAGCATATATTTGTGAAAATTAATACCCCTAGTTAATATTTAAATACCTTAATTCTAATTTAGAAGCCATGAAAAAGAGAAGTAGTAAAAAAATTGTACAGTT
>Ga0209291_1001348_pt1 | contig 21931 bp, 18 predicted proteins | sample GOMGulsemesocosm_FD_184633 | JGI IMG/M metagenome (GOLD analysis project Ga0209291, IMG submission 184633) | Methane-oxidizing microbial communities from mesocosms in the Gulf of Mexico - GOM9B Gulf of Mexico (SPAdes) (version 2) | ecosystem: Environmental > Aquatic > Marine > Cold seeps...
ATTATTTACAGCAATATTTATTACAAGATTATTAGTAGACTGGAGTATAAACAAAGGTGGTGTGTTACCATTCTCTACTGGGGCTACTAAAAATGTAATGAAAAATATGAGAATAAATTTCTTGGGAAAAAGAAAATTGACTTATATGATTTCAGGGGTATTAGTTGTTATATGTTTAGGTTCTTTGCTTACTAAAGGATTAAATGAAGGGATTGATTTTGTTGGAGGTAGAACATTCCAAGTTAAATTTGATAAAGATGTAAATACTGCCGAGGTTTCCAATAAGTTAACTAAAGTTTTCGGAAGTACTGAAGTAAAAACATATGGTGGTGATGATCAATTAAAAATTAGTACAAAATATAAAATTGCAGAAAAAGGTTTAGCAGTTGATACAGAAATTAAAGAGCTTTTATATAAAAATTTAAAAGATGTATTGCCTGCAGGAATGACTTTAGAGCAATTTCAAAAAGGTGAAAATGGTCAAGGAATTGTTCAAACTATGAAAGTAGGGCCAACAATTGCTGATGATATTAAAAAGAATTCTCTATTGGCAGTATTAGGATCATTATTAGTAGTGTTTTTATATATCTTAATGCGTTTTAAATGGTGGCAATTTAGTTTAGGTGCTGTTGCTGCAGTATTCCATGATGTTATTATTGTATTAGGGATCTTCTCATTAACTAAAGGGCTAGATTTAGGATTTACAATGGAGATTGACCAAGCTTTTATTGCGGCAATCTTAACGGTAATTGGATATTCCTTAAACGATACGGTTGTTGTATTTGATAGAATTAGAGAATACTTCAATGATCATGAAGATTGGGCGTATGGTAAAACAGTTAACCAAGCATTAAACAGTACATTAAGTAGAACATTGAATACGTCTCTTACTACTTTAATAGTATTAGGAACAATATTTATTTTGGGAAGTGAATCTATTAGAGGGTTTATTTTTGCATTAATCATTGGTGTAATTGTAGGTACATATTCATCTTTATTCATTGCAACCCCTGTTATGTTTGATACAGTAGGGAATAAAGAATTAAAGAGAGATAAAAAAGAAGAGGAAGAATTAGAAGATGAAGCAACTGCAGCATAATTTTTAGTTCATAGTCATATTTAAAAGTCCGAAGTTTTACTTCGGACTTTTTTGTGTTGTATTTTGAGTCTAATAGTGCACATAATTATATTTTGCATAACTCTTTACTTCTGATTTTAGAAATAAATTTCTATTCACAAAAGACTAAAGTTTCACTCTGTGAAAACGACAATCACTTAATTGGATTTTAGTTATTTTGCGTACAGTTGTATGATGTAAATAATATTGACTCATTGATTGTTGTAATAGTATCTATAAGGGAAAGGTGACAAGCCGAGTACTTATTTAGTTTCACATTCTATTATAACGAGCTTGATATAGAACATATTTATTAAAATTACGAACTAGAATTAATCTACTAAGTTTATAAATACTTTAACGGAATAACAAAACCAATTAAAAATTGTATTGGAACGAATTAGGAAGATTTTAAGGAAAATTTGGTGAGTACAACCCAAATCTTAATGATAAAGGAAAAGGTAGAAGATAAATATACAATGATGAATGACTATTAGTAGGATAATACTAGTGGCAATAATGTGTGTATAACATAATTATTAATGCTAACCCATTGAGCTATTTATTTATTTATTTATTGTTCAGATAAACTTTTAATATTGTTTTTAAAACTGACAAAATCTGAAAATTTATAGTTTGAAGAGATGTGCAGAATTTTGAATTTTTTGTTTTGTACTATTCATAGTTAACTGCTATAACTTTGAATAATTTATTTTATCTCCTTTCTGTAGTTCCCAAATATCACTCAAACCTGCATTAATTTCCAAAACATATTTTGCAGGTGCATCAGAATACAATGATGTTTGATTCATTGGTTTAGCATTTTTTATAATATTAATAATGGTATTTTCAGAGTCTATATAAATGATGTCAAGAGGGATATAGGTGTTTTTCATATAGAAACTACGAACTTTTATTTCATTAAAAATAAATAGCATTCCTTTATTAGTATCCATTTTCTTTCGATACATCAAACCTGTTTGATGTTCGAAATCATTATCAGCTATTTCTATTTGAATCATTTTTTTAATGATTCCTACGCTATCTAGAAGTTGTAGGTTAGCTTCGTGTTTAAATTCGATCTTAGGAGGTGTAACTGCCTTTTTAGTATCATTTTTACACGATAGTATGGAAAGACAGAATAGTATACTAGCCCACAAATACAGTTTGCGCATTAGGTTGTTTTTTTTGTTGAACGAAACATAAAGTACAACCCAATAATAATAAATGGTATGCTTAGCCATTGTCCCGTAGAAAGAATATCTCCAAGGCTATCTTCGAATCCCCCTTGTGATTTTTTGTAAAACTCAACTACAAATCTAACTGACCATAATAAGACTAAGAATAAGCCAAAAATATAAAAAGGTTTTTGTTTTTTGTTTGTTTTCCAATAGGTATACATTAAAATCCCAAATACGAATATGTAGCAAATTGATTCATATAGTTGTGCAGGATGACGTAACGGTACAGCTTCTAATAAGTGTTGAAACTTAGAATTTTGAGCTATAGCATCATATGCTTTTGATACGTTTTTAGCGCCTGTTAAACTTAATGCTTCATTTGCTCTATAATACTGTTGAATGAATCTAAATCCGTAATCAGAATTTGTTACTTTACCAATTATTTCAGAATTCATTAGGTTTCCCAAACGAACAAAAATAGCTCCGAATGCAACCGGAATAACAACTCTGTCTAATATCCATGATAATTTAATGTCCGGGTATTTTTTGTGATAAAAATACATAGCTACAATTACACCTATAGCTGCACCATGGCTTGCAAGTCCTGCTATACCAGTAAATTTAAAAGGATTTAATCTAAACGGTAAAATAATTTCTAAAAGGTTATTTTGGTAATAATCCCAGTCGTAAAAAAATACATGTCCCAATCGTGCACCTAACAGGATTGAAACTACTGAATAGATGAAAAGTGTATCTAATTTTTCTTCAGAAACGCCCTCATTTTTAAATATTTTCTTCATAATCTGTAGTCCTCCTAAAAAGGCAACTACAAACATTAAACTATAATATTTTATGGGTATTGGTCCTAAGTTAATTAAGGTGTCGCTAGGGTTCCAATTAATCATTAATGAAGTCATATTCTGATATGTATTTTAAAATAGTAAAGATATGATATACGAGTTAATTACAAACATAATTTTTTGTTAATCCCGTTAGTTGATTATGTTGTGTAGTCAGATATATCTTTTAAAAAGGTATATTTTTTATTTACGAAATCCATTTTACAATAATAATGATTGATTCCGTTGGTAACCATCAAATAATCAGCTTTTAATTTTAGATTATACTGAGCAATTTGATCAAATGTTTTTTGAGTTATTTTTACTTTTGGGGCTTTACATTCAATTAAAATATGAATACTTCCGTCATTGTTAAAAAGAACAATGTCATAGCGTTTTTTTCGACCATTAATGAGTAATTCTTTTTCTACGTTGATTAACGATTTTGGAAATTTTTTTTCGATAATTAAAAATTGTATACAATGTTGTCGCACCCATTCTTCAGGTGTGAAAACAATAAATTTTTTCCTTATTTCATCAAAAATACTGAATTTATTTTCGCTATTTTTGATGCGAAAGGTATATGAAGGGAAATTTAGTTTTTGCATTGCTCAAAAATAAATAATCTTTTAGGATGTTATACTTAGCTTATCGAAGTATTTTCAAATAACTTATGGATAAAGTAAAACAAATAGTAGCAGATATAAAAAAAGGAAACACTAAGCCTATCTACTTTTTAATGGGGGAAGAACCATATTATATAGATGCTATTTCATCTTATATTGAAAAAAAAATATTATCTGAGGAAGAAAAAGGATTTAATCAGATGGTGTTGTATGGAAGAGATGTAACCATAGAGGACATTGTATCAAATGCTAAACGTTACCCAATGATGGCCGATAAGCAAGTTGTATTGGTAAAAGAAGCACAGGATTTAAGCAGAACAATCGAAAAGTTAGAGGTATATGTTGCAAATCCGCAACCCACAACAGTATTGGTTATTTGTTATAAGTACAAGAAACTTGATAAACGTAAAAAATTATATAAGGCAATTGAAAAAGTAGGGGTATTATTTGAAAGCAAAAAATTATACGACAATCAAGTACCAGATTGGATTCGTAGGGTTTTAGCAGGAAAAAAATATACCATTAGCCAAAAAGCAGCCCAGATGTTGGTAGAATTTTTGGGAACAGATTTGGGTAAAATAAATAATGAACTTGAAAAATTACAGTTGGTATTACCCTCTGGTACTGAAATAACCCCAATTCATATTGAAGAAAATATTGGAATCAGTAAGGATTATAATAATTTTGAATTGCGAAAAGCTGTAGGAGATCGGAATGTTTTAAAAGCAAATAGAATTATTAATTATTTTGCTCAAAACCCAAAGGATAACCCAACTGTGGTAACGGTGTCTTTATTATATAATTTTTTTTCTCAGTTATTACAGTATCATGCATTAGCAGATAAATCACAATTTAGTGTAGCTAAGGCATTAAAGATAAACCCATTTTTTGTAAAAGAATATCAGGTCGCAGGAAAAAATTACCCAATGAAAAAAGTGAGTCAGGTGATAGCTTTACTTCGTGATGCCGATTTAAAAAGTAAAGGAGTAGGTGCTAGTAATTTACCTCAAAGTGATTTATTGAAAGAATTACTGTTTAAAATGATGAATTAAATTCTTTACTGGAATTTATTTTAAAAAATTAACTTAAATCATTTCATTATCGTTTAGTTAAGCTAATTAATAAGTCTAAAATTACAGTTAATAAGAGGCGAGAAGTAAATTTGTATAGGTTATTTTACTAACAATACTTCATTTAAAGCAATTAAACTTTATAGAGAAACAAAAACTTATATTTTATTATCAGCGCTGTTGCATATACAATTACTTTTTATTTTAAAGTTTTTTTTTAGGACTTAAAAACAAGTAAATCCATAATACTCTTGATAATTTGTAGTTAGTGGTAGATAATAACAGTATAACTGCAATTATATATGGTATAATTAAAAGGTCAAATGTTTTTTCAAAAAAGAATTGACATATTATATATGTCACTATGCTTTCAGCTACAGCTAGTGCATAACTAACATACATTGCTCCATAAAAAAAGCCAGGTTCAACATAGTATTTTAGCGAGCATTCAGGGCAACTAGGGTTCATTTTTCCAAAACTAAAAATACTTTTACTATTGAAAATATTTCCTTTTTTACAATTAGGACATTTATATTTAATGAGATGTTTTAATAACATGTTTTTTTTTACAAAGGTCTGTAATATATGATGATGTTAATTGATTGAAACACGTTTATGTTAGGATAAATCACGCTTTATATATAAATTTGGGATATGAGTTTTTTACCAATACTGAATATAAAACAATTTGAATATAAAGTAAATGAAGATGATTTTTATGCAAATTATTTTTCGTCACATTTGGAAAAATATCATGCATCAATCACAAAGCCACATAAACATGATTTTTATTTAATTGTATTGTTTACTGAAGGAGAAGGAGTACATGAAGTTGATTATAATTCCTACCCAATAGAAAGAGGGGCTCTTTTCTTAATTAATCCAGGGCAAACACATCATTGGAAATTTACAAAAGCAGCAAATGGGTTTATTTTTTTTCATTCAAAGGAGTTTTACAATTTATCATTTCCGAATAAAAATATTGATGATTACCCTTTTTTTTATACATCTTATAATTTGCCGTTTTTATTGTTAAAAGAAGATGAATTAGTTTTTTTTATCCGTTTTTTTAAAATTATTCTTGATGAATTTAAGTTGAACGAATTTATGTGGCATCAAAAATTAGCACTCATAGTTGATTTATTATATATAGAAACTACTCGTTTATATATTGCAAATGAACAAAATGAGATTCATAAAATTGAAAAAGGGGTTACTTGGTTTAGAAGATTAGAACAGTTAATTGATCAGAAATTTTTAACTATGAAAAAAGCTAGTGACTATGCTAGTGAATTAAATATAAGCACAAAACATTTGAATAAAATTGTCATGAATACAGTAGGGAAAACAACTACTGATGTAATTCATCAGCGTATTCTCTTAGAGGCCAAAAGGTTGTTGACTCATGGGGAATTAACTGTTCAAGAAATAGCATTTGAATTAGGTTATGAGGATGCATCGTACTTTTCAAGATTTTTTAAAAATAAAATAGGTGTATCACCTTCATATTTTTTAAATAAATATAATAGTTAATGGCTATTTTAATATATCTAATTCGAATTATATTTACTTTTTAACAAGTTAACACTTACCGTAGCTAAATTATTATTAGGAAATTTAGTAAAATAATTGGGGTCAGGGTGTAGGCCAGCTTCTGAAGCAATTTTATTGAATACATCAATTTCTAAAATAAACTGATCTGAATATCCATGAGTAGCATCATAGGCAGTAGCAGCAGTTTTTCCTATGTTTTTTGCAACCAATTCAGGAGTTACTGTATGCAATTCAATCACTAATAATCCGAATTTTTCGATATACGGTTTCCATTTTAATAAATGTTCTAATAAAGAATCTTCTACTAAATTATTAGGAATATGTTTCCCTTTATAAGCATATGCTCCAGAGGAAGTACTAGTTCTTTTTGTAGTATTTAAAGGTGTTTCCCAGATGCGATTATGATCTAAGAAAGTTCTAACGTTTAATAAATTTTTTAAGGAAATATTATAATTTTCTTTTAAATCAGAAGCTAAAAGTTCTGGTTTCCCAATGTCACCCCAAATTACTTTTGCCCATATATCTGCTTTAATTAAATTTGCTCTTGTTACTTGTAATGCGGCTTGATTAAAGTCAGCTCCTACTAAAAGTAACGGATAGTCTTCTAGTAATTTACCCCTTAAAGTTTGGTGTTCTATTACTTCAAATATATGTTGTAAAAAAGCTCCATTGCCACATCCCATATCTAAAATTCCTTTGGGTTGCTCCTCGATAGGTTTGTTAAATATATTTATAATGATTTCATCAATAACCCTAAAATAAGTACTATGGGCTCCTCCGCTACCCCAAACATTCATTTCTCTATGTACATGTTTTTCAGTTTCATTTGGTAGGCTATTAACTATTAATGGGTTACCAAATAACAATTCATCTAATTGTATGAACGTTGGTAAGTAGGATACAGTAACTCCATAGGCACTTGCTCTTTTTGCAAAAAATAATCCTTTGTCAGTAAATTGATAAGTGTCTTTTTTTTTCGTAAACCAATTTAGGTGTACAAAAAAGTCAAGTACTTTTTTGAAACTTTCAGGATCCTTGTGATATTCTTGAGCTCTAAAGGAAGCTTCCATAAAATATTTATGAAACATCCCATTTACGCCTAATAATACAATTATTGGAGCAATTACAACTCCTTCAATATGTTTTAGTATTTGATTTTCAATTGTATTTGGACTTGTGATGCCGTAATTGTTTTTTAGCCTTTTGAAAATACGTTCTAAAACAATAAAGGCATCTGCGCCAATGCGTTCATTAGGAAAATTGACACTGTATTGTAATAGGTTTATAGCATCTTCATATAAAGCTACAGTGTTAAAGGCGGACGTACTGTTTTCATTTATTTCATATGCAATTGTATTGTTGCTATTATTAATGTGTTGTATGATCCATCCTTGTGAACATAAAACACGCAGGCTTACATTTAGGTAGCCCGTATTGGCGTTAAATTGCTTTGAAAGTGTTGTTAATGATGCTTTTTTATTTTGTAAAAGATATTCTAGTACTCCTTTTTTATGTAGGGAATAGGCTGTTGTAGCGGTTGCTAAACCATCAAGATGGCTAAATAGGATACTTCGATATGTTGATTTTTCTTTCTTTGTAAGCATAAAAGTGTAGTAAGTAATTATTTAAAGATACGCAAAAAAATAAAAATTACCCCTGTTATTTTTAGGAGTGTATCTCGTCTTTTTATGAGAAATCAATTAACTTCGTTTATCTACTAATAGTGTTAATAAATAAGTGAATTTAATTGAAGGTTAAGATATATTCAAAACCGAGTAAAGAGGAAGTTATTAAGTTTTACAAAAAAAATGGGTTTTGACTTAGTGAAAGTTTTTTTTTTGAACTATGGGTTTTGATCTCTACCAAATGAAACTTGTTGTAAATACGAATAAATAGATTAAAAATAATGTCAGTAGAAAATGTTCCAGAGAGTTATATTAAAGAGGGTAAACTAAATAAAGATTTATTTGTTTACGATTTTAAAATGGCTAAGGATGTAGTTAAAAGTAAGATTAATTTGAGTATGAATATGTTTAGTTTTTTACAAATAGGTAAAAAACAAGTGCATTTTTCGGATGCTTCAGTAGTTGTAAATAAAGAACAATCACTATTAATAAAAAAAGGAAATTGTTTATGGACTGAATTATTGGATGTGGAAGATAGTTATTACTGCAAGTTGTTATTTTTTTCTGAAAATAAACTCATTAACTTTTTAAAAAAGCATACTAATGGTGTAGAGGCAAATACTGAAGAAATCCCTTTTTTTGTAATTGAAAATGACACATATATTCTTTCGTATTTAAATTCATTAACAACAATTAGTGAAGCGCCTTCTGTTTTTTTGGAAAATTTACTTTCAGTGAAGTTTGAAGAGTTGTTACTTTATCTTATAAATAAATACGGCCGTAAATTTGAATTGTATTTATATTCATTAATTACAAAAGAAGTTTCTTCATTTAACAAAGTGATAGAAAGTAATGCGTATTCTAATTTGAAGTTAGAAGAAATCGCTTTTTTGTGTAACATGAGTTTATCGACATTTAAGCGTCATTTTTTAAAGGAATATAATACCACACCAGGTAAATGGCTACTAAATAAACGACTTCAGGAAGCAAAAAATAGATTGATTATTGATAAGTTAAAACCTTCAGAGATTTATTTAGATCTAGGGTATAATAACCTTTCTAATTTTAGTATTGCTTTTAAAAATAAATTTGGAATTAGTCCCAAAGACATAGTTAAATACAAATGAACTTTTATCATAAGTTTATGAGCTGAATGAGTAACTAGTTTAGTGTATTAGTATAGTAAATTTGCGGTATAGTTTAAAATAAATCTTTAAAAATATATTATATGAATATTACATTAGCGCAAGCAGAAAAAATTATTGGAGTAGCAAAAGAAAAGTCAATAGCTTTGGATACAAAAATGAACATAGCAATAGTTGATGCAGGGGCAAATTTAGTTGCTTTTGGGCGTATGGATGGAGCGTGGCTAGGATCCTTAGATATTTCAATTAAAAAAGCTAAGACGGCACGTTATTTTGATATGAATACAGGAGTTATAGGTGAGCTATCGCAGCCAGGAAGTCCTTTATTTAATATTGAACATTCTAATAATGGGCTAATAACTTTTCCTGGAGGAGTTCCCATAAAAAATGAAGCAGGTCAAATTATTGGCGCAATAGGAGTAAGTGGAAGCTCTGTAGAGAATGATCATATGGTAGCTGAGGCTGGGGCATTATCACTTTAAATTAGATATTCAAGTAGACAAATTTCTAGGTGGGAATTAACGACCATTATTTTGTTCTAAGGTAATCCTAAAGAGTAAAACCAATAGCTGGTAAAATTTATAAAATGAGGTAACTAGTTTTAGTTATCTCATTTTTTTATGGGATAATTTAGTATAGCACCTGGGTAAAATATTGGGAAATTTTTAACGGTAAAGATTCTTTGAAATTCTTATTTTCGTTGGCAAACTCATAAGTACGTATTTTATTGTGTTAGTAAAATGCACTACTTCTATAATCAATAAAAGACTCTACTAATGATAAAATTTGTATTTAATCCTAAAATTTGCATTCTAATTTTAGGAATGCTTATATTCAAAGTAAATGCACAAGAAAGTATAAAGACGATTACATCACTTCCATTTTTTAAAGATGGTGAAGCTCAAATTGTTCCTGGTTTTTCTGAAGAAGAAAAATGGATTCGAAATGATTTGTGGGTAGAAACTGAATTTGATACCGATGGTGATGGGAAATTAGATAGAATGCATGTAGCGGTTACTAGACCGGAACAAACAGAAACAGAAGGTTTAAAGCTTCCAATAATTTATGTGTCTAGTCCTTATTTCGCAGGTGTTGCAGGAGATGTAAAAGGCTTGTTTTGGGATGTGAAACATGAAATTGGAGAGAAAGAAAAAGAACGAGTACATCCAGAAGTAAGACGCTTGGGTAAACGTCCAATCATTTCAAACTCTCATATTAAAAAATGGGTACCAAGAGGGTATATTGTTGTACATTCATCTTCACCAGGAACAGGATTATCACAAGGGGCACCAACAGTTGGTGGTGATAATGAATCTCTAGCTCCAAAAGCTGTTATTGATTGGCTTTGTGGAAGAATAAAAGGATATAAGGCTATTGATAGTAACGAAGTGGTTACTGCATTTTGGTCAACTGGAAAAGTAGGGATGACAGGTACCTCGTATAACGGAACAATTCCATTGGCAGCTGCGACAACAGGAGTAGAAGGGTTAGAAGCGATTATTCCTATAGCACCAAATACTTCGTATTATCACTATTATAGATCGAATGGTTTAGTAAGGTCTCCTGGAGGGTATTTAGGAGAGGATATTGATGTGTTATACGATTTTATTCACAGTGGTAATGAGGAAAAACGACCATACAATAATGCTACAGTAAGAGATAAAGAAATGAAGGAAGGAATGGATAGGGCTACTGGTGATTATAATGATTTTTGGGCAGGGCGTGATTATTTAAATGATATGAAACCTATGAAGGCAGCATTATTAATGTCACATGGCTTTAACGATTGGAATGTAATGCCTGAACATAGTTATAGAATATATAAGAGGGCAAAAAAAATGGGACTTCCAGCGCAAATTTATTACCATCAAAATGGTCATGGTGGCCCACCACCAATGAAAATGATGAATAGATGGTTTACACGTTACTTACATGGAATTAAAAATGGAGTTGAGCAAGACCCTCGTTCATGGATTGTTAGAGAAAATGATACACAAAATGATCCAACACCATATGCTGAGTATCCAAATCCAGAGGCTTCCCCTGTGACACTTTACCTTAATTCAGGAGCTCCAAGAAATGGCTCCTTAAGTACGATAAAACCAAAGAAAATAAAGACTGAAACATTAGTAGATGATTATTCTTTTTCTGGATCTGATTTAGCAAAAATAGAATCTTCAAAGCACAGATTGTTATATCTAAGCCCTAAGTTAACTGAAGATATCCATATTTCTGGGGAGGCAAAAATCACTATAAAATTAGCGAGTAGTAAGCCAGCAGCTAATCTTTCTGTTTGGTTAGTATCATTGCCTTGGAACGAAGAAAAGAGAGCAAAGATTACGGATAATATTATTACTCGAGGTTGGGCAGATCCACAAAACCATAGTTCATTAACAAAAAGTAGCCCGCTGACTCCAGGGAAGTTTTATGAAATGTCATTTAATTTAATGCCTGATGACCAAATAATTGCTAAAGGGCAACAAATAGGATTAATGATATTCTCAAGTGATAAAGAGTTTACAGTTTGGCCATCTCCAGGAACTGAGCTAACAATTGATTTAAAAGGAACAAAAATAACTCTACCAATTGTAGGAGGAAAAAAAACTTTTGATAAAGCAACTAAATAAACTGATATAGGTTTATCAAAAAAACTCTAATAAATTTAATTTATTGGAGTTTTTTTAGTGTCAAAAGAGCTAATTTTTTTATAGATATACTTTGCATCATTTTTTACCCCAAAAATAAGAAAGGAGCTTATGTTACTTTGCCATTTAAGCCCTAAAAAATAAAGCCCCTTTTCAGATGTAACTCCTCGCTTATGAATGACTTGGTTATTGGAATCAAAAATTTTGAATGGAATAAATTTATGGTAAACAGTCTTAAAACCTGTAGCCCAAACGATACCATCAATTTTTGTTGTTTTTCCTAAATTATCTGTAATAACATTATTATTACAATACTTGAGTCTTTGGTATAATTCTATATCATAATCTTTGGCAATTTTTTCTGGATATAGTCCATAGGTAGGATCACCTTGAGGAATTAATTTTTTAGCTAACCTATCTCCTAAAAAGGTCCCCGTTTTAATTTTGAATAATCCTAATGTTCCAACCCACCAAAAAATATCAATGCCTAGCATTTTTCTAGGAAACCTTTTGACTTTGCCTTGAAATAAATGAGTATAGTGTTTTTCGCTAAGTTCTTTAGCAATACTTATCCCTGAATTACCGGATCCAATTACGGCTATGTTCATTTTTTTTTTAGGAAAAGAAGTCAATGACTTATAGGTAGATGAATGATATTGAATGACATCCTTGTTAAGATTTTTAGAGATATTAGGAGTAAAGCTAACACCATTATAACCACTGGCTATTATTAAATTTTTACAGGTAAAAATACCAATATTACTTTTAAGAATGTACAGGTCACCTTTTTTACCAATATTATAGACGTTTGTTTTAAGTTTTATATGCTCTCTAAAAGGTTCAGCATAATCAGTCAGGTATTGTACTACTTCGTTTTTTGTAGGGAATTTATTAGGAGAATTAAATTTATTCCCAGCTAATGATATAAAAGGGTTTGGTGTAATTAGTTTTAAAGAGTCATAATGCTTCTTCCAAGTACTAGCTATACTATCTTTCTCTAAAATAAGATAATCACACTTATCTTTTTCAAAATAATGAGCAATTGCTAAACCAGATTGTCCGGCTCCAATAATAATATTTTTCTTATATATTGTTTTCATTTTTATTAAAAAGTTTATATGAATTATTTAAAATAATTGGAATGAGTATGAGTACTAAAAATGTGGAAGAAATCATTCCACCAATAATAGTCAGGGCTAAAGGTTTCCATAAATTACTGCCTGATAGTACCATCGGGAGTAAACCAAAAATAGTAGTTACTGAGGTAATTAAAATTGGTAAAAATCGTTGTTGTGCACTTTTTAGAACGGCTTGACTTATAGTATATCTTTCCTTTTTAATCAAATTATTGAATGTGTCAACTAGTAACATTGAATTGTTTATTACGATTCCAGAAATACTTGTAAAACCAATAAAAGCAAGAAACGAGAATGATTTATTAAATAGAAATAATAAAAATATGGCGCCAATAAAAGCAAGTGGGATTGCTATTAAGACAATGAATGGCTGATGAAAACTTTTAAATTGTAATACAAGCACTGCATAAATGGCCAATAAGGCAATTACTAGGATGATCAATACTCCACCAAAAGATTTTTTCGAAGACTTGTAATTCCCTCCATACTCAAATTCTACATTTTCAAGCTCCAGAGCTTCAATTTTGGAAATAATCTCTTGTGTTTTTTCAAGGACGTTAATTCCTTTATGAATCACATCGCATTCAATAGTAAAAGCTTTTTTATTATTATAAAACTCTTTGCTATTCACTTCTTTTTTAATAATCAAATTTGAAAAACTTTGTAATGGAATGTAGTTTTTGGAGCTCCTTGATTGTACCGTTAAATTGTTAGCGATATTCGAATAAGTATTGCCATTATTATTACTGTTTAATGATACTTTTATTGGAAACTCTTGGCTATTAAGAACTATATTGTCAATCTCATAGCCAGATAACATCATATATAGATTTCTGTTGATATCTGAATTAGAGATTCCTAATTGACTAGCCTTAATCAAATCAAGATCTAAATGGTACGTAAATTCCTGATCATCAAAAGGACTATTAAGACGATGTATTTGATCATCGTTTTTAAGAAGTTTTAGTACTTCTTTAGCGCTTGTACTTATTTCATTATAACTATCCCCCAATATCTTTATAACTATTGGAGAAGAAATAGGGGGGCCATTCATAAGTTCATTTACAGTAATCTTGGCCTTCGTTAATTGATTTAATTTTTGCTGAATAGTTTGTTTTAAGATTTGGAAATAATCCTGCTCCCATTCTTTTAAAAAGACTACGATTTGAGCATAGTTTTCATTGAATTTTCTGGGGAAAATGTTGTAATACAATTTAGGGTTTCCATGACCAATATTTACTATAGAAGTTACATTTTTAGCTTCTTTTTCTATAAGATGAAGTGCTTGTTGTGCAAGAATATAGGTGTTTTCTAAAGATCCTCCTTTAGGAGCTTCTATATCAATCAGTAATATCGGTTTATCAGCTGGAGGAAATAAGCTTACACCAACTATTTTAAATAGCATGCCGCTGATAATTAATATACCAACGATGCTCAAGCTTATAGTACGTGGACGTTTTAAAACGCTAGTTAAAAACATACTATAATTATGTGTAAGTTGATTTAGTTTAACATCTAAGACCCCTTTTTTTTGGTTGTGTTTTAAAATAAATTCAGACAATAAAGGGGTGAGAATAATGGAAAAAACTAACGAAGTTAGTAGGCAGAGACAAACAGTTATCGGAAGTGTTTTGATATACTCTCCAGTACGCCCTCCTAGTTGCATCATAGGAAAGAATACTAATGCCGTAGTTACGGATGAATTAATTACGGGCCACATAATATTTTTTATCCCTTCTGTGATTGCCGTTTTTTTCGACTTACCTTCTGAAATCAGCCTATGAATATTCTCAACGATAACAATGTTATCATCAATAACCAATCCTATTGAAATAATTAAAGCAGCAATACTAATTTGCTGTAGAGCAAAACCAAGTAAATAGAGTAGCCCAATAGCTGCAATAATTGATATAGGAATGATTACTCCTGTAATAATTGCATTTCTGGTACCTAATATTAAATATATTAATATTGATATTAAAAGGATTCCTTGTATGATATTAATAGACAAGTCATTTAGTTTTCCTGAAACTGAATTGGATTGATCAAAAACTTTGTTGATAATTAATCCTTCATTATTATTGGAAGTAAATTTATTTGCTATCAATGTGGCCTCATCTGATATATAAAAGAGATCAGCATCTTTCTTGGCTGTGGCAGTTACAAATACACACGGGTGGCTGTTGTATTGTGCATAATATTTATTATTGACATCCTCTTTAAGGGTAACTGTAGCAATGTTTTCTAATGAAAGAACATTACCATTGTTATTAGAGATAATAAGGGTTTTTAAATCATCTAAGTTTGAGAAACCATAGGATGTTTTTACTGAGAGGGCATATATGTCACTTGAAATCTTCCCTGAAGGAATAATAGAAAATCGATCTTTTATTTTAGTAAGAACCTGTTCAATAGGTAGTTTTATTGCAGCTAATTTTTCCAATTGTAAGGAGATATTTACTATTTGTTTGCGTTCACCATGAATAAACACCTTATTAATCCCTTTAATCGTTTTCAGCTTGTTTTTAAGTCCTTCAGCTTGTCTATTTAAACTATAGTCGAAAAAATTTTCATCGTAGTGTAACGCGAGTTGTAATACGTTTACATCTAAAGGGTTTATTTTTTTAACAACAGTTTCTTTAACATAAGACGGAAGATCAATACTATTGACAATTCGTTTTAATTCATTTAATTTATCATCTACATTTACAGAAGGTTCAGCCTCTATTTTAACTGTAAAATAATTATCATTAACTGTATAAGTTGTTTCAACAAGATTCTCTAAATCAGAAAGTTCATCCTCTAATTGCTCTATGATATCTTTTTCTATAGTATTACTCGTGGCACCTGGGGCAATAATGTTAATACTATAAAAAGGTAAGTTTAATACAGGGTCTTCAAGTTTTCTAATTTGAAATAAAGCCGCAAGAGACCCTAGGATAACTAAAAGAAACAGTACAAGTATGAATTTTTTTTGTCCCAACATTTTTGGCTTACTTATTTCTAATTATAATACCCTCTTCAAGAGCTCTGAATATTTCTATAAAATCATACTGAATATATGCTGACGATATAATAAAACCATCATCATAGCTCTTTTTGAATGGGATAGTGATCTTTTGAGCTTTCTCATCTTTTAGAACATAGGCAATAATAGTTTTCTTACTCGTTATTTTATCTACAAATCGTAGTGGGAGAATACAGTTTTCTTCAAACGTATTTAAATAAATTATTGATGTAACAGTAAAACCATCTTTAATATTTTCTTTATTAATTATATCAGTTTTTATTTTATATAAACCGTTAGTAGATGGACTTAAGCCTATAGCTGTTATTTTGGTTTGAATTACTATATTTTGTTTAAGTTTTAACACAACTTCTTGCTCAAGTTTCAAGGATGTAACAATTTCTTCAGGCACGTAAAATGAGGCATTTTTATCGTGACTAAAATATTGGACTACCGGGGCTGCTGGCTGTGTAAATTCCCCTGATTTTTTTAAGCGATAGCCAATAAAGCCATCAAAAGGGGCTAATATTACTGATTTTTGCCTGTTGTATAGTGCTGAAGAGTAATTAGATTCTTGAATTTTTTTTTGAACTTCAAGTTTTTTGATTGTATTTATAGGGCCTATAGAATCTTTTTGTAATTCATATAGTTTTACTAAATCTTCGTTAATATCGTTTAGTGAAGATTTAATTTTATTTAAGTTATTAGCCAATTCTAAACTATTAATACTAGCTAATAGATCTCCTTTTTTTATAGGTACATTTTCATCCCCAATAAATTGTATTTCTCCTCCAACTTTAAAGCTTAATAAATACTTATTCTGAGCTTCTATTATGCCATTAAACGAATAAGGGACTCCTTTTATTATCGTTGGAGTATAAATGCTTGCACTATACTGTTTAGGTGATTTTGCGACAAAACTTTTTTTAGTTTCTTTATTTTTACACGACGCTAACCCTACAATGATACTAAGATTCCATAAGCCAATTATAAAAAATGATGTGTTGAATATATGATATTTTGGTTTGGTAATATGTCGTAACGTCTTCTTCATACTTAGTTTTAAAGTTCAGTAAATCAGTTATATCAATATCTCCTTGTAAATATTTCTTTTTTTGATGGTTAAGAATTTTAAAGGAGAGCTCTTTTTTTTGTGTTAAAAGAAGTAGAGATGCTTTCTCGGTGGTAATATTTTTAAGTTTTTGAGCTAACAAGTTCTTTAGCTTGTCTGTATATTTTTCTTTGCGAGCTTTATTGAGTTTAGTTTTTAGATGTAGTTGCTCTTTATTGTACTTAACCCTTCTTCCTTCAAAAAGATTCCAATTCAAATTGAGGACGCCTAAATAAAAGTAATCCGTATCACTATTAATTGCGTTTAAGTCTCCTTCGAACCCTGATTTTAAGGATAAGCTTGTTTCTGGAATCCAATTATTATTTTTGTTTTTATCTAATTCAATAAGTTCTTGATTTAGCTCATAAACCTTTAATTCCTTTTTATTATTAATATCGTTCTCACTATGAATTCTAAAGTTATCAATATTGGTATCATCGTCATTGAAGGAATAAACAAAATCTGATTTACCTAATAAACTAGAAAATTGTTTTTGTAAGATATCATAATTACCGCTCAACTCTAGTTTTTGCTGTTCCTGCTTGGTAATTTCATATTTCAATTGATCAATATCAATTTGTGATGCATATCCATATTGTACTAATTTTTTTGTTTTGGAAATGACTTTATTTAGATAGTTGATGAGAGAATCTTGAAATAGTAATAGTTTATTTATTTTATAAAACTCAAAATAAGATGTTTTCACATCCTTTATAAGGTTATTTTTGGCCAATTCTAACTGAATAGTACTAATTTCAGATAGTTTTTGGGCAGTTTTATGTTTGAATATTGCTTTTTTAGAAATCATTGCCCATGAAATATTAACAGCTGATCTGTAAAAATTATCGGGATAAAATTGTTCTTCAAAATTGTGAATAATTTTATTGTAATTGCTATTCCCTGTAAGTTGATATAATTGTTTATATATAGGGTTAATTAAGTCCCCTGAAGCAAATTGTATCTTTCTGCCTCCATTAGCAACAAAGTAATTATTCTCAAATTTTAAAGTAGGAAATAAATAACTTTTAGCAATAGCAATATTCTTTGTTGAAATAGCTGTGTTTAATTGTTGAGCTTTATAATTCAAATTGTTTTCCAGTGCTGTTTTAACGCACATGTTTAGTTGTGCAAAGCAAATTTTGCTTGCACAACTAAAAACAAGTACTGTACTTATAATTTTAATGATATACCGCAAGGACATTGTTAATGTTTTTTACTAAATTATCAATATCAGTTAAGCTGGTCTCTAGACCGAAACTTATGCGTGTCGTTTTTTGTATTTCATGATCCATTAAACCACTATTTTTTAGGGCATGTGATAACTTTTTTTCATTCTTATTAGAACTACAGGCAGAGCCAACTGATATCATGGTATTATATTTAAAATTTAAAATATCAGCTAAGGCATCACCTTTCATTGGAAATCTAATACTTAAAATATTTACTAATCCATTTGTTTCATTTAGGATGTATTCAATTCCAGTGGTATTTAATTTAGCTAAAAACCGAGAGCGACATTTTTTATAATGAGTTTGTATTTCAGTGAAATGCGTAGTAAAATAATTAATGGCAATTTTCAAAGCTAGGATGTTAAAAACATTTTCTGTACCACACCTCAACCCTTTTTCCTGTCCCCCTCCATGAATTAATGGAGCCACAGATGAAGGATCTTTTAAATAAAGTACTCCAATACCTTTAGGAGCAAAAATTTTATGCCCTGAAAAACTTAAAGCATCAACATCTAACTCTTGTACATCTATATTAATCTTACCAATAGCCTGCGTAGCATCAACATGTAAGTAGGTTCCGTGTTTTGTCAATACAGAAGCTATTTCTTTTATAGGAAAAATAGTTCCCGTTTCATTATTAGCCATCATGAAAGAAGCAAAAGTAGGTGATTTAAAAAGCACTTCTTTTTCTAATTCATAAGGATTTAGAATTATTTCTAAAGGAATATAGCTGCTTGAAAAATTACTAAAACAATTAAGATACTCTATAGGTTCTATTACAGAAGGATGCTCAATTAAAGAGGTGAAATAGTGTTGTTTTATCTCTTTATTATTAAAATAGAATCCTTTAATCGCTGTATTATTTGATTCTGTTGCTCCTGAAGTAAAGAAAATATGATCAGACGTGGTTTTGAGGAAAGCTGCTATTTTATCTCGTGCCAATTCAATTTCATCTTTAATTTCTTTAGATTTAATATGCAAACTAGAAGGATTTTCATATTTGGTTAGTAGTTGATATGCATTATCCTTAATTTCCTTTAATACAGGAGTTGTTGCAGCATAATCAAAGTACATGAGCTGTAATATTTTGAGTTAAGTTTTCAAATAATTCAGAGAAAATCTCATAGCAATGCATTTGACTAGGTTCAAGTTCTCCTAATAATTCAATAGCTTTATGTTCAATATTATTATTTTTTTTAAAATCTTCAATTTTTTTTCCTTTAATATATTCAGAAAAAATACTGGCAGTTGCTAATGAAGTAGCACATCCGTAAGCTTTTTGTCTGGTCGCTGAAATTTTATTATCTTCTAATTTAACCCAAATGGAAATTTTATCGTCACACACAGGATTACCGGTATTGATTATGAAATCATGTTCCGTTAATTCGACTGTATTTTTTGGATTGGTAAAGTTCTCTATAATGATGTTATTATACATAAGGTATTTAGTTAAACGATGACACAATTTTTAGCTGATTCACTTGCTTCTGCCGTATCCATTTGTTTTTCCAAATTAATGGCACAACATCCTATCTCTGCCCCTCTTACTCGCGATATATAGTTAACTACCTGCCCATTTCTACCACAATTACAAACATCTGTATCGTTTAGATATACTAAGTCTTCTGTTAAAATAAAAGTTGGGTATGATGTCGATATAGGATCAAGAATAGCTAATACACCTCGTTCTCCAGGTTTAACTTCTTGAGATAAATCGTTTATATCCCTTACAGAATAATGTACCCATGGTGAAATATGTTTTTGATTATTTGTGCATTCCATAGCTAAACTATTACATTCAACTAACCCATAGGTATCCCTTACATTTGAAGTTGGTATTCCTAAATATTCTTCACATAAATCATTATATTCTTTTCTTGAAATTTGCTCACCAGTAAAACGTTTCCATCCGCCTAAGTTGATAATATATGATCCTTTGTCTAATTTGATTTTTAAGTTATTTTTTTGTAAAAATTGTATAAACTTATAAACTAAAAATGGAGGTCCTACAATATGTCTTGTATGCTTATGACTCCATTTTTCTAATAAATCATAAGCTTCTTGAGCTTTAAATTTATTCCCTTTTACTGCATACCAACTAGCATCCGTTAAACCTGAAATCATCCCTAATACCTTAATCATTCCCATTTCTGGAATGTCCTCAGTAGAAGGCATTAAAAATAAAGAAGCTCCGGAAGAAAGTTTAAAAAATTCTCTGTACATAGCGTAAAGAGAAAGAAGCGCATTATCTACAGTTTTTGAATCGCGTCTACTCACACTAGGTATTCCACTAGTTCCTGTACTGCGCATTTCGTATTCAATTTCATGTAATTTTTTGGTTAATAATAGATGAGAATTAACATCTTTAAAACGTTTTACAGGAATTAAAGGGATCTTGATTAAATCATTAAAAGTTTTAATAGAGTTTAAATTGATTTTTTTTTCATTGCATGAGTTTCTATAGAATTCATTATTTTCATAATGATATTTGAAATTTTCAATGATAAGTTGCGTTTTAATCTCATTTTGTTTTTCAGCAGGAAGATTGTATACTTCTTCAAGGTTGAAAATTAAGTCTTGTAGGTTGGTTAGTTTGTTCATTGTTTATAATTTTAATGGTTCATTTAAGACAAATTTATAGTTGATACTTAATTTGGAATTAGTACTAATTAATTTGATACAAAAATGAATCATTAAAATTTTTAATGCTTGTATAAACAAGCTATTTTCTTAAAAATAATTTTGGAGAAAAGCCGAAGTTTTGTTTGAAAATTTTGCTATAATGGGCACTGTCTGAAAAACCAAATTGATGTGCAGTTTCTGTGATAGTCTGATGTGGAAGTGATTTAAAGGATCGACTTATTTTATTCCAAAGCTGTACTCTCCTATAAGTTATTCCTGTTTTTTCCTTAAAGAGATGTAAGAAACGACTAGAGGATAGGAAACATATATTAGCAATTTCTTCTACAGGAATAACTCTATTATAATTAAGTTCTAAATAATTAATAGCAGTTTGTATTCGATCATCATTAAAATGGTTTTGTGATGTGCATTGACAATTTACTTTATCAAGATGTTTTTTGATTTGCATTACATTGTTTTTAAAACTACCTTTTTCAGTAATAATATTTTCTAAAGCAGTTTTTAAAATAGTTGTTATAGGAAGATCAAAAGAAGTAATTTTTTCGGTGGTTAGCTGATTTAAATAATGTCCTAAGGAAGAAGCAGGGTCTATTAATAATAGCAGTTGCTGACTATTACATTCAATTTTATGTAATATGTTACTTTTTATAAGTACATTTTTTAAATGATATATTTTAGACTGTCCCTTCTTTATCACAATATCCTTTCCTGAAGAGATACTTAGTTGTATAGCAAAATGCTTGTGTGGCGTATTGTCCTTTATGATACCTACAAAAAGCCCCCAAGATTTATCAAAATAGATATTTTGGTTAGGTATTTCCTTGTTGTTAACCATTAATTAGTTTATGGTGGTAATAGTTCAGCAAAAATAATTAAATTTTAAAATGAATCAAAATTTTATTAAAACTCGTTTGTTTTAAACGATACTTTAAGGAAGGTTAGAATTAAATTTTACATATATGCATTACTTAAGTGAAAACTATTTGAAGTTAAATTACAAAAA
>Ga0209291_1001350_pt1 | contig 21911 bp, 20 predicted proteins | sample GOMGulsemesocosm_FD_184633 | JGI IMG/M metagenome (GOLD analysis project Ga0209291, IMG submission 184633) | Methane-oxidizing microbial communities from mesocosms in the Gulf of Mexico - GOM9B Gulf of Mexico (SPAdes) (version 2) | ecosystem: Environmental > Aquatic > Marine > Cold seeps...
TTGTTAGGTACAATAGCTCAAAATATTTTTATAGTTACAAAAAGAGATTGGGTTTTGGTGATGTCATCAATTACATTAGGCGTGATTATACCAATGTTATTGTCAAGATGATTTTAACAAAACCTTATATAAGCAGTTATTAATAAATTAGTAGTTTAGAATTACAGCAAAAAAAGAATGTTAGAAGCAAAGCAATTAAGGTACGACAAAGCATATTTAAGGATGGCAACTGAATGGGGTAAGCTTTCTCACTGTCTTAGAAAACAAGTTGGTGCAATTATAGTAAAAGATAGAATGATTATCTCAGATGGGTATAATGGAACTCCTACAGGATTTGAAAATTGTTGTGAAGATGAAGGAGGGTATACCAAATGGCATGTATTACATGCTGAGGCAAATGCAATATTGAAAGTAGCTGGATCAACTCAATCGTGTCAGGGGTCAACGTTGTATATCACACTTTCTCCTTGTAAAGAGTGTAGTAAGTTGGTATTACAGGCTGGGATTAAACGAGTAGTGTATAAAGAAGAGTATAAGGATGATTCGGGTGTTAGGTTCTTAGAAAAATCAGGGATTGAAGTGATGCAATTGCAAGAAGAAGTTGGAGGTTAAGGAGTGTTAATAATGTAGTAGTTGAAACGAAATTTACTGATGAAGTTGATATGATATATAAAAAGAAATATTTACCATTGATAATTGGAATGGCTTTATCGATAGGATTTTGGGCTGGTGGCTTATTTCATTTTGATTCAAACGTAAATTTGTTTGTAGAATCGTCTAAAAAGCAAAAATTAAGCAAGCTGATTGATTATATTGATAATGAGTACGTAGATGAAGTAAATACAGATAGTATTGTTGATGTTACTGTGAATAAAATATTAAGTAATTTGGATCCGCATTCGGTGTATATCCCTAAAAAGAATTTAAGTGCAGTTACAGAGTCTATGAATGGAGAGTTTGTGGGGATTGGAGTTTCTTTTTATGTAAGAAATGATACTATTTCTGTTATTAAAGCTATAGCAGGTGGCCCGAGTAAAAAAGCAGGGATATTACCTGGAGATAAAATTTTAATAGCTGATAATGATACACTATATGGAGCTGGAATAACAAATGAAAAGGTTATTAAAAAACTTAAAGGGGAAATTGATTCTAAAGTAGCGCTAATGATATATCGTGCTTCGGAAAACAAGAAGCTTAAAGTTACTGTTAAAAGAGGTTTAGTACCTATAAGGAGTGTTCCGATAGCGTATATGATTGAAGAGGAGTTAGGGTATATTAAAATCAATCGTTTTGCAGAAACTACCTATAGAGAGTTTAAAAAAGAGTTAAAAAAACTTAAGCGAGATGGGATGATGAGCCTTATTTTAGATTTAAGAGGTAATCCAGGGGGGTTTTTAGACAGGGCTCAGCAGATAGTTGATGAGTTTTTGGAAGATGGTAAACTAATTTTGTTTACGAAAAATAAAAAAGGAGATATACAGAAATTTTTTGCTACTAGAAAAGGAGTTTTTGAAAAAGGAGAGGTTTTTGTGTTATTGGATGAAGAGTCTGCTTCGGCTAGTGAAATAGTAGCAGGGGCTTTACAGGATAATGATAAAGGAACTATTGTGGGGAGGCGTTCATTTGGAAAAGGATTGGTGCAGAGAGAAATGCAGTTGGGGGACGGGAGTGCAGTTCGTTTAACAGTGTCAAGATATTACACGCCAACAGGAAGATCGATTCAAAAACCATATACGTCAAGAAACGATCAGGATTATTACGATGAATATAGAAAAAGATATATTTCAGGGGAATTAACAGATTCTACTCAAATTGAAGTGGCTGATTCGTTAAAGTTTATAACTCCTAAAGGGAAAGTAGTTTATGGAGGAGGAGGAATTATACCTGATGTATTTGTTCCAATTAATTCAGATGATGAATATGAAAAAGTATCTTATGCTATCAGTTCTAGTGTAATACAAGCTTTTGTGTTTTCTATGCTAGAAAAAGAAAGAGGATATTACAATAATATGACTAAAAAAGAAATGCTTGAGGAATATATTGTTTCTGAGGCGGTTGTTTCAGACTTTAAAAAGTATGTTCGTGTGTTTGTAAGAGGGCAATGGGGTATTGATGTATTGGATTATGATGAGCAGATTAAACGTTCAATAAAAGCAGAAATAGCTTCACAATTGTTTGATGATAATATAGCTTATGATATAAAAGATGAAGATGATAGAATGATTCAGAAGGTTAAGAATCTTTTAATTAAATAAAAAAATTAAAAAAATTAACATGTGTTAAAAATATATTGTTATATTTGACCCATATAAGAAAAAGTTTTTTTTCGTATTAAGTAAAACCACTGATTAAAAACCGAGCTGAAGAGCTCGGTTTTTTTAATTTATATCAGTATATTATTTCTTATCATGAATTTTAATATGTTCACCATTATTCCATAAAGTAAGGATATCTGTAGCAACTTGGGCCCCACTTCCGCAGGCAATGGCAAATTGACTTCTCCATCCGGCAAGTGGCCCTACAACATATAAGTTAGGTTTAACAAGGTGAAATGTATTTTTTAATTGTACCCTGTCTTTTTCAGGTTTAGTCATTTGGTGTGGTTCAAGATATTCTTCCAGTCCTTTTATTGTAAAAGGCTTAGTGTACCCTGTAGCCATAACAATTGTTTTTGTGCAGTAAGATTGCTTGTTGGTGATGACTTCAAAAAAAGTTGTATTGTCTTTTATTTCGCAAACTTTTTCATTTTCAATTTGAATAAGTTCAGGGTATAATTCAGAAAGGTGATTTTGTCCTTTAATAAGAATATCACTACCTAATGTCCCCGGAGTAATTCCAAGAACATTATTAAATAAGGCTTTTTGTAGGTGTGATGTTTTTTGATGAATGATAATTCCTGCTTTCTTACCTATGGAAAAGGGTTTTTTAAGTCCAGAACCGATAATTAAGGCACAGGACATCCCTGCAGCTCCGCCGCCAATTATTAATGTATCAAACATTATTGGTTTATTTTTTTTTCAATACGTTTAGAAATGTTGAATATGGCTAAAATTAATATAGCAATAAGTGCAGCAATAATTTCAATAAAAGCAATTGTGTTTTCTCCTTGAAAAAGATTATTGAAATCTATTTTTGTGATGTTAAAAATAATTAATCCTACTGCAATTAATCCTAATGTAATACTTACTATTTTCATTTGATAATATGTTGTTTAATAAAAAATGCTTTTTATTCCTGAGGTAAATAGTTTAACAGCTATAGCTAATAGTATAATACCGAAAACTTTTTCAATAATTGCAATCCCACTTTTTCCTAATTTACGTTCAAACCAGCCGCTCATTTTTAACACTAAAAAAACAAAAGCGATATTTAGGATTATGGCAATGGTGATATTTATTGATTCGTATTCGGCTCTAAGTGATAGTATTGATGTCATACTTCCTGCTCCAGCAATCATAGGGAATGCTAAGGGAACAATGGAAGCTGTCTTAGCAGTGTTTTCATCTTCTTTAAAAAGATCTATTCCCAACACCATTTCTAAGGCCATAAAAAATAAGATAAATGAACCAGCGATACCAAAGGATGCAGCATCAATACCTATAAATTCTAATATTTTTTCTCCTAAAAAAAGAAATAATATCATAATGCTCCCGGCAACTAGAGATGCTTTTCCGCTTTCAATTTTTCCGCCAGCATTTGCTTTAAGTTTTACAACTATTGGGAGTGAGCCAACAATATCAATAACTGCAAATAATATCATACTTGCTTTTGCAATTTCTATAAAATCTATACTCATAAGGATGAATTTTTGTGCAAAATTATGCTTTAATAACCAATTGAACTCATATAAAACGACTAAAAGAATTACTTTTGTGTTATAAAGATACTAAAAACAGCATATCCAGATGTTTCAAATAGGAAAAACCATTGTTTCTGAAGACGTAATAGAAAAAGAATTTGTGTGTAATTTAACTGCATGTAAAGGTGAATGTTGTATCGTTGGTGACGCAGGTGCACCATTAGAAGAGGATGAGGTGAAGAAATTGAAAGAAATTTATTCTAAAGTGAAACCTTTTTTACGAAAAGAAGGAATTGAGGCAATTGAAAAGCAAGGTACATCCATTGTTACAGATTTAGGAGACTTAGAAACACCATTGGTAAATAATGCAGAATGTGCATATGTGGTGTTTGGTGAAAACAAAACAGCATTGTGTGGAATAGAGGCGGCTCACATTGCAGGAGAAGTTGATTGGAAAAAACCAATTTCATGTCATTTGTATCCGATACGAATTCAAAGTTATAGTTCTTTTTCGGCAGTAAATTACCACAGTTGGCCAATTTGTGACGATGCCTGTACTTTGGGAGCTGAATTAAAAGTGCCTACCTATAAATTTTTAAAAGAGCCATTGATACGAAAATTCGGAGAAAGCTGGTATACCGAATTAGAAAAAGTAGCCAAAACTCACACAAAATAATTGTTGTTAAAAATATCAAAACACTATGCTTTATAACGTATCATCGATGAACTGCGTATTTAAAGTGTTGTTTTTTAATCGGTTACCTGTCGGCATGTGTTAACATCAATAAATACAAGGTGTTACCGATTTTGTTAAAAACTTGTTGAAAAGCTCTGTTGTTTTTTTGCTAATTATTTAATCCATTTTCGAATCTTTGTAGAACGGAAAGGCAAATTTGATTCTGTGTTTTTACAAAAAGAGGAAAATGCAATTAAATTTCTTTGTAAGATAATAGAATATAAAAAGCTTTTTTCACCCCCAAAAAGAAGAGAATAGTATAACCTTAATTTTAGGAATAAATAAAATTTGAATGATATATGTCATATCGTTCATTAATAGATAGACTTTTTTAGTGAAATAACTATGGAAATTACACAAATAATAAAAAGAGATTATGAAACGAGTGAGTTTGTTTTGAACAAAATCACGAATGCAATAGAGAAAGCAATGATATCTGTTGGTAATGGTACTAGAGTTGATGCAGAAATGATTTCTCAAAATGTGTTAATATCACTTTTAGAAAGAAAAAAGAATCATGTTAATTATGTTCCAACAGTAGAGCAGGTTCAAGATATTGTTGAGGACTCATTAATGCATAGTACCTTTCCTGATGTTGCAAAAGCTTACATCTTATATAGAAATGAACAAGCGAGAAACAGAGAAACAAATATTTTTGAGAAACGAATTAATTTAAAACCATATGAATACCCGCAACTTAATGAGTATGTAGATGCGATTAGGCATTCTTATTGGATTCATACAGAGTTTAATTACACTAGTGATATTCAGGATTTTAAAACAGGTTTAAATGATACTGAACGTAGCGCTATAAAAAATACAATGTTGGCTATTTCTCAAATAGAAGTAGCTGTTAAAACTTTTTGGGGAGATATTTATAATAAAATGCCAAAACCAGAAATTGGTTCTGTAGGCGCTACATTTGCAGAAAGTGAAGTACGTCATCATGATGCTTATTCTCATTTGTTAGAAATATTAGGGTTAAACAATGAGTTTAAAAACTTAAAAAAGAAACCTGTAATTATGAGGCGAGTTCATTATTTAGAAACCGCGGTAAAGAATGCTAAAAGTGAAGATAATAGAGAGTTTTCTGAATCAATATTACTGTTTTCTTTATTTATAGAACACGTATCTCTGTTTTCTCAGTTTTTAATAATAATGGCGTTTAATAAACATAAAAATGTGCTGAAAGGAATTTCTAATGTAGTAGAAGCAACTTCTAAAGAAGAGCAAATACACGGAGATTTTGGGATAGATGTTATTAAAATTATAAAAGCAGAAAATCCAACTTGGTTTAATAAAGAATATGAATTGTTAACTCAAGATTTATGTAGAGAAGCATATGAATCTGAAAGTAAGATTATAGATTGGATTTTTGAAGAGGGAGAATTAGACTTCTTGCCAAAAGCTGTAATTAATGAGTTTATAAAAAATCGATTTAATAATTCATTAGAAAGCATTAATATCGGAAAAGTTTTCGAAGTAGATGAAACATTATTGGCAGAAACAGAGTGGTTTGACGATGAGATTATTGGGACTAAGCACGGAGATTTCTTTGTGAAAAGATCTATCGCATATACCAAAAGAAGTAAAAGTATAACCAGTGACGACCTATTTTAAATTATGAGAAAAGACGTACTAACTAACCAAAATAAAAGCCAAGCATTAACTGAACAAGATAAATTGGTGGAAGCAAGAAAAATAGCTTTACAAGCTGAAAAATTAACTCGTCAACCTGAAATTAAATGGTTGACCGAAAATAGTCGTAAATTTTTAGAATCAGGATATCTTACTGACGGTGCAACTCCGGAAGAAAGAATTAGAGAAATAGCAGAACACGCAGAAAAAATATTGAAAATAGATGGCTTCGCAGATAAGTTTTATGGTTATATGTCGGAAGGGTACTACTCTTTAGCGTCTCCAGTTTGGTCAAACTTTGGTAAACGAAGAGGCTTACCAATTAGTTGTTTTGGCTCTCATATTGCAGATGATATGGGGGATATTTTATTTACTCAGTCAGAAGTAGGTATGATGTCAAAATTAGGTGGGGGAACATCTGGTTATTTTGGTAAATTACGCCATAGAGGGGCGCCTGTTAAAAACAACGGGAAATCTTCAGGAGCTGTACACATTATGCAATTGTTTGAAAAAATGGTAGATGTGGTGAGTCAAGGTTCTGTAAGAAGAGGTCGTTTTGCACCATATTTGCCTATTGATCATCCAGATGTTATGGAGTTTTTAGAAATTGGTTCTGAAGGAAACCCTATACAAGAATTGACACATGGTGTTACTGTGAGTGATAAGTGGATGGAGGAAATGAGAGATGGTGATGTTGCAAAAAGAACCATATGGGCAAAAGTATTACAATCTAGGTCAGAAATTGGGTACCCGTATATTTTGTTTAGAGATAATGTTAATAATAATGCAGCAGATGTATATAGAGATAAAAAATTAGAAATCTACGCTAGTAACTTGTGTACAGAAATTATGTTGCCATCAAGTGAAAGGTGGTCATTCGTGTGCTGTTTATCCTCTATAAATTTATTGCACTATGATAAGTGGAAAGATACCGATGCTGTAGAAACGCTAACGTACTTTTTAGATGCTGTAATGGAAGAATTTATTAGCAAATTAGAGGTTTATAGGGATTCTGATGATCGCGATGATCAGCTTACATTTACCTTTATGGAAAAAGCGTATAATTTTGCAAAAGAAAATAGAGCATTAGGATTAGGAGCTTTAGGGTGGCATTCACTACTACAATCAAAAATGTTACCTTTTGATAGTCAAGAAGCGTTTAATTTAAACTCTGAAATTTTCAAGTCAATAAAAGATAAATCATATAAAGCCTCTGAAGAGTTAGCAAAATTATATGGTGAACCTGAAGTTTTAAAAGGATATGGACGTAGGAATACAACTTTAAATGCCGTAGCTCCAACAACATCTTCTGCGTTTATCTTAGGGCAAGTGTCTCAAGGTATTGAGCCAATTTGGTCTAACAGTTATGTGAAGGATATTGCTAAGATAAAAACAACAATTAAAAATCCGTTTTTGGTTAAGTTATTAGAAGAGAAAGGTCAAAATACAGCTGACGTATGGAGAAGTATCCGTGATTTTGATGGATCGGTACAGCATTTAGATTTCCTTACGGAAGAGGAAAGAAATGTATTTAAAACGTACCCGGAAATAGATCAAATGACCGTTATATACCAAGCAGCAAACCGACAAAATCATATTGATCAAGGACAGTCTATTAATGTAATGGTACATCCTGATATGCCAACAAAAGATTTAAATAACTTATATATGACTGCTTGGAAATTAGGAATAAAGTCAATGTATTATCAACACAGTATGAATGCAGCTCAGAAATTCAAGCAAAAGAAAGAATGTACAAGTTGTGAAGGATGATTGTAGAGAGTACATAAAACAATAAGAGTTAATTATAAAGATATATTAAAGCACAATTTGATTATTCAAATTGTGCTTTAATATTTAAAATTTAAATGATGGAAGATAGATATGTAGTAAGAGAACAAGTGTATGCAAGCCAAGGAAAACGATTTGCTAATTTTTTAATTGATAAAGGGATCTTTTATACTCTTTTGTTGATTTTAGGATTTTTTTTAGGACTAATTGCAGAGTAGACCCATGATTATCAATTTGTAGCTATTCTAGATGAAATAAATCCTATTTTGGATTATGTAATTACAGGAGTTCTTCTTGCAATCTATTATATTGTATTGGAAGGAAAATATCAAATGTCACTGGGTAAATTGGTAACACAAACAATAGTAGTAGATCAATATGGGGAGAAACCTGAGATGTCATCTATAGTTAAAAGGAGTTTTTGTAGAATGATTCCTTTTGATCATTTATCGTTTCTAGGAAGCGCTGCTAGAGGTTGGCATGATTCAATTTCAGAAACGTATGTGGTTGATAAAAAGATCCTGAATGAGAAGAAATTATTATTTCATGAATTAAATACTATCGGAATAGAATAAGCAAGTGAAGTATTGGTTTTTTGTTTTGTATAAAGAGCTTGAAGTGTTTTGCTTGATGTTAAATAAAAATAATTAATAAAAACAGATAAATTTGAGATTGTAATAATTAAAAAGTTAACTAGTTGTATTCATTTATTACCCAGGGTATATGATGTTTAAGTATTTTTTGATACTTTTATTTTGTATGAAATAAAACATTGTATATGAGTGTGTTAAGAAAGTGTATTGCTGTTTATTTATTGATTAGTTTATCTAGTTATTCTCAAACAGATTCTGGTGATTTGGAAGTATATTTAAACACTATAATAGCTGCTCTTCCAGGAGCTAGTGGAGATGATTATGATGCGCCAACAAACTCAGAATTAAATACTTGGGAAGCGATAATTAATTTTATTAATACGAGTGATATTTCTTCGGCAAGAACATTAGCAAGCACGCTAAACTACCAAATAGTAGAATATACAGATACAACATTGTCGCCGCAAGAAGTTTTTTATATTCTTGAGGAAAAAAGCCCTCAACAATTTTATAGAGGTACTTATGTTTTTAATACTCAACCATGTCGTGAATCTTTAATTATAGAGGCTCCTCATCAAAAATATGATTCAAATACGGGAAAACAAGCTGTTTACTGTTTTAAAAGATTGTCAGCAAAGGCATTATTTTTAAGCGGGACTCACCGTTGTAATCATAGTAGTGCTTCAAGTTGCTCAGGTACTACGGGTGCATGTGGCGCTTCAGGAGCAGCTTTCAGGGTGTCTGATATGGCACATAATAGAGCTACTTTTTTTCATAGAGCTACTGAGGTGTTATTTAATTTAATAAATGATTCCGTTTTTATACAACTTCATGGTTTTGGAAAGCAAGCATCAGATCCGTATGTGATCATGAGTAATGGTACAAGAGATACCCCTACTATAGATTATGTTTCCATGTTAAAGAATGAGTTATATGCAGTAGATAATACATTAACTTTTAAGCTTGCTCATATTGATACAAGTTGGATAAGATTAATTGGTTTTACAAACACTCAAGGTAGATTTATTAATGGGAGTGCCAATCCTTGTAGCTCATCAATTAGTGCAACATCAGGGAGGTTTATTCATGTTGAGCAAGAAAAATCAAAATTACGACAAAATGCAACTGTGTGGAATAAAATGTACCTTGCTTTATCAGAAGTGTTTAACTGTGATGTTTTGAGTATAGCAGATGTTGAGTTAGATTCTAAATTAAAAATATACCCAATCCCAAGCGATAATGTACTAAATATCAATGGTCAAAAAATGGAGAAATTAGAACTTTATGAATTAAGCGGGGCTCTTGTGTTTACTAATAATCTAAACAAAAGTTCTTCTATACAATTGAGTACTAAAAAGTATGTAAACGGGGTATACTTACTTAAAGTAACAACGAGTAAGAATGTTGTTTTAAAAAAAATTATGATATCTCATAATTGATTTCTTGTTAGTTTTTTGTAACTTAATGCTAATAATCAATACATTATGTTATGAAATCAAAGACACTTTATGTTAAATACGGTTTATTAATTGGAGCAGCGTTGATTGCTTATTTTTTATTAATTAGACTTGTAGGGTTACATGATAATCATTGGTTAAGAGTTTTAAACGGAGTTATAGTAGCTTATGGGATTTATGCAGTGATTAAAAAGAAAAAAAGTATAGAGAAAGAAAATTTTGAATATTTCTCAGGCTTTGCCACTGGTATATTAACAGGAGTTATTGCAACCATGGTTTTTGTGCTTTTTATGGGGATATATTTATTTCATATTGATACTCCTTTTGCAGCGCTGTTAATGGGGTATTTAGCCGGGGTTGGTGGTCCTGAAATATTATTATTGATATTAGCAATAGAAGGGGTGAGTTCTTCAGTAATATTATCGTTAACGTTTATGCAGAAATTTAAAGTGTCAAGAAATATTAGTAAAAAGTCAGTTACGGCTTGAATGTAAAACATATACAATTAAAAAGAGCGTCTGTTTCAATAAATAAACGCTCTTTTTGGTTAATCCGAATTTTGAATTAATGATATTTACTTTACAGCATGCTTTTTCACATCCTGATTTACAAGAATTTTCTGCTAATTTCTTTAGAGTGCATATTACAACACATTATTTTGATGCGATTGTTTGAAAGTTGGAAACTTTAAATTGATTCCCATTTGTAATGACTCTTTTAGCTAAAAGTTTAGTATTTACTTGCTCTATGTTATATTCAACGATAGCTGTTTTGTTTTCAAAGTCTACAGTAGCATTTTTTACGCCATCCATAGCACCTAAACTCTTTTGTATTTTTGCTGCACATCCAATGGCACAAGTCATTCCTTGAATGTTAAACTGAACTTTTTCTAATGTAGCATTTTTAGAAATAGTTGACTTTTTTACTTCTTCAATAGTGTCTACAGTAACAACTTCTATTTCTTTTTGTTCTTTTTTACAAGAAATTGTAGCTAAAAAGGTAAATGTAATAGCTATTAATTTTAATGTTTTCATGCTAAGTATATTAGTGATTTGTTATTACAAATTTAAGAAAATCAACTGATTATTGTGTTAAATTTTCCATTTTTGCAAGATGGATGATAAAAAATTAAAATGGATTTTTTTGGTGATACTTTCTGTGATTTGGGGAAGTTCGTTTATTTTAATTAAAAAAGGTTTAATAGGATTAACGGCATATCAACTTGGGTCTTTACGAATTGTTTTCACTGCAATATTTTTATTTCTAATAGGTTTTAAAAGTTTTAAGAAAATCGAAAAAAGGCATTATAAACCTGTAGTAGTTACCGCCTTATTAGGAACTTTTATACCTGTATATATGTTTGCTTTAGCAGAAACAGAAATAGACAGCTCAATAGCTTCGATTTTGAATTCCTTAACACCTTTAAATACTTTAATTTTTGGTTTTTTCTTTTTCAAAGCTTCATTTAGTAAAAACCAGTTAGTAGGAGTTGTTATTGGTTTGCTAGGAACATTGTTACTGATAATAAGCGGTGCAAATCTTAATCCAGATCAGAATTATTGGTTTAGTATTTTTGTGATGGTTGCATCGGTTTGTTATGCTTTTAATGTGAATATTATTAAAACACGTTTACAAGATTTAAATGCAATGAGTATTGCTGTAGGTAATTTTGCAGTAATAACTATTCCGGCATTAATAGTATTGATATTTACAGGTTTCTTTGAGGGCGAAGTAATAAAATCTGATGTGGTGCAAACATCAATGTTGTATTTAGTTTTATTAGCAATTTTTGGAACTGGAATTGCTAAAGTGATGTTTAATAAATTAGTCCAAATCTCTACGCCAATATTTTCTTCTTCGGTAACATATACTATTCCTATTATAGCTTTACTTTGGGGAGTGTTAGACGGAGAAAAATTAAATGTCATGCAAATACTAGCAACATTAATTATTTTATTTGGAGTGTTTTTAGCTAATAGAAAAATATAGTTATTAAGTGTTATTTATGTCAATGATAAATAATTTATAGCGATAAGATAATGTGTAAAGAATAATATGCTGTTTTTGCGAATATAATTGTGATTGATTACCTTCGTTGGCATGCAAAAGATATTTATTTTTATAACGCTAGTTTATAGTTTAGCCCTCTTCTCGCAAGAGGATACTACAGAACTAAAAAATGATGACCCTAAATACAGAGAGGATCAGTTTTATGTAGGTATTACCTATAATTTTTTAGAAAATAAACCAGAAGAAATGTCGCAACAGGGGTTGTCTGGAGGGTTGCATTTAGGAATAATACGAGATATCCCTATTAATAAACAACGAAATATTGGTTTTGGAGTGGGGTTAGGGTATTCTAATAATTCATATAATCATAATTTGTTTATCAAGGAAGAAAGCTCATCTGTCATATATCAAATACTGAATAGTGATGAGGTAAACTATAGTAAAAATAAGTTAAATATTCATATAATTGAGTTGCCATTGCAATTTAGATGGCGTACTTCAACCTCAGAAACGTATCGATTTTGGCGTATTTACATGGGTGTAAAAGTAGGGTATGTGTTTAGTAGTATAGTAAAGCATAAAGGTGATTTGGGGGAGTTTAAACAAAACAATACCCCACATTTAAATAGAATAAGAACGACAGCAGATGTTAGTTTTGGATGGAATACCTGGAATTTTTATGTTGGATATGGGATGAATAGTTTATTTTCTGATAAAGCTAAAGTAGCTGGAGGTGAAATAGATGTTACAGAAATAAAATTTGGGTTACTATTTTATATTTTTTAGTTTCATTCAGTCATTTTCAATGATAAAAATATGGCTTATCCATATCTCGTTAAGCTTCATTATTATACCCAGTAAATCATCATCATAAATTGAGGAGTTAACCCTATGATAAATCCAATTAACAATTCTAGCATAGTGTGTGCCTTTAAATGTAATCTTGAGGTGGCTACAAGGCCATTACTCAAGATTAAAAAGCCAATTAATAAAATCATGTTTAATTGTAGGTGAATACTAAGTGCGATAATAAACATAGAAAGCCCACTTATGGCTGCTGAATGTAAGCTTGCTTTGTAGTTTAAATAACCTAAAATTAATAAAGAGATACAAGTAAAGCTTATTCCTGCAAAAAAATAATGTAATTCTAGTTCAGTATTTTCTTTAAAAATGTATAGCGTAATATAGAGGTTTAATCCTACCCCTATAAGGTAAGGGATTCGTCTTTCCGATACTTTTTCCATCATTAATGATGAGGAAATATCTAGTTTTTTTAGAACTCGGAATATTAATAAAGGAATTATTATGGTTAATATGAATAATTGAAAAGCTCTACTCTGAACATATTCAGGGGTGTGATAATTGTATGTTAAGCTGTAAAACGTACAAACACCCAAAAAAGGAAGAAAAATGGGGTGGTAAATGTAGGATATGTAGGTTAATAATTTATTCAACACTATAATTTTTTTCGCAAACGAGCTACAGGTATATCTAGCTGTTCTCTATATTTTGCAATTGTCCTCCTAGCAATTGGATATCCTTTTTCTTTTAAAAATTTAGCTAGCTTTTCATCCGTTAATGGTTTTTTCTTGTCTTCTGCATTAACTACGGTTTCCAATATTTTTTTAATTTCTCTAGTAGAAACATCTTCTCCTTTGTCATTTTTCATTGCTTCGGAGAAAAACTCTTTAATTAGTTTTGTTCCATATGGAGTATCGACATATTTACTGTTTGCAACTCTAGATACCGTAGAGATGTCCATGTTTATTTCATCTGCAATATCTTTAAGAATCATGGGTTTCAAATCCATTTCATCTCCACTTAACAAATATGATTCTTGATAACGCATAATTGCTGTCATGGTTACAAAAAGGGTTTGTTGGCGTTGTTTAATAGCATCAATAAACCATTTAGCAGAGTCCAGTTTTTGTTTGATAAAAAGAATTGCATCTTTTTGTGATTTAGATTTATTTTTACTTTCCTTGTACCCTTTTAGCATGTTATTGTACTCATTGGATATATGTAATTCAGGAGCATTTCTGCCATTTAGGGTTAATTCTAAAGCTCCCTCAACAATTTTAATACTAAAATCAGGGACTACATGCTCAGTGATTCTATTGTTTCCGGTATAGCCACCGCCTGGCTTTGGATTTAGCTTTTCAATTTCAAGAATAGCATCTTTTAATAATGTTTCTGATATATTAAATTTTTTAAGAAGTTTTTTATAGTGTTTTTTGGCAAATTGATCAAAAGCTTCGCTAACAATACTTATTGCCGTTTCTATAGCTTTTTCTTTGGCTTTTTGTTTTAATTGTAAGAGTAAACATTCTTGTAAATCTCTAGCGCCTACACCTGTTGGTTCTAAGGTTTGAACGGTTTTTAGTACAGTTGACACTTCTTCTTCAGAAGTGTATACCCCTTGAGTAAAGGCTAGATCATCAACAATATCGGATATTTCTCTCCTGATGTATCCATTTTCATTTATACTTCCAACTAAAAACTCAGCAATTAAATATTCTTGTTCAGTTAAACTAAATGTATTTAGTTGATTAACTAAATGTTGTGTAAAGGTTATTCCGGCGGCGTAAGGAATACTTTTTTCCTCGTCATCTGCGCTATAGTTATTTGCGTGTAATCTATAACTCGGGGTTTCGTCATCACTTAAATACTCGTCAATGTTAATGTCTTCAGTATTAATCGTTTCATTGTCATGCGATTCATCATACTCATCGTTTTGAAATTCATCACTAATAATCTCTTCTTTACCATTGTCTAAAGCTGGGTTTTCTTCTAATTCTTGTTTGATTCGTTGTTCAAAGGCCTGTGTAGGTAATTGAATTAACTTCATCAACTGAATTTGTTGTGGAGATAATTTTTGCGATAACTTAAACTGTAGATACTGTTTTAACATAATATTGTAAAGATAAAAAAACCTACAAGGTTTTAAAATCTTGTAGGTTTATTTCTAATTTATTATTTTATAATCCAATCCTTAAAAAGGAGTGATTATATTGTTAATTTAAATGAAAGTGGTTTACTCGCATCAAAAATGATAAATTGTAAAAAATAGATTAAAATTCCGCATTTTGTGGTGTTCTTGGGAAAGGGATAACATCTCTAATGTTGCTCATTCCTGTAGCAAACATGACCAAACGCTCAAAACCTAGCCCGAAGCCTGAATGCACAGCAGTACCGTATTTACGTAAATCAGTGTACCACGATAACTCTTCGGTGTCAATATCTAAAGTTTTCATTTTTTCAAGTAATACATCTAGGCGTTCTTCACGTTGTGAACCTCCTACCATTTCACCTATACCAGGGAATAAGATGTCCATAGCGCGAACGGTTTTCCCATCCTCATTTAAACGCATGTAAAAAGCTTTAATATTTGCTGGGTAATCAAATAGTATTACTGGAGACTTAAAGTGTTTTTCGACAAGAAAACGTTCGTGTTCACTTTGTAAATCGGCTCCCCATTCTTCAATGATATAGTTAAATTTTTTCTTTTTGTTTGGTTTACAATTTTTTAATATGTCAATAGCCTCTGTGTAACTTACGCGTTTAAAGTTATTATCAGCTACAAAACGTAATTTTTCAGTTAGAGACATTTCACTCCGGTCTTTTTGAGGTTTTGTTTTTTCTTCTTCTAGTAAACGTTGTTCCAAAAATGCTAAGTCTTCTTTATTGTTTTCTAATATGTATGAAATAACTGATTTTAAGAAATCTTCTGCTAAGTCCATATTTCCAGCTAAATCCATAAAGGCTACCTCTGGTTCAATCATCCAAAATTCGGATAAGTGACGTGAAGTATTTGAGTTTTCAGCTCTAAACGTAGGGCCGAATGTGTATACTTTACCTAATGACATAGCGTATGTTTCAGCTTCTAACTGACCTGATACCGTTAAGTTAGTTTCTTTTCCAAAAAAATCTTTGCTATAGTCAACTGTTCCATTTTCATTTAAAGGTGGTTTTTTTACATCTAAACCAGTTACTTGAAATATTTCGCCAGCACCTTCAGCATCGCTACCTGTGATGATAGGAGTGTGCATGTAATAAAATCCATTATTATTAAAATACTGATGTATGGCAAAAGACATCGCAGAACGCAAACGCATTACCGCACTAAAGGTGTTAGTACGAGTTCTTAAGTGAGCATTTTCTCTTAAGAATTCAAAACTATGTTTTTTTGGTTGTATAGGGTATGTTTCTGGGTCAGAGTCTCCTAGGATTTCAATATTTGTTACTTCTACTTCTACTTTCTGCCCTTTACCTTGACTTTCAACTAGAGTTCCTGTTAGGGCTACTGCAGCACCGGTAGTGATTCTTTTTAAGATGTTTTCATCGGTGTTTTCAAAATCTACAACACATTGTATGTTATTTATGGTTGATCCGTCATTTAAGGCGATAAATCTTTTTGCTCTAAATGTTCTTACCCATCCTTTAAGGGTTATTTCGTGTAAAAGTTGTTCTCCTTTTAATAGTTCTGAAACTGGTGTTGATTTCATATATTAATATCTATTATTTTTTTGTTTTGCTGACAAAACTCGCTAATTGTTATTTTTATTGCATGAATAATTATGTAGCTTGTTTTTTCTATTGCTTTCTTTTTATTGTAAAATGTAATTCTTTGTAAATCATGCCATCATACGGATTATAAGTGCAAAGATAATTTTTTATATGTTTAAAAAAACTTTATTTTTCAATACAAACATCACCAAATATAGTGATATAAAAATACCCAATTCTGGTGAGGTTATAGTTTGTTGTGATGTTGTAAATTGCATTAGCTTATGTTAATAGCTATATGAGTTTATTAAGTAAGTTTTTTTGGGGTAAAAACCGTTAGCATGCTAACGGTTTTTTTTTATGTTTATTCTTCTCCTTCTTCGGGAATAGGGTTAAAACTAGGTTCTTTTAATGTTTTTTTGTTTGCAATACTTCTTTCAAGTGATAATAGGAGTGAAGGTAAAAGTAGTAGGTTCGCTAACATTGCTAATAATAATGTTATTGAAACTAAACCACCTAAGGCGACAGTCCCTCCAAAACTAGATATGATAAAAACTGAGAAACCAAAAAATAATACGATTGAAGTATAGAACATACTAACTCCGGTTTCTCTTAATGCAGCATATACCGATTTACGTATTTTCCAGTTATTAACTTGTAACTCTTGTCTATATTTAGCCAAGAAATGGATGGTATCGTCTACAGATATCCCAAAAGCAATACTAAAAACTAATATGGTTGATGGTTTTATAGGTACGCCTAAAAAGCCCATTAATCCAGCTGTTATCAATAGTGGTAATAGGTTTGGAATTAATGAAACAACAATCATTCTGAATGAACGAAACATGTATGCCATAAATAATGAAATTATTACTATAGCTAGTCCTAGTGATAAAAATAAATTATCTCTTAGGTATTTAGTTCCCTTCTGAAATACGAGTGCTTTCCCTGTGATGGTTACCTTGTACCTGTCTTCAGGAAATATATTGGCTATCTTTTGCTTTAATTGTTCTTCAATTACTTCCATTCTGTCGGTACAGATGTCTTTCATGAAAGTTGTTATTCTTGCGTATTGACCTGTATTATCAGTAAAGTTTTTCATCAAGTCGCTATCAGTATTAGCATTTTTGGCATAGGATAGAATAAAGTTTTTTTCTTGAGAAGTTGGTAATTGATAGTATTTTGGATTTCCGTTATAGTATGCTTGTTTGGCATATTTAACTAAGCCAACTACAGACATTGGTTTTGAGAGCTCGGGTATTTCGTCAATAGCTTGTTCTAGTTTATCCATACGTTTTAAGGTAGCTAATTTCATGACCCCTTTTTTACGTTGAGTATCGATCATAAATTCAACGGGCATAATTCCATCAAATTCTTTTTCAAAGAAACGAATGTCTCTAAAAAAATCAGTGTTTTTTGGCATGTCCTCAATCAAACTTCCGGTAACTTTTATTTGAAAAATACCAATCATACTTGCTATAAGTAATACTAAAGAGCCGATATAGATGGTTATTCGTTTGTATTTTACCATATGTGCCATTGAGTTTACAAAACCATCAACCCATTTTTTATTTAGATGATTTAAATGTTTTTGTTTAGGTAGCGGCATAAAGCTATAAATGATAGGAATCAATAGTAGTGATATAATGAAAATGGACAGGATGCTCAGAGAGGCAACAGTACCAAATTCACTAAGTAAATCACTTTTTGTTAGTATAAAAGTAGCAAACCCTGCAGCTGTAGTTACATTGGTCATTAATGTAGCGTTGCCAATTTTGGTAATAACTCGTTGTAGCGATTTTGCTTGATTCCCGTGTTTTTTTACTTCAGACTGGTATTTGTTTATTAAAAACACACAGTTAGGGATTCCGATTACAATGATTAATGGAGGTATAATAGCTGTTAATACTGTGATTTCATATTGCAGTAGCCCCAAGAGTCCAAAAGTCCACATTACGCCAACTACAACTGTAAATAATGAAATGAAAGTAGCTCTAAATGACCTGAAAAACAAAAAGAATATAAACCCTGTAATAAATAGTGCAGCACCTATAAAATAGGCTATTTCACGAATGATAGTGTTGGAATTTAAAGTCCTGATGTATGGCATGCCAGATACTCGTACTTTTAAATTATAGGTTTTGTTAAATTCTTCTATTTTTGGAATTAAAAACTTTTCAATTAGTATTTTACGGGCAGGCTTGTTAATGATTTCTTTATTGAGGTATATGGCCGTCCTGAATGTATTTGATTTAGAATTATATAAAAACTTGTCGTAAAATGGAAGGTTGTGATATAGTTGTATTTTTAATTTATCTAAGTCTGCTTGGTTAGTTATTTCTTCTGAAACTAAGGTTTTTAGATCGAAGGCCTTTTTTTTATGATTTTTAATTAGTGTTTGAATGTTACCAACACTAATAACGCTTGTTATGTTTTTATGGGTATTTAGTTCTTTAGCTAAGTCATTCCAAGCATTAAATTTTTCAGGAGTAAAAAATGATTTATCTTGAATACCTAATATGATCAAGTTTCCTTCATCACCGAACTTGTCTAAAAAATCAAAGTACTCTTTGTTTATAGCGTGATCATGTGGTAGTAAGTTTGCCTCAGTATAGGTGAAGCGCATATGTTTAAACTGACTAGCTAATCCTATTGTTACAATAGTTATTAAAATCAGAATTAGAATCCTGTTTTTTAATATCATTCGAGCAATTGCTGCCCAAAAACCAACGCTAAATAATTTTGCCATAATAGTTTGTAAAGGAGCGCAAAGGTAAAAAAAATGCTGTAACATACTTGTAAGTTATGAGCATAAAAAAAACGGCTATAATAGCCGTTTTTTTAGTTTTATTTAAGAAAAGATTATATCGTCATGATATCCTTTTCTTTTGTAACATAAATTTCATCAATTCTTTTTACAGCTTCATCTGTTAATGTTTGGATTGATGCTTCAGCATTATTTTTCATGTCATCAGAAGGGTCTTCCAATTTTTTGATTTCATTATTAGCGTCTTTTCTATTATTCCTAACAACAATTTTAGCATCCTCTGCTTCACCTTTAGCTTGTTTAGCTAATTCACGCCTTCTTTCTTCAGTTGGAGCAGGCACATTTATAATGATGCTTTCCCCGTTATTCATAGGGTTAAAACCAAGATTAGCCAACATAATTGCTTTTTCAATTTCTTGAATTAAGTTCTTTTCCCATGGTTGTACTGTAATAGTTCTTGCATCAGGAGTGTTGACATTGGCAACTTGTGAAAGAGGTGTAGCCGACCCATAGTAATCTACCATAATACTGCTTAACATTGCAGGAGATGCTTTTCCTGCTCTAATGATACGCAATTGTTTTTCTAAATGCACAATAGCATTGTCCATTCCTTCTTTTGCGCTGTCTATAATGAAATTAATTTCTTCCATAAATTATTTTTTATTCTCCGTTAGAAATGATTCGTTAAAGTTTAATTTAGACCCCAAGGCTTGACTAGAACGAATTTTTTATTTATTTATAACCGCTATGCTTTTGTAAAGGTAGTCAATTATTTAAATCAACAACAAAGTAAATATAAAACTAGTTATTTACTTTAGTCCCTATTTGTTCACCTGAAACTACTTTTAAAAGATTTCCTCTTGTGTTCATGTCAAAAACAACAATTGGTAAGTTGTTTTCTTGACTTAGTGTAAAAGCTGTCATATCCATTACCTTAAGCCCTTTTTTGATGACATCATTAAATGAAATAAAATCAAATTTTTCTGCATCAGGGTTCTTTTCAGGATCTTCACTGTAAATCCCATCTACACGAGTTCCTTTTAAAATTACATCGGCATTAATTTCAATAGCACGTAATACTGCTGCTGAATCTGTTGTGAAATATGGGTTTCCTGTTCCGGAACCAAAAATTACAACTCTACCCTTTTCAAGATGTCTAGTGGCTTTTCTTTTAATATATGGTTCTGCAATAGCTTCTATTTTTATTGCAGTTTGTAAGCGTGTCTGTACATTGGCATCTTCAAGTGCGCTTTGTAGAGCTAGACCATTTATCACGGTAGCAAGCATTCCCATATAATCCCCTTGAACACGATCCATGCCATTACTTGCACCTGCGACACCTCTGAAGATATTACCACCACCAATAACGATAGCTACCTCTACGCCTTTATCTGTTAATTCTTTTATATCTTGAGCGTATTCTGCTAGTCTTTTTGGGTCAATACCATATTGACGTTCTCCCATTAAAGCTTCTCCTGATAATTTTAAAAGTATTCTTTTGTAGTGCATAGTTGTGAATGATTTGTGCAAATATACATTTGAATTCCTTTTTTTCAATAATTAAGGTGAATAATTAAGTGAAATGATTTTATTAAACCCTTAGTAGTATTTGAGTGAAAAGCTTTGTCACTATTCCATATCTAGTGTAGCTGTACAGAGGGTATTATTTTTTTCTTAAAAATTATTGTTAAAAAAAAGCCTCTCATTTCTGAGAAGCTTTAATGTTTATAGTATTTTAAAATATAAGTACTTATACTAAAGATACTCTTTCAAAAGCAGTAACTGAAACATCGCCGTATGTTTTTACATATTCAGCAACATTTTGTTTTGCTTCTTTAATAAATTCTTGATCTAATAAACATTGCTCTTTGTCAAGAGTAGTGTTGTCAGAGATAAAACGTTCCATTTTTCCTGGAAGAATTTTATCCCAGATTTTTTCTGGTTTACCCTCAGCAGCCAATTGTTCTTTAGCATGAGCTTCTGCTTGAGCAATAACTTCGTCAGACAATTGAGACATAGAGATATATTGAGGTACGTTTTTAAGGGTTTTTCCTAAACGTCCTAATTCAATATTTTCTTTTTCAATAACAGCAATTCTAGCTTCAGTTTCTGATGCTACAAACTCTGGATCGAAATCTTTGTAAGATAAAGTGGTTGCTCCCATTGCGGCAGCTTGCATAGCTAAATCTTTACTTAATATAGCAGCGTTGTCTACAGCAGCAGACAAACCTACGATAGAAGCGATTTTGTTTCCAACGTGAATGTATGATCCAACGTAAGGTGCGCTTAATCTTTTAAACCCGCCGATTTCAATTTTCTCACCAATTACACCAGTTTGTTCAATTAACTTTTCAGCAACTGTTAAACCGTTGTAGTCAGCAGTTAAAAACTCTTCTTTGTTGTCATAGTTCAATGCTAATGTAGCAAAGTCTTTTGCTAATTTCACGAAATCTTCGTTCATAGCAACGAAATCAGTTTCACAGTTTAGGCAAACAACAGCTCCAGAAGTAGCATCGTCATTTACTACAGCAATAACAGCTCCTTCAGAAGAATCTCTGTCAGCTCTTTTTGCAGCAACTTTTTGACCTTTTTTACGCAATATATCTAATGCTTT
>Ga0209291_1001352_pt1 | contig 21900 bp, 11 predicted proteins | sample GOMGulsemesocosm_FD_184633 | JGI IMG/M metagenome (GOLD analysis project Ga0209291, IMG submission 184633) | Methane-oxidizing microbial communities from mesocosms in the Gulf of Mexico - GOM9B Gulf of Mexico (SPAdes) (version 2) | ecosystem: Environmental > Aquatic > Marine > Cold seeps...
TTTGTACTGTAACAGTAGCTGTAGGTTGCACATCTAAAGTCCCACCATCTTGAACATTAAGGTTGTATGCATCACCATCAATACCACTTGCGATATTTGCGCTAAAAGTATCTGGTATAATTACACAGTTTGTAGCATCTGGAACTCCAGCAGGTGACCAGTTAGATGCTAAATTCCAATCGTTAGTAGCACCCATAAAGTATTTAGTTCTGTTTTGTAGCACAACAGTACCTGTAGCGGCACACCCGTTATCTAAAGTTACAGAAGCAGTAAATGACCATGTACTAGATGATTGTAATGCTGAAGCATCAGGTACTACATAAACTATATTTTGAAGTGCACCAGGAGTATAAACAGTTGTCGCAGCAGCGTCGTCATAAATAGTTACGCCACCAGGGTTAGTCCAAGATACTAATGGATTAATTGTATTGTTACCATATAATTCGATGTTATCCACAGCTACACCATCTCCCCATTCAGAGTAATAATACACTCTAACTCTCAAGTTTGCTTCACCGGCATATGCATCTAAGGTATAAGTTAAATGATCAAAATTAGATCCATATCCTATATCGTCCGTTATATTATGCTCGATAGTCCAAGTAGCTCCACCATCAGTAGAAACTTCAATATTCACGTTTTCTGGAACCCCTAAGTTGTATCTAGAAAAATACATATCTAATTCTAAAGTTAAATTGATATATGTACTTGCATCTACAGTTGCAGAAATTAATTCATTTTCGGTTGGATTACCTCCACTATCTGCATTACTCATTACAAAATTATTTGTTCCGAAACCTGAAGAAATTGCTGGGAACCAAACATACTCAGAAGGCACAAAAGTACTCGTTCTAGGTTGCCATGTTGATATTGCATCAGGACCAGCACCATTAGAGGAAATATTATTTTCTGTAAAAGTACCTAATCCACCTTCAAAATCTTCATCAATTAAATATCCTATTTGTGTAGTTGACGCAGCAGCTATTTGAATTGCAAGATTGTTTTCTCCACAAATAAAAGGCACCGAAGGTGTAAATGTTAATGTTGCAGGTGCATTTAAAAAAGCAATAACACGTTCTCTTTCATAAGCTTCGCATGTACCGTTATCACCAGCAACCCAAAATACTGTTGTGGCTGCTATTGAAGGTGTCGTCCAATCTCCTGTAAAAGTTTCTGCCAATTCTGCTCCACCAGTTTCATTGGCATACCAGTGATAACTAGTTACATTACCAGCTCCAGTAACACTAACATCAACAGTAGAATTCACAGCACAAGCTTCTCCGTTAGCTATAGCTGTTATTTGTGCATCGCATCTTGAAACAACATCAAAGGTGTAATCTTCTACCTCTCCATATTCAAAAATAGTTCCAATAGTAGCAGGATCTGCATAAGCATCTAAAATCTGGCAAGAGTCAAAATCAATAGTATGATTTTCGTAATGTCCATGTGGGAATGAATAAGAAGTATTATATGCTGTATAATAACGAATACGCATTGTATATGTTCCTATTGGTTGGGCTAAAGGTACTGTATACCCAAAAGTAGTTGAAGCAGTAGAAGTTGTACCAGAGTCATATACTACTTCAGTTGCTTGGTCAAATAGTCCATCTTTATTCCAGTCAATCCAAGTTTTAAAGTGCCCTCTTGTGTTACCTTCTACATATACATTCATACCTTCTCCCTGTTGTTGGTAAGAGTTCGCTAAACCAGTATAATCGGCATAGCCTGGAGAAGTAAAGCCAGTAGTTAAGTTTGAAACATCATTAAGCGTACCTATAAATTGTACGTTTTCAATATAGTTTTCGGTAGCGCTATAGTTATTACTTGGAGTACAATAAGAAATTGTTCCAGTAGTTGCACTTCCTGTTAAAGGTGTTGTTGTATTGTATAAAGGCCCTCCTGTACATGTAGCGTCATTGTATGAAAATACAAAGAAGTAATATAAGGTAGAAGGGTTTAAGGCTGAAGCTGAAAAACTTGTGTCAGAATCAATATCAATCACTGTGTTTCCGCCTGCTAATGCCTGCCCAATTGTATATGTTGTTGTGTCAGTTATTGTTGGTGCGACACCAGTTTCATTCATAACAACTAAATAGCTATCAGGAGCTGATGCTGCAGCAGTAAAAGTTCCGTTAATAACTGTTGATACTGGAGTTAAACCTAATCCTGTAGCTTGATCTACCGGAGTAGCACATGCTGGATGTATTACGTTTAGTATATAGTCTTCTGTTTGTCCGTCACCAAACGTAAAATCACATGGATCAGTTGGATCTACGTTATATTGTTTAATTACACGCATGTATGTGTTTCCTATCAAAGCTCCTACTGGAACATCGAAAGTAGTTGTTGCGTTGTTTCCGTCAATACCAGTTGAATTGGTTATTGATCCTATATATTTGTCTTCACCTGCATCAGCAAAATCACCATCTTGATTCCAATCGGCGAACACATGAAATTCATTTGTAAAAGCTCCAGCTGTATTTCCTTCTACAGATATTGTAGGGGAAGTACCTCTTGTAACAGTAATTACTGGTGAACAAAACACTTCATGTCCTGATTCTGTTCCTACTGAGTTTGAACTAGTGTTACTAATTCCATTATACGTTACATCTGTAATAGGTTCGATAGTACCTGTGAAAAAAGTTGAACAGTAAAATTGGTAAGCAGTTGTATATGTTATTGTAACTCGACCATCTGCTCCGTTACCACCAGCAACAGACCCTCCAGGTTCACTACCACCTCCACCACCACCGATGAAGTTTCCAGCGCCACCTTGGCCATTTTTACCTCCGGCACCACCTGTACCACCATTAGGACAGTCTCCACCATCACCAGCAGTGTTCCCACCACCATTACCACCATTACCACCATTGGTATTGGTAGTTGTTCCTCCAGTTGCATTACCACCATTTGCAGCACTCCCAGTTTCAGCTATTCCACCAGTTCCTCCACCAGCAGTTATCCCTAAACTAGGTATAGTAGAATCTCCACCATTATTCCCATTTCCAGCATTCACACCAGTTCCTCCAGCACCTACGGTGTAGTTAATTTCTTGACCGCCAGTAACAGCAACAGTAGTTAATGTGTATGCTCCAGCTCCACCTCCTTGACCACCGTCATTGTTGGAGTTGGATCCTCCACCAGCTCCACCGGCACCCCAAGCTTCAATAGTAATTGAAGTGACATCACAAGGGACTAAAAAAGTATAGTTTCCTGGGCCACTATCTGTTATAGTAGTTTGGGCATAGGAATAGCTGAAAAATAATGTTATAAACAGAAATGCGGCCTTTCTGAAAAAGGACTTTCGGGTAGTTGTATGCATGGGTAATATATGTTAATCTGTCATTAATTTGACAGGTATTCGGGTAAATAATGGTTGCAAATCTAAAAAAAACTGCATATTTTGTATAAATATAAGGTATTTTTTCGTCACAATACAAATAATATCGTTAAACGGTCGTTTTTTATGCGTGACTTCAGGTGAAATGCTAAAGATGGGGTTAATCGGTTTATATATAGTTGATTAGGTGTGTGTTGGTTCTGTTTTTTATAGAAGTAAGTTATCTAGTGTGTTATTGGTGAGTGATGTGGCAGTTGTGCTTTTTGATTCTTTTTAAACCAAAAGCGGATATCATTTATGATATCCGCTTTTGGTTTAAAATATTTATACTATTTTTTAGAACACGACTTTTTTAGTTAAAGTTCTTCCGTCTTTCAATTCAATAGTTACTAGATAGGTACCAGTACTAAAGTTGTTTGTGTTAATACTGTGTTCAGTAACATTTAAGTTTTTGTTGTTTGCTAATAAACGTCCGTTCACATCATACATTGTAAAGCTCTTTATGTTACTTGCATTAGAAATAGCAGTAACTTTACTGTTAGCAGTAAATATAGCAAGTTCGTTATTTGTTATAACTTCTTCCACAGCAAGTAATTGTTTGTTTTCTTCAGTGTAACGTAATACAAAACGATCTTGCTGTACGCCACTATCTGCATCAAAGCTATATGGACTAGTTCTTAAATCGTGAATGATATTTAATTCTTTATCTTCTAAATAGATCCCTTGATTGTCATCTTCGAATAAACCATCAACACTGTTTATTGCGAAGCTGTACGTTCCGCTTGTTGGTAATAATGCTTCTAAGTCAACTTTGTCAGTATCAACAAAAGGAACAGGTCTTCCTTGAATTAATAGTTTGTGATCATTTACTTTAGAATATAATCTAAATCCAGTTTTATTAATGTTTGAAGCATCATACATTCTGTCTTTACCTTCAGTAGCCCCTGTAACATATCCTATAAGGATTCTGTTGTATTGATTGTTTGGAGCAGTAAGATCTAGCCAGATTCTGTGTTTTTCAGAAACATTATTAATAGTCATGTCACTATTATCAGTTCTGTAAAAGTCAGCGTTTCCGTTTGTTCTGTCACGCATTGTGTTGTCAAAAGTAACTGTTTCAGATGTTGTATTAATGTCGTTCATAGTAACGAAGAATCCTTGACCAGCTGCAATGTTACCACTAAATACTCCAGCACCACTAGAAGCTCCTACAGAATTGTAAGAAATGTAATCAGCAATAGTATAGTTAGTGCCAAAATCTTGGTAAAAAGGATCCGCAATAGCTGTACTAGGGGAAGTACCATGTGTCCAAATGTGTACAGCACCTTCTATGTCTACATTGGCAGCCATAAATGCTTGTGCGTCAATAGCAGAAGGGTATGGGTTACCAATTAAGTTTAAATTATCGTCATTTTGAGTTACCATAAGTGCTGTTGGTCCAACGTAATCAGCTCCAGTGTACGTTCCTCTATTGATAGTACGAGTTACCGTACCGTTATTAGGGACACCATTAAAGTTTGCTGTATAGTTTTGGAAAGCTGTTGTAAAAGCATCAGGCCCTCTAACAATGTATCCTTTACCATCAATCATATTTTCAGTAGTGTTTTGCCAAATACCAAAGCCATTGGTATTAGCTGCTACAGTTGGATTCCAGTTCCATATAACACTAGTGCTAGTTCCTGGAGAAATTGAAGTAACTGGGAAGTTAGCAACAGGTGAAGACCAGAATACATAATCTAATTTTCTAATGTTAGCAGTACGTTTCATGTCAATATTACCAGTATTGGCAACATAGTCAATGTGTGCTTGGTCTTGTACTTGAATTAAACTTCCTTCGCTTTCAATTGTAAAAGCTCCGGTAGCATCCACGTCTACAAAGTTTTGTACTGTAACAGTAGCTGTAGGTTGCACATCTAAAGTCCCACCATCTTGAACATTAAGGTTGTATGCATCACCATCAATACCACTTGCGATATTTGCACTGTAAGTGTTTGGTATAATTACACAATTGGCTGAAGTTGGTACACCAACAGGTGACCAGTTATTCGGGTCATTCCAATCGTTAGTAGCACCCATAAAGTATTTAGTTCTGTTTTGTAGCACAACAGTACCTGTAGCGGCACATCCGTTAGCTAAAGTTACAGAGGCAGTGAATGACCAAGTGCTTGATGATTGTAACTCTGCAGCTGTTGGTACAACATAAACGATGTTTCTTAGGTCGCCAGGTGTGTAAAGTGTTGTTGCTCCAGCATCTTCATATATTTGCACACCACCAGGGTTAGTCCAAGATACTAATGGGTTTATGGTATTGTTACCGTATAACTGAATATTATCTACAGCTACTCCATCACCCCAATCAGAAAAATAATACACTCTAACTCTCAAGTTTGCTTCACCGGCATATGCATTTAAGTTGTAAGTTAAATGATCAAAATTAGATCCATATCCTATATCGTCCGTTATATTATGCTCGATAGTCCAAGTAGCCCCCCCATCGGTAGATACTTCTATATTTACATTTTCAGGTACTGTTAAATTATATCTAGAGAAATACATATCTAATTCTAAAGTTAAATTGATATATGTACTTGCGTCTACCACAGCTGAAAGTAATTCGTTTTCTGTGTATTCAGGCCATGGGACAGTAGAGTTGTTGGTACCAGAATCTGCATTACTCATTACAAAATTATTTGTTCCAAAACCGGATGAAATTGCTGGGAACCAAACGTTTTCAGAAGGTACAAAAACACTCGTTTGTGATTGCCATTGTGAAATCGCAGTAGCGCCAGCGTTAATAGTATTAATATTATTTTGTGTAAATGTACCTAATCCACCTTCAAAATCTTCATCAATTAAATATCCTATTTGTGTAGTTGACGCTGCAGCTATTTGAATTGGCCCATTGTTTTCTCCACAAATGTATGGGGTTGAAGGTGTAAAAGTTAAGGTTGCAGGTGAATTTAAGAAAGCAATAACACGTTCTCTTTCATAGGCTTCACAAGTTCCGTTATCAGCAGCTACCCAGTATACAGTTGTTGTTGCAATAGCAGGAGTTGTCCATGATCCAGTAGCAGTATTTGCTATAGGAGCTCCGCCAGTTTCATCTGCGTACCAATTATAAGAGGTTACGTTTCCTGCTCCAATTACGTTTAGGTCAACTGTTTCAAGTAGTCCGCATGATTCTCCATTTGTAATACTTGTAATTTGAGCATCACAACGAGGTACTACACTAAATGTGTAATCTTCTGCTTCACCATATTCGGTATAACCGGCTAATGAATCAAAGGTTTCACAAGCATCAAAATCATAAGCATATGATTCAGTTCCGGCACCAGGATTACTTGCTTTATAGCTGTTGTACATTCTAACTCTAAGGGTATATGTTCCTACAGCTTGTGCTAAAGGGACAATATAACCGAAAGTTGTTGAAGTTGTACCAATTCCTCCTGAATCATAAACTGTTTCGCCAGCATCATCAAAATCACCATCTACATTCCAATCAATCCATGCTTTTATATGTCCTCTAGAGCCTCCAGCAACATAAACATTCATTCCTTCTCCTTGTTGTTGTACTGCATTTGGTAATCCTGAGTAATCCTGATAACCTGTAGCGGTGTACCCAGTACCAAAATTAGCAACATCATTTAAAGTCCCGATAAACTCTACATCATTAATATAACGTTCAGTAGCTGTATTTGTAGTTGAAGGTGTACAGTAAGAAGAAGCTACTCCTGTAGTTGCGCTTCCATTTAATGGACTCGTAGTATAATATAAAGGACCTCCTGTACAAGCACTATTGTATGAAAATACAAAGAAGTAATATAGGGTTGAAGGGCTTAAAGAAGAAGCGCTAAAACTAGTGTCACCATCTATATCTACTACAGTGTTTCCAGCTCCTACAGTTCCACCAATTGTATAAGTAGTTGTGTCTACAGGAGAAGGTGTTGCACCTGTTGTATTCATAACTACTAAGTAGTTGTCAGAAACTGGTGCTGCTGCTGTAAAAGTACCAAAAATTGATGTTCCAGAAGGTGTTAATGTTAAACCTGTTGCTTGCGCTGTAGGTGTCGAACACGGTCCTGGGGAAGTTACAGTTACTAAATAGTCTTCTGTTTGTCCATTACCGCCACCAGTTTGACAGGGTCCACTTGAATAGCCTCCGAATCTGTACATTATTCTTATTGTAGTAGTACCAATAGCAGCGGTAAGAGGTACCGTTATTGTTGAGTTTAAAGTAATAGCATCCGCTCCTGTAGAACCGTTTAAAATTCCAAGGTCATATATTTCATCAACATTATTTCCGAAAGTTCCGTTTTGATCCCAATCTACATATGCTCTAGCGTAAAAATCATTTGCGCCTGCTGTGTTACCCTTTAATGAAATTGGAGTCACATCACCTAATAAAACTGCACCAGTGTCACAAAAACTTTCATGATCAGGTGTCGCATTTAGTACTTCTGAAGTTGTGTTGTTAATACCTGCATAGGTTATATTTGAGATCGGCCATGTGTCTGTGGTATAAGTTGTAGCGCAATAAGACATTAGTGAAGATGTAAACGTGTACGTTATTTGCCCTCTGGCTCCGTTACCACCACTTTTGTTTCCTCCAGATTTTGTTCCACCTCCTCCAGCACCACCAATGATGTTTCCAGGATTACCATTACCATTAGCACCAGTTCCACCGGCTCCACCACCTGGTCCTGCTCCGTTTCCACCGTTACCAGTAGAAGCTCCACCAGTACCATTTCCACCATTTGTATTGGTAGTTCCTCCAGAAGCAATTCCACCATTAGCAATTGTGTTGCTACTAACAATTCCACCATCTCCTCCTCCTGCGGTTAAGTTATCAAGTAAGGTAATAAAAGTGGTGTCGCCACCAGCGGTTCCACTACCAGTACCTCCATTACCTCCAGCTCCTACAGAGTAGGAAATAACCTCTCCTCCAGAAACGCTAAGTGTTGCTGATGCATAAGCACCACCACCACCACCAGCACCTCTAGTTCCGTTACTGTTGTCTCCTCCACCGGCACCACCGGCACCCCAGATTTCAACATCAATTGAGCTGACGTCACAAGGTATAGTGATAGTTCCTGAACCAGATGTAATTGTAGTTTGGCTAAAACCAAAGCTAGCTATTAATGATAAGAAAAAAAATAATGTATTCTTTTTGAAAGACTTTCGGGTAGAAGTTCTCATAAGCAAGTATTGTTAATTTGTTAATAAAATAACATGAATTTTGGGATTCATCGTGCTTAAAGGTATGTATATATGAGGATTGTTCATAATGTACGTATTGTTTTTCGATATAACGAAAGTAATGTACGATGTAATACATCCTTAATTGGGTAACGTTTTTGTTACCCAAACAAATATCTAATTAATTGAATTTTAATAATTTATAAATAATTCTGTTACTATTAACATGAATAGAGAGTAAACTGCGATGCATGTTTTGGGTAATATTGGAGACTTGTTCTTAAATTAGGATAATTGTAGCACTTTTGTACTGTTTCAAATTACTTTATTAATGCAATAAACAACAATATGAAAAACAAATGGGTTATGTAATTTCTTTGTAATATTGCTCATTCTTTATTAGAGTTGACTATCTTGATTTAACTTTAATACAGTATATGATTTTTAATAATCTATTAGGAAAATTGATGGAGAGTTCAAGTGTTTTAAACCAAATTATTGATATAAATCCATTTATGAAAAGTGATGATGGAACTTTATTGTCTATAAAACGTGAAGATTTACATGGAGATGGTATTTCAGGGAATAAATTAAGAAAGTTAAAGTATAATGTATCAAAAGCTAAAGCTCAAGGGTATACTAAAATTTTAACTTTTGGAGGAGCATACTCAAATCATATTTTAGCAGCGTCCTATATTAAAAAAAACTACGAAATTGATGTAATCGGGGTTGTTAGAGGAGAAGAGTTGGCTGATAAAATAAAAGAAAATCCAACATTGTTCAAAGCTCAGGAAAACGGAATGGAGTTTCATTTTGTTTCTAGGGAAGTATATAGAAATAAGATGTCGCCTGATTTTTTAGGTGAGCTAAAAGATGAGTTTGGAGACTTTTATTTGTTGCCAGAAGGAGGTACAAATAATTTGGCAATAAAAGGTTGTGAAGAAATATTAACTCCAGAAGATGAGGGTTTTAATTACATCTGTTGCGCAGTAGGAACAGGTGGAACTATAGCAGGTTTGATAAATACAAGTAGAGAAAATCAGAAAGTAATTGGTTTTTCAGCGTTAAAAGGAGATTTTTTAAAAGATGATGTAGGTGCTTTGGTGACAAAAAGTAATTGGGAAATCCAAACCGAGTATCATTTCGGGGGTTATGCTAAAACTACAACTGAGTTAGTACGTTTTATAAATAACTTTAAATCAGAAACAGGGGTGCAATTAGACCCTATATATAATGGAAAAATGATGTATGGAATTTTTGATTTGATGAAAAAAGGATACTTTTCAAAAAATACTAGTATTTTAGCCATTCATACAGGAGGGCTCCAAGCAATTGAAGGGATGAATAGATTATTGCAAAAAAAAGGAATGCCATTAATTAATAGTTAAATGAAGCTATAGAGATGAAAAAAATGCTAGTTTTAATAAGCGCAATGCTAATTATGAGTTGTGGTTCAAGTAGAGTAATAACCTCTAAGGAGGCTAACAAAAAATACAATGAAGAAGTGGTTGAAACTACAGTTCCAATATCTACCACAAATACTAATGAAACAACAACTTCAGCTCCGGTAATTATTCCTGAGGTTAATGAAACGAAAATAAATACAACCGATAAAGTTGCTATTTATGTACATAAATACAAAGCTATAGCTCAGTATGAAATGCAAAAGTCTGGGATTCCAGCAAGCATAACTTTGGCACAAGGTATTTTGGAATCAGGTGCAGGAAATGGCGATTTAACTAAACGTGCAAATAATCATTTCGGAATTAAGTGCCATAACTGGACTGGAGATAAAGTGTATCATGATGATGATAAAAAAGGCGAGTGTTTTAGAAAATACAATCATCCGTCTGAATCATTTAAAGATCACTCAAAATTTTTGACATCAAGGGGACGTTATGCATCTTTATTTCAATTAAACAAAAAAGATTACAAAGGTTGGGCAAAAGGATTGCGTAAAGCGGGGTATGCTACAGATCCTAAATATCCGTCAAAATTAATAAGTTTAATTGAGCGTTATCATTTAAACGACTATGATAAAGTTCAAGGTAGTATAAATTCTACTGTTGCAACTACCTCAAATAAGTATATAATCCAAAAAGGAGACACCTTATATTCAGTAGCTAAAAAGTTTAATTTGTCAATTTCAGATTTAATGAATTTGAATAATTTAACAAATTCAGCATTAAATATCGGACAACAATTAATAGTTAAGTAAATGAGCGTTTATAAAAGAAGTAGTGCTTTGTTTCATGAAGCGACACAGTATATACCTGGTGGAGTAAATTCCCCAGTAAGAGCATTTAAATCAGTTGGAGGAGATCCTATTTATATAAAAAAGGCAGAAGGTGCTTATTTGTATGATGAAGATGGAAACAAGTTAATTGATTATATCAACTCTTGGGGACCAATGATTTTGGGTCATGCTAATAAAAAAGTAGTTGACGCAATTATTGAAAAAACGAAATTAGGAACCTCATTCGGTACACCAACTGAAATTGAAACCGAAATTGCTAAACTAGCAGTTTCGATGGTGCCTAATATTGATAAAATCAGATTTGTTAACTCAGGAACAGAAGCTTGTATGAGTGCAGTGCGTTTGGCAAGAGGGTTTACAGGAAAAGAGAAAATAATTAAATTCTCTGGATGTTATCATGGTCATTCTGATTCGTTTTTAATACAAGCTGGGAGTGGTGCGGTGACTTTTGGTTCACCTAACAGTCCTGGGGTAACTGAAGGTACAGCAAAAGACACCTTATTAGCTACATATAATGATATTGAAAATGTAAAAGAAGTAATTGCTGCAAATCAGGATGAAATCGCCTGTATAATCATTGAGCCTGTGGCAGGTAATATGGGGTGTATCCCTCCTAAAGATGACTTTTTGCAAAAATTAAGAACTTTGTGTGATCAGAAAAACATATTATTGGTTTTTGATGAAGTAATGACGGGGTTTCGTTTGGCAAAAGGTGGTGCGCAAGAACTATTTAATGTTAAAGCAGATATTGTATGTTTTGGTAAAGTAATTGGAGGAGGTCTTCCGGTAGGAGCTTTTGCTTCAAGAAACGAAATAATGAATCATTTAGCACCATTAGGACCGGTTTATCAAGCAGGAACATTGTCTGGTAATCCTTTAGCAATGGCAGCTGGTTTGGCAATGTTACAGCAATTAAATGAAGATTCAGAAATTTATACCCGTTTAAAAGATAAAACAGATTATTTGCACAAAGGGATAAAAGAAGTTTTAGATAAAAAAGGAATTAGTTATCAGATAAATCAAGTTGGATCAATGATTTCACTTCATTTTACAGAAGGTGAAGTTACTAATTTTGCATCAGCAGGTGCAGGAGATAATCCACAGTTTAAAAAATTCTTCCATGGAATGTTAGCAAATGGGGTGTATTTAGCGCCTAGTGCATATGAAACATGGTTTTTATGTGACGCACTAAGTTACGAGGATCTAGATGCTACTGTTGCTGCTTGTGAAGCTGTATTATAGAAGAAATTAATTAAAATATCACATAAAAAAATCCGATTGAATTGTCAATCGGATTTTTTTATTAATGTACTCAAAATAAATATTTAATCTTTATTTATGAGATAGTTTTTGATATTTTGCAAATTGTTTTTTAGTTAAAACTCCTTCAAGTTTTCTGTTAAAAGCATTAGAAATAACTGTTGCTTCTGGAGATGCTGTTGCTCCTTTTGCGATAGACTTATGGTCGTTTTTTGCTGTAGGTAATGCATTTATTTTACGATCTCTTAGCATATGAGCATTATAAATAGCTTGTTGTTGAACCCCGTCTAAGTTAAACTCTTTAGCTAATTTGTGTGTAAATGTTTTTGCGTTAACACTTAAGTTTCTAGTATTATTTTCTTGTGCAAAAGCTGTATTTGTACTTAATAAAGTGATTGCAAAAAAAGCAATAACTGCAATGATTTTTTTCATAATAATAGTTTATTTTAATTTAGGATTAATAATATAAGGCCCTAAAGTAATTAAAAAATTATTAATATCGTAATACAATAAATAATAAAGAGTAGTAAACTACTCACTATTTTCTCATACGATGTTGTTTCTTTTTACCTATAGCTTGTTTTTGTGAACGTTCCCATTTTTGAAATTGTTCTTCGGTTAAGATAGATTTTATCTTGTTTTTCATTTCAATTTTTCGGTCTAAAATAGAGTTCATTTTTTTATATCTTTCTTCTGATGATAGCTTTGGTTTTTCTGTATCTTTAAGTTGTTCTCTCTTTTTTAGTTGCTTCTTTCTTGCTTTTGCACTTTCTAAATGTAAAGCATGCATTTTATCTTGTTGTGTTTTTGTTAGGTCTAAAGCTAAAGTCATTTTTTTAGTCTTTAAAGTAGCTATTTGTTCAGGAGAGAAGTCTTTCATCATCTCCATCTTTCTTTTTTTATGATGTTCTCTTTTTTCTCTATGATCATCTTGACCAAATGTTAGGGAGCTAATTACTAAAGCGGCTAATACAATTAATTTTTTCATTTTATTATTTTTAAGTTATTTGGTTCTAAGACTAACTGATGTTAAAAAGGTTTAATTAGAACAAAGATTATATAAAAAAAGGAGCTACAATTTGTAGCTCCTTTTGGATTTAGTAGTGTGTAAAATTATTTTCTTTTAAAAAGAAACCACGCTAAAAGTAAAGCAATAAGAATCCCCAATGCCCAATACCAATAGTTCGTATTTGATGAAATAGCACTCATGTCTCCAGCCGGTATAAATCCAGCCCAGAAATAAGGAGCGTTTAAATTTTCGTTGTTTAGGTAGTCAAGTTTAGCTTTTCTCAACGCTTTGTCTTTGGTCATTCCATCCTTTAGGTTGGTATAGAACGATTCCATTAATTTAGTGGTTTGTGCATCATTAACACTCCATAAACTAGTTAAGGTACTTTTAGCTCCTGCATAAGTAAACCCTCTGGCCAGACTGATGACTCCTTCTCCTCGTTTTAACTCACCTAAGCCAGTTTCGCAGGCGCTTAAAACAACCAAGTCAGCGTTTAGTTCTAAGTTATACAACTCGTTTACATATAACCTACTGTTGTTTACTGCTGTACTATCTGCTTCATTTTGAAAAGCAATATAGGAGAATTCCCCCATAGCATCGTTTGACTTCGCATGAGTCGATAAGTGTATGATGTTATAATCTTTAGCCTGTTTTAAAAAGTTTTCTTTAGTAGCTTTTTCACTTTCTAGTAGTGTTCCGTCAAAGAGTTTAGTAATGGTTTTAGCTTCCGGAATATTGAATTCTAAATTACTTAAACCTGAGCGTTTAGCTAATAAAGATTCATAGTTAATTTCATCATTGTTAAATGAAGGAGCTACAGCTAAAACAGTTTTAGAAGTTGTTGTTTTCTCGCTATTTAATAACTGCAAGTAATGAGTAGCAGAATAGTTGTAGCTAATCTGATGTTTTTTAATTAAGTATGATGTTGGGTTTTCTTTTTCAGTTAATAAGGCGTCGAAAGGAATAAAATTCAATTCAGCATCAGGAATAATGATGATTTCTTCGGTTAATTGATTGGCAACAGGGCTTACTAATTTATCATATAAATTATAAGCGTTATTTTTGTAAAATGCATTAAATTGTTCAAGGTTCCCTTTCTGGTTGCTCCAGTTGCCGTAAATTCCTTTTCGTAAATTTTGCACCCATTCTTTTAACGGGAAATCTTTTGTTACTTGCTTAACGATGTAGTTGTTTTTTGTAATTAGAAAAATAAAAATATTCTCATCACCTACAAAGTATTCAAGCAAACTTTGGTTTTTAGACAGTTTTTCTTGGATGTTTTTTACGCCACTAACAGTTGTATTATATCTTAGTTGATAGTATTTTGGGTGGTTGGCTTTAAAAGTGACTTCTAATTTTTCTTGTTCTCTTTTTAAATCGAAAACTTCATTCTCATAATTAGCAATTAAACTATCGTTTGGAGTGTCATTCTCATGCTCTTCTACATATTTTTTCTCAGAAATTTTTAAGATCAAACTTTTGTTTTCTCTTCCTAATTTATTTAAGCTGTCAAATTGAATGTTTTTAAAACTAATACTTTGTTTTTGAAAATTATCAATAAGTAACCTAGATTTTGTTTTCTCTGAGATTTCGAAAGCTCTTTTTTGATTTAATTTGTACTTATGGTCAGTTATAAAATCAATGTATTTTTCATAACTAGGTAAGAACTTGGTTAATAAATATTCTTTTGAATATGCAGTGGTTTTGTTTTTTAAGATATAGTTTTGTAGGGCTATCCAGTTTTTATGATTGATATCTAACGAGTCAATATATTTGGTATTCGTTTTTACTAAGGCAGTGTAATATTTATTTTTTATAGGAAAATAGTTCTCTAATTGATTAAAAGTTGAAGAAGGAGAAAAATTATGATGTAATAATTCGTCCTTGGTGAAGTTTTTAGAAGCGTAAGCAAGGTACTTACTAGCTTTTGTATATTCTTTTGAATCTGAATATAAATCAGCCATATATAAGTTAGAACGTGTTATTAAATGATGTTTAGGGTTGAAAGTGTTTTGAATGATAGTTAGTGCTTGTTTAAGATCTGTTTCTGCAAGTAAAAAAGCAGCATTATTTTGATGTAATAACCCCCTGTTAATTAGTGCTTCAGCTGTGTAGTAATTGTCATTTTTGTCTAAAGAATTATATATGGACAGGCATTTGTTATAATTCTTAATTGCTTCAGGGTATTGATTTATAGTATCGTAGTAATTACCTAAACTGTTATAAACTCTTGCTACATAAGAGTGGGTTTTTCCAAAGTGGCTTGTGTAGTTTTCAAGGGCTATGATATAATGGTGTAGTGTTTTATCATAATCTCCCAAAGTTTCGTAATACATCCCTAGGTTATAGTTGATAGATCCAAATACTGGATGGTTAGAGGCTATTTTTTGAGAATAAATATTTAACGCTTTTTTTTGATAATCAATCGCTTTTTTTGGGTATTGAATTTGATGATATGCAGCTGCCAAATTATTATAAACACCTGCTAGTAGAAAATGATTTTTATCTTTTTTTTTATTGTAAGAAATGATAGATTTTTTATAATGTTCTATAGCAGTAGTATAATCTTCTTTTACATTTAATAAATTCCCTATACTAGAGTATATTCTACCTTTAGCATCACTGTTTTTAGATAGTTGAGCTATAGATAAAGCCTTGTTGAGGTATTTTTCAGCTTCATTATAATTAAAGAGGCTTTTATATGAGTTAGCAATTTCATCATAACTCGATATCAGTTTTTCGTCATTTTTACCAAAATAGTCGATTTTGTAATTAATACTTTTTTCACCATATAATATAGCGGTTTTATAATCACCTTTATTTCTATAAGCACTACTTAAATTGGTGTATGCGTCCGATATGTATTTTTTGTCATTACATCTTTTTAGATGGAAAATAGATTTTTTCGCATGTGTTTTACAAGAATCAAACTTGGATTTTTTAAGAAAAGCATAGCTTATTTGTGAATGTGCGATACCTACTATTGAATCTACATCTTTATGAGTTCTTAGAATTGAATATAAATTTGTAATTGCTTGATCATAAGATTTTCTGCTAAGTAAATCTCTTGTAGCGTTAAGTTTCGTTGAAACATCGTTTTTTTCTTGGCAAACTCCAGATAATGAAGTTAGAATAAAAAATAAAATGAAGTTAAGTCTAGTCATTATAATTGGTTAAGTATGGTTTTAATTTCTTCTTGTTTTTTCTTTCCAACAATTTCTTGTAGTTCAGTTAATACAAGTTTCGCTTGGTCAACATTATTTTCTTGTACATAACACAAAGCCAAATACCATTGTGCATCTTTATATAAAGGCGAAGCAGTATTGTTAATGTTTTTAAACTGTGTTAAAGCAGTTTTTGTGTCGTCTAATTCTAACAAAGTAATACCATAGTAAAATTGTTCGCCATCAGTTAACTCACGTTCAGAATTTAAGGTTTCAAAGTTTTGTTTCGCTAATGGATACTGTTTAGCATCGTATAAAATCATGGTTTTTTCAAACAGTGTTTTATCATTATCGGATGTTCCCTTTTGAGTATAAATGTTTGGGTAACTAGTATAGTGTTCTTCAAACAATTCTTGGTTGTTTACCCCTTGATTGAAAAAGAAAAAAGTACCCAATAATAAAATTACTGATGCCGCAATACCTAGTGGAGCAAACCTTTTAGGGGTATTAGTTTTTTGTACCTTATGATCAGCGCCAATACCTTGAAGCTTCTTTTTTAATTCTTGCCGACTTTGTACGGCAATCATTTCATTTTCTAAGGCTTCTAAAAAAGTAGCATCTTCTTTTCTATTGGTAAAGGCTACTTTTTCTTCTGAAGTAAGTTCATTGCGCAAAAACTTTTTAATTAAATATCTATCGGTGGTATTAGTCATAACACAATTCGTTTACTATGGTTTGGTATTGGGTAGATTGTTCAATTACATTACGTAATTCTTTTAGGCAACGGTATTTTTTATTTCTTGCAATTTGTTCGTTTTTATAACCGTTTAATTGTGCAATTTGATCCATTGCTATTTTTTCAAATACACTTTGTTGTAACACCGTTTGGCAAGCTTTTCCTATTTTACTTAGCAACTCTTTTACAAAGGATGTTTCATTGGTATGGAATAGCTCAACATCAAATTCATCTAAACCAATTTTCGAAAAATCATTATTTTCTAAACGGACTTGCTTTTTGTTTTTTCGGAGTTTGTTATACCACATGTATTTCCCAACCGTGTATATATAACCTGAAATCGTTTTTTCTAATTGTAAGCTGTTGTTTTTTACCTTTTCATAAAACACAATTATTGCATCTTGTATAATGTCTTCCACATCATCACGGTTACCATTATTGCTTAAAATAAATTTGGTTAAAGAAGGTTGCACCTCAGCATATAAAAAACGCAAAACAGCATCTTCATGCTTTTTCCTAGAAGTTAGGATGCTAATAATTTCAGAGTCCGTGTAGGACTCCTTTTTACGAAATAGAAAATTCAAAAGTTAGTTAGTTTAGTTCGGACGAAAATACTAAAAAAAAAGGCGGTTTTACAGTAGTTGTTTCGTGTAAAAACTAAATATGTGGTGGTTCGTAATTAACAACCTCAGCGTGAAATAGTTGGGGTCAGTAACAAATTTCAATTCAAAATAAGGCACCTAATTGATTAATTAAAAACTTGTAAAAAGGCGGTTTTGCCTTACCTAGAGTAATGCTCAATTATAAATAGATTGCTTCACTTCACTGCGTTTCATTCGCAATGACGTAAACCGACACGCACACGTCATTACGAGGAGCGATAACGACGAAGTAATCTGTTCGTATCTATTAACCCCACTTATCAAAGTATCAAAACTTTATCAAATCCACAAACGCAGTTAACTCCGCTTGATCTCCAATAAAAGCAACTTTAAAAGTTGACAAATCATAAAAAATAAAATTTCTGTAATTCACGTAAGTCCAGTAAATACAGGCTACTAACAATACTTCTTGAAGTCTTCATAAAAAAAGATTAAAAATTTTGGTTACGCAAGAACAAGTGCTGACACATTCATAGTACTAGTGAGAATGAGCAGCATTGCTCTAATTATTAAAAACCAAAATTATATATTATGAAGAATTTAAAAAAATTATTTGTGTTAGTAGCTTGTTCAACTGTTTTATACTCGTGTACTACAGATGATGTTATGATGGATGAAACACCAGTGATGCAACAAGAAGTGTTGCAGTTAGAAGATGAAACTACAAATCAGTTGAGTTTGCGAACTGGAGATGAAGAGAATGAAGTGGATGATGATGATTAGAAATATCTTAAATTTAAAATAAATATTTCTTAAAATATTTTAAAAATCAATTAGAGTCTCAAAGTTATTACTTGAGGCTTTTGTTGTTTAAAGGTACTTTGATAAAGGAGTTTTTTTATTATAAAATCACGTCACTACGATGAGCGGAGGTGACGAAGTAATCTGCTAATCTAAACCAATATCACCTAAGTAAAAAACAATCCCTTATAGTGTGTAATACTACTGTCGTAACGGATTTTTTCGCTCCGTTTCATTGTAATGATCTGTCATTACGAAGGAGGAACGACTGAAGTAATTTGCTGGTAGTTGTGTTACAATCATAGTAAAAGAATACTTGTTAATCTGCTCAAATCAATTACCACACTTATTAAAACCTCATCTTCAATTCACAAACTCAATTAGTGAGCAATTATCTTCAATAAGGACAACGGTATAAGTTAAAGAATCATAAAAAATAAAAATTTCTGTAGGACGCATAAGTCCAGTAAATACAGACTGCAAACAAGGCTTCTTAAAGTTCTTATAAAAAAATATTAAAAATTTTGGTTACGCAAGAACAAGTGCTGACACATTCATAGTACTAGTGAGAATGAGCAGCATTGCTCTAATTATTAAAAACCAAAATTATATATTATGAAGAATTTAAAAAGATTATTTGTGTTAGTAGCTTGTTCAACTGTTTTATACTCGTGTACTACAGACGATGTTATGATGGATGAAACACCAGTGATGCAACAAGAAGTGTTGCCGTTAGAAGATGAAACTACAAATCAATTGAGTTTGCGAACTGGAGATGAAGAGAATGAAGTGGATGATGATGATTAAGACTATTTAATGAAGCAAGTGAAAATCCTTGAGGAAAGCTTGAGGATTTTTTTACTTTTGTTTTAAAGACTTAAAATTGAAAATAACTTTATATAACAATAACAGATTCTTGATTTTTTTATTTTGGATTATACTAATATTAATCATTGGGTGTACTTCTAAAAATGATTTTCAAAAAAATAAGGATACTATTTTAAATGACAGTATAGTTGTATTAATTAATAGGTCAAAAAATAAAACAGGTGCTATAGAGAATCGAAAGAGTAATCTTTTAAGAGCTTATGATTTGAATAATAGACAAGAAAATGATTCTATAAAAAATGTATACTTATTAGAAATAACTTCTCAGGCTTATAAACTAAAGGATTTTAATTTTTTTAATGAAACCAATAATGAGGCTTATAATTTAAGTTTAAAACTCAAAGATACTAATGGTTTAGCTAAAATTCATTGGAATTTAGGCTCATATTATTTTAAAAAAGAAATTTTAGATTCTTCTTATTTTCACTATAATCAGTCTTATAAATTTTATAAGCATATTGATAGAAACTACTATGCTGGAAAAATGCTTTATAATATGGCAATTGTCCAACAAGATCAGAAGAATTATACAGGGAGTGAGGTTTTAAGTTTTCAGGCTATTGAAAAGTTTGATAAAAAAAAGCATATATTAAATTTATACAGATGTTATAATAATTTAGGTATTGTATATAATAATTTAAAAGAATTCAAAAAAGCGATAGAATATCATAATATAGCTCTTAGCTATTTAAAAAAAACAACTGATAAAAGAACATACAGGGAAAGTAGTTTAAATAATATAGGTTTAGTACATCATCATTCTGGTAATTATATTAATGCTATAAAGTCCTACAAAGATGGTTTGAAAAATATTGAATTAAAAAAAAGTAATATTAATTTATATGCCAAACTTTTAGATAATTTGGCTTATAGTAGACTTTTAAATGGAGATACTATAAATATTGAAAAAATTTTTCATAAAGCTCTTAAAATAAGGAATAGTATAGGGTTTGTTTCAGGGGTGCTAATTAGTGATTTACATTTGTCAGAATTTAGTCTTTATAAAAAAGACACGGTAAACGCTTTAAGATATGCTGAAGAGTCCTTGAAACTTGCTAAAAATGTAAATAATCATAGAGATTATCTTAAAGCATTAAAATTACTTACAAAAATAGATAGTGTAAATTCAAAAAAATATTTGTTAGAATATATTAAGGTTAGTGATAGTCTTCAAAATAACGACAGGAAATTAAGAAATAAATTCACTAGAATACGATTTGAAACTGATGAGTATATTGAGGAAACTAATAGGTTGTCCGCACAACAAACTATAATTTTAGTAGCTTCTTTCGCATTATTGGCAATATTGTCTTTATTATATTTTATGCGTCTACAACGTTCCAAAAATAAGGCATTACAATCAGAAGCCGAGCAACAGCAAGCTAATGAAGAGGTGTATAAACTCTTATTAAAACAACAAGCGAAACTGGAGGAAGGGCGCTTAAATGAGCGTCACAGAATTTCAGAAGAATTGCATGATGGCGTGTTAGGAAGAATATTTGGAACTAGAATGGGAATGGGGTTTTTAGACTTGAAAGGAGATAACGAAACCCAAGTAAAATACCAATTATATGTTGATGAGTTACAAGAAATAGAAAAAGAAATTAGAGTGATTTCTCATGAACTGAAAAATGAACTGCTTAGCGGCAAAGCTGATTATATTCAAGTAGTAGAACATTTAGTAAAAGAACAAAGTATAGTAACTGGTTTTGAGTACAAAATAAAGGATGATGATTCCGTGCATTGGAGTATGATTAATGATGCGGTAAAAATTAATTGTTACCGTATGGTACAAGAAGCAGTGCAAAATATTAATAAGTATGCGCAAGCGAAACTAGTTGTAATACACTTTTCAGTTAACGATTCAGTACTAACTTTAAGTATAAAAGATAACGGAGTAGGTTTTGATACTACAAATAAATCGCAAGGAATAGGATTGAAAAATATAACAGCAAGAACTAAAAAAATAAACGGTACTTTTGTGATACGCTCAACTATTGGTGAAGGAACACACCTAAGTATTACAATACCATTAGATGATGCTACTTTTAAACCAACCTAACCAACCATCTATGCAAATCTATACGGTTTTAATTATTGACGATCACCCTATAATTGCTGATGCCTATAAAAGTGCATTGCTGAAAATAACTTCTGAAAATAGTGCTATTAATTTTTCTATTGAAATGGCAACTACTTGTGATGTCGCATTGGAAAAAATCAATAGTAAAAAACCAATTGATTTAATTTTTTTGGACATGAAATTACCAAAATCTTCTGACGGACAATTTTTGTCGGGAGAAGACTTAGGGATTGAAATTCGAGAAAAACTACCTGAGACTAAAATTATAGTAGCTACTACATATAATGACAACTATCGTGTAAATAATATTTTAAAAAGTATCAATCCAGAAGGGTTTTTAATAAAAAACGACATTACTCCGCCGGATTTGATTGCTGCTATTGAAACAGTGGTTGAAGGGGTTCCATATTATAGTAAAACAGTATTGAAATTATTGCGCACACATATCAATCATGATTTCTTTTTAGATAAGATTGATCGTCAGTTGTTATATGAATTATCTATAGGTGCAAAAATGGTTGATTTACCTAAGGTTATCCCGATGTCTATTGGAGGTATAGAACG
>Ga0209291_1001354_pt1 | contig 21872 bp, 19 predicted proteins | sample GOMGulsemesocosm_FD_184633 | JGI IMG/M metagenome (GOLD analysis project Ga0209291, IMG submission 184633) | Methane-oxidizing microbial communities from mesocosms in the Gulf of Mexico - GOM9B Gulf of Mexico (SPAdes) (version 2) | ecosystem: Environmental > Aquatic > Marine > Cold seeps...
CAGAATGAAGCGAAATAGATAAAGGCTTATTCAAACGATGTAAGCGACGTAAGTGATCTGCGTCTGGATTAGAAATAGCAATCACTGGAATGTTCGCCCACTTATCGCCGTCTTTACGCATCATGCCTGTATGTGGAAAACGGTGAGAGTCTGAACCAACAGAACGAATGACTAATGCACTAGCACCACCACGTTCAGCATGTTTCCACCCAATTCTGCGCTTTTGATTTGATGGGCCATAACCTGCCCCCGTTTGACTTTTAACCATAGGCTCACCGTCAACAAAAGCAATTTTTCCTGTTAGCGCACCTTTTTCAACGGATGTTAATGCATGAAAATCTCTGAAATAAACAATAGGTGCATTAATTTCTGTTTTACTAGGCGCTGCACCACCAAGTGCAGAACCGTATAATTCTTGGTTGTATGGTGAAGTTAAAGCAATATGTAAGTGGCCTCTATCCCAAAATGCCATCGTAAATTCTTCAATAGTAACTTTATCAAAACCTAACTCTTTACCTAATTTAACACCCCAATTACGCGCGCGTTTCTCTGCTTCAGAGCCTGCTAATCGAGGGCCAATTTCAGTAGTTAATGATTCAACAATATTGAAAGCCAGATCACTTTTTAACGCAGTGTCCATTAACTGTTGGGCAGTTTCTTTTTGTTGCTTTGTGATTGGTGATTCTTTGGCGATTAGTGGCATACTCGATACACATAACACCACACCTAAAGTTAAACTTTTCAATAATTTCATTTTGTCTCCATGGGTGAAATTTTAATCGGTGAGTTAGTTGTAAAATAAAGGAGGTAAATACTAAATCTTTCATCTCGCTTATGCCAATGCTACCAAGAAACGATAATCCGCACGAAACAACAATAACGCTCTAAACTGTCTCGATTATTTTACAACGGTTTAATTACCTAGAATTCATCATTGGGATCTAAACTACTAGATATATGAATATGTGACTTGTCCTAATTCGTGAGGTTTTCTATTAATAAAGCTTTTACGGATCTAACTTGTAGAATGACTGGTACTTTAATATTTCGAAATTTCAGTCACATCACCTAAGATGATGTCAGCAAACTTAATGATAACCTGTAGCCAAAAGCGGAAGTGAGGTTTACTTTTGAATGCTCAGATTTAAAAATTTGGCAGGCTCGAATTCCGATAAAAATAAATAGTGAGTTAAATAAGTATAGCTTAAACACATATTGTTAGGGGAAAAGTGTGGTTTTTCACTCGTAAGTGGGGCAATAAAGTGTTGTACAAGGGAATAAAGTGAGGGGGGAAAGTGTATTCTTAGTGATTTTAGATTTCCTAGAAAACCCAGAATTATCTCTGATTTTTGAGGGGAAGAAAACTCCCCAATATTTAGTTGAGCAAATTGAAATCTCTCTAGACGTTGAATTTAATCAAAGAAAAGAAGAAATAGATAGAATAATTACCAAAGCCTTACTTAAACTAAAAAAGTGGACGATTGCAGGCAATCACAGAAAAAATTCATCAACCATATCTTGATTGGCAACCCTATCTAATTGATAAAGTAGCTGAACAATGATGTCGTAACAATAAATGCCAAGTGAAGATCACATGGCAACATATAAGCTAAAAATATTGGCTTTGAATAGAACAGCGTTAGGGAGATAGGACTTCTTTTGCTGCCCTAAATGCTTCTTGTGCTGCTGGCGCGCCACAATAAACTGCACTATGCAAAATGACTTCACGAATTTCTTCAATGGATGCACCGTTATTTAATGCTCCCCGAACATGCCCTTTTAATTCTTGTGGTGCTTTAAGCGCTGCTAGCATAGCAATAGTTACCAAGCTACGAGTTTTTAAATCGATTCCTGAACGTTGCCAAGTTGCCCCCCACCCATGCTCGTTAATATACTGCTGCATAGGTTCAGTAAATTGATCCATGCTTGCTAATGCCTTGTCTACAAAAATATCACCCATGACTTGTCGTCTGAGTTTTTCACCTGATGTTTTCACATAATACTCCAATCTAACATTGTTTTTATAACACTGTTGTTTCAAATAGAACTATATTGAGGTTAGCTACAGAGATAAAGCCAAAAAAAAAGAACCCTTTGTTGGCTGCAGAAAAATGGTGGAGTCATAAATGACCATGCAGAACCTTTTCAACATGGTCATTGAAATGACCTAAAAGAAATTATAACTAACTTGTAATTTAACTGTGCGTTGAGAATTTAATGTTTCAGCTGTAATACCTTGATCACCTGTAGGGGCACCTAAAATAGCACCGATAGGCGCAGCAGGAGGACCACTAAATTCACTCGCTTGAGCATTAGTTAAATTGTTAATAATTAACATCACTTTCCATGTATCTTCTGGTGAAGATATAGCAAAGTTTATATCTAATGAAGTTAAACTATCAGATGTATAAGTTTCATTAAGTTGACTTACCATATCGTCACGGTAGCGAACAAAACCACTTGAACTAAAGTTAACTCCAAGTCCAGGAAATTCTGTGAAGTAAGAATATCCTACATTACCTGTCCACTTAGGAGCTTGTGCTAAGGTAGTGCCATCATCTTTATGTACTGAATCAGCATACGTTACCGCACCACTAAAGATTAAATCTTCAGTATATTGCAGCATACTATCAATTTCGAAACCTGTTGAATCAACATCAACGTTTTGAGTAAAGAAACCTGCGCTAGTATCTGTTACTAAGAATGAAGTTTCCTGAAAATCTTCAATGTCTGTATAAAATAATGCAACATTTAAATTCATTCTATTATCAAGAAGTACTAATTTACTACCAATTTCGTAAGTTTGAGTTTCTTCTGATTTAACTTGTGCACCACCTTGTGATACATGTAAAGAAGGATCACCACTAGTAACTTCAGCCGATTCAGCAAAGCCACCTGTTTTACTACCTAAACCATATGATGTGTAAACAACAACGTCGTCTGACATGTTATATGAAAGAGAAAGGTTTCCGTTTAGGAAGCTATCTTCAAATGCTAAGTCAGATTCGAACGGAGGGTTAATTACTGTATTCCATAAAGTTGGAACAGGTCCTTGAATACGGTTAAAAATTACGTCTTTACTTTCGTCTGTATAACGTAAACCAGCAGAAATTGTTAAATCGTCAGTTACATAATAATCTGATTGGATAAACGCAGAAATTGTATCTGTTTTTTGTTTGAAATCATTACCAAAAGAACCGTTAAATATTTGTCCTGTAGGGCCTACTGGTGGGAAATTAGGTGTATTGAAAAACTGCTCTTCTAACGAATCCCAATCACTCTTAAAGTAGAACAACCCAAGCATGTAATCAAAGTTATCTCCCCCTTCAGACGCAAGACGAAGTTCTTGAGAAAATTGATTATAGGTTTCACCACGCTTAAAATATGTACTATAAAGATCAACTTCACCTGTAGTTACATAGGTAAGTTCATCAAATGCATTACCAAAATCGAAATCATCGTAAAAAGTGATATCATATTCAGCATATGAAGTTACTGATGTTAATAAAAAATTATCAAAATCTTTTTCAATAGTTAGGTTATATGAATCAACAGTTGTATCGTGAAAGCTTTCACCATTAGGACACTCTGTACAGAAAGCCGTTTTTGTTTCATCTAGCTGAGCTTCACCAACAATTTCTAGCACTTCATCACTGAAAAAGCCAGCATTATCAACAAATTGGTAACCGTTACCAATACGCTCACTATTTGAGTGTTGGTAAGCAGCTGTGATAGTCACGCTATCTGTAGGAGTATAAACTGCTGTTGCTCTAAAACCTGTATCTTTATCTTCAGGAACATCTCTACCTGTAGCAAGGTTTTCAACAGAACCATTTTTATCTACAAAATGCCCTGCCAGACGCACTTGTAAATCATCACTAATTGGAATGTTAACGCCACCATCAATGATAATACCGCCATTTACGAATTCATTACTTGCTTGAATATTACCTTCAAACTCATCTGTAGGTTTTTTTGAAATAACGCTAATAGCACCTAAGCTAGTATTTTTACCTAGTAATGTACTTTGTGTTCCTTTAATAACTTCTATTCTCTCAACGTCAAAGAACGCTGTCGAATACATTCTTCCTTTACCTACAAACATACCATCTTGAAAAAGAGCAACAGATTGATCAAAAGATTGGGTACGTGCAGGTGTTCCTAATCCGCGTAATGTAAGAGCTAAACCATCATCTGGAGCACGTGAGAAAACCATCCCTGGTACTAGCACAGCCATATCAAAAAGGTTATCGACACCTTGATTTTCTAGTATGTCTCCAGATACTGCTGTAACAGTAGCCGGTACTTCTTGTAGTGTTTGTACTCTTTTTTGTGAAGTTATTTGAATAACCTCTAGAGTAGGACCTTTAGAGCTGCTTTCTTCTGCAACTTCAGAAGGTGCAGCTTCGGTAAGATTATTTTCTTCTTCAGCATAAGCCTGAATACTCAGACCTGTTAGTACTGCAGCTAATGATTTGAATATCGGATTAAGTTTGAATGTCTTCATCATCTTCCCCATTTTAGACGTGTTGAATTAATGTTATGTATTTTAATTATTATAATCTTCTTAGCATCTTAATTGTATCGTAATGTGGTACAGATTAATCATATCGCAGTCATAGTACAGTCGATTTTTACTGATTGTCAATAATAATATAGTTTAAATTGCTAACTTTTACTTAGTGTGACTATATTTTGAGCAGGTATGGCTTAAAGTGTTTTTATGTAAGTTATTGTTATTAATTTATTTTATTTTTTGTATGCTTGGTGTAAAAAATTAACCTTTCAACACCGCTCGTATTGCGGTACATCTCACTCGTATTGCGGCTTTATTTGTGATATAAGTTATATACCTAAAGATGATAGAGGGAATGTTTGAGTCATAAATGCTATAAGTTAACAAGAGGCTTGGTTGTATTTTGTACAGATTGATGACTGCTATTATTAAAATAATGACTATAAAAAATTATAAAGGGGGAGAATATGAGTAATGTATTACTCATGGTGCTTGTATATAACATTATTGTTATAGGTGGTATTGGATGGTATCTAAAAAATAAAGAAAAAAAAGTTAATGGTATTACTGATATGGCGCTAGGTGGCCGTGACGCAGGTGTTGCAATGTTCTCTGTAACACTTGCTATTACTTACTTAGGATCCGCTCATGTATACGGGCTAATGGAAATGTCATTTGTTTTAGGTGCGGTTGCATTATGGTTTTGTTTCGCGCATACCGTTTTAATTTGTGTTATTTGTTTAGGGACAGGGCGTTGGATAAGGAGAGTTGGAACGGCAACCATTCCTGAGTTGATCGGTAAGCTTTATAATAAACGTTTACGCACTTACACCGCTTGTGTCGCTGCAATGGTCGTGTTTGGCTTAGTGACTTTAGAAACTCAAACTTTAGGTATTGGTATTTCTGCTATGTCTGGCTGGTCCCTCGGTTGGTCTGCTGTTTTAGGAGCATTCATAGGTACAGCGTACGTATACATGGGAGGGATCAAGCAAACAATGTGGGTTAATCTGGTTAATGCCATTGTAATGTATGCCTCTATTATTATTGCAGGTATATATTTAGCTTTTGTTCTACCTGACGGTTGGGAAGGTGTTGCTCAGCATTATGCTTCGAATAACGAAGAGTTCAAACTTTCAATTTTAGCTACTCCAGATTTACTTATTGGCTTCTCGTTGGCCGCTATTTTTTCTGTTGTTTTTGCACAGTCGATAAATCAGCAAGGAATGCAAGCAGCAATGTCTGCAGCTAATGAAAAAGTAATTAAACGCTCCCTTTGGATTGCTGCACCGATAAACGGCTTATTTGGAGTATTTCCTGTTTTAGTTGGATTAGCCGCTGCGACTATTCCTGAATTTGCTGAATTGGGTCCTAAATTAGCGGGAGCAACGCTGATTGTGAAATTATTTCCTACTTGGCTTGTGGTGCTATTACAGGCTGGATTCTTAGGTGCTTTATTATCTACTTTTGCCATGTCAGCTTTAGCTCCAGCCACCATTTTTGCTAAGGATATTATAGGTGCAAATGTAGAGGGAGGCTTATCTCCAAAGCGTGAAAAAAATATTATTCGCTATATTCTTATTGCTATCGGCATTATTGCCGCAGGTATGACTTTCTTCTTACATCCAAATGTTATTCTAGCGATAACATGGCTATTTGCATGGTTAGTTCCTTTCTTTTTTATTATTGTGGTAGGACTTTTCTGGAAACGAAATTCACGCGTTGCTCACTTTGTAGTAATGCTTTCGTGGGGAGTCAACTTATTATGGTCATTCACTGATATTAAACAAATGATAGGGTTAGCGTTTTTAGAAAATGCTCATATTGTTGCAATAGTTTCTTTAGTAACTGCGGTTTTAGGTAATCTTTTTGCTAAAAAATCAAAACCAGGCCTTTTAACAAAAAATTATGAAAATCAATTTAGCCAAACGGTTTAATTTACACATTGGGGGGAAAGATAAAATGAATATAGCCACAGAGTTATTTTTAATCGCATTTGTTACTATTATAAGTATTGTTCTTATATCAATAGTGTTCTCTAAAATAATTAAAAAACTAGGAGAGTCGTCATGAATTTAGATTTATCTACAGAACTATGGATGTTAGGTGTTATAGCATTTGGTATTGTTTTTTATGGCGTAGGTATGCGTTATGCAAAGTTTTCAGAAGATGAATAGGGCCTGTTGATCTTTCGAGTATGAATTTTGTTCAAATTAAAAGCGTTTTAATCAAGGAAAACGTTTTGTAACATCGTTATTCTATGTCATAAACGTTTGACGCAGAGTAAAGCGCTTTTAAATGAACCCTACGGGTAGCATGAGTTTGCTCTTTTTACTGCGTTATACGTAAGCACGTAATTAGCCCCACATACCAATATTAATCAAGCCTGCGCATAATTACCCCAGAGCATTTTATGATTTTATGAACAATAGCTTTATAAACGCAGAAAATAGAGAATTTAGGCTTATACCTAAGTTACTAAGCCTTTTGAAAAGACTTTCTATATTCAGTAGGTGTGTAATTAGTCCACTGTTTAAATGCTTTTCTAAAATTAGCAGTCTCAGTAAACCCAATTGAAAGTGCAATGTCATCAAATGACAATTCCGTTTCTGCACAGTAGTCTTTAGCAAACTGGCATTTAATTTCACAACATATTTTACTAAACGACGTATCATATGAAAGGAGTTTTCTTCTCAAAGTTCTTGGGGTTAGGTATAAAGATTCCGCTAAATCTTCTGCTAACAACTGATTATGAATATTTACAGAAACCCAACTATAAACACTTTGTAATAATTCATTATCTTTTAAATAAGCCTTCATCTCTTCATCAGAGCCCTTTAATAATAAAGGGATTGCTAAAGGGTTATGCTTAGGTAATTCTGTTTTAAGCTGTTCATCTGTAAACTCTATCCCTGTAAAGCTTTGATCGAATAAGATAGGACAATTAAACAATTTTTTATATTCATCTGCATGGTCAGGTTCTGGGTATTGTAAGTAAACATTTACAGGCGTTAAGTCATCGTTTCCAGAAAACTCTCTTAATAAGGTAATATGAATTGAAACTTGTAACTCTAAGTTAAATTGACATAAATCAGGTTGGCCTAATATATCTTCACAACCAAAAACACTGTTACCAGTAGGTATTTCGTCAAGGTATATTTTTACTGTGCGGGTCGTTAAATGGTGATACTTAATCGCATACCTAAGAGCGTCTTCAAAGGTTTCTCGGCAAAGCATAGTGCAGCCAAAAAGGCCGTAATATTTAGTGCTTATTCTTTTTCCTATTTCTAAGGCGATACCAGAAGAGTTTAGTTCTAAAACATTTCTATATACGTTTATTATATCACCCAATGGAACCGTTTTTTTCAACTCTTTTATTGATGCGATAAGGCCACGATCAAAAACGTTACTATGATCGATATTCATTTGTTCAAGCGCACAAACTATAAAGAATAACTTTTGTGAACTAACTTTAATAAAGCCACTTTCTTTAGCTACATTTTTCATCTAGTTCTCCTCCAATTTCAGCCTGATAAAAACGGTTTCCTGGCCAAACATGACATAAATATTGTCCACTATCAACATAAACTTTAGCCGAACATGTTGGTAGTATCTAGTATATAAAACAGCCAAAACAACACTGAAAAATACATTTAAAACATCTCAATCAACAACTTAAGCATAACAACAACAAAGAGAACAAAATGATTAGTAGAGAAGAAATTAAAAACTTAACACTGGGGCAGTATTTAGAACAAGCAACAACCCGTTATCAAAATAAGCCTGCTTACGTTTGTAATAATACTGTATTGTCATTTGATGAATTAGAAAAAAGATCACGCCGATTAGCCTATTGGTTTCAATCTATGGCTAAGCTTACCGAAGGCGATAGAGTTGCCATTCAATTACCCAATATTAATGAATATCCTATCGCAGTATTTGCCGCTTTAAGAGCCGGATTAATTATTGTTAATACTAATCCGATGTATACATCGAGAGAGATGAAACATCAATTTACAGATAGTGGCGCCAAAGCAATTATCATTTTAGATGAGTTAATAGATAAGCTTTCTAGCTTTATCGAAGAAACAGATATAGAGCATGTAGTTACAGTTTCTTTGTGTGATTTTTATGAAAATGATGAAAGCACTAGAGCTAAGATATGCCCTAACCCTCAAAATTGTTTCTCGACGATAATTAACTTGGAATTACCTGAAAGCCTTATTGGCGTGGCCACAAAACCATCAGATATTGCATTAATACAATACACCGGTGGCACAACAGGAGTGTCGAAAGGGGCGAGTTTAACGCACAAAAATATTTTAAGTAACGTACTACAACTTAAAGAAAGGTTTGAAAATATAGTCTTTGGCGATAATGAAGTTTTCGTTTCTCCGTTACCGCTTTATCATATTTACGCATTTACAGTAAATATGATGTGTTTCTTTGGCCTAGGAGGCGTTAACTTATTAATTCAAAAACCTCAAAGTGTGGATGAGTTTGTTGATGTAATGCAACGTTATAAAGCTACAGGCTTTGTTGGTATTAACACTTTATTTGTAAACCTTTGTCAAAGTGAAATCTTTAGAAAATTAAATTTTAGCCACTTGAAATTCACACTGTCTGGCGGATCTACCCTCACAGATGATGCTTCAAATATTTGGATAGAAACAACAAATACTACTATCACAGAAGGCTACGGTTTATCAGAAACTGCTCCAGCCATTTCATTTAACAAACCGCAAGAAGAAGAAGTTGGAACTGTAGGTAAACCAACTTTTGATACTACCATTCGTATTATTGATAAAGAAGCTAACGAATTACCTGATGGTCAAGAAGGCGAGATAACGGTAAAAGGTCCCCAAGTTATGAAGGGGTACTGGCAACGTGAAAAAGAAACTCAAGCGGTATTCACACCGGACGGTTATTTTAAAACCGGTGATGTAGGTGTTTTTCTACCGTCTGGCTCACTTAAGATTGTAGATCGAATCAAAGATATGATTCTAGTTTCGGGTTTTAACGTATACCCAAATGAAATAGAAAACATACTCACACTCCATAACAAAGTCATCGAAGCTGCTGTAGTAGGCAAACCGTCGGATAAAACAGGCGAAGCTGTTTGGGCTTATGTCGTTGTCTCTGGAGAAGTTACTCCTGAAGAAATACAACGGTACTGTCGAGAGCAATTAACCTCTTACAAAGTACCTAAACACATCGTTATTCTTGACAGTTTACCTAAATCGACCGTAGGAAAAATATTACGAAGAGAGCTAAAAAAGTAATTAAATAAACAAGGAAAATAAAGCACTAAAATAAATATAAACAACAAACAGACAGAAAATATCATCGAGGGGAATTTATGAAAAACCTAAAAACTAAAGTATCAATACTTAATATAGCGTTAATTACAGCACTAAGTAATGCCGTTGTTTCTACTTCATTACACGCTCAAGAAGAAAGTGAAGTAGTAGGGAAAAGCAACCCATTATTTGAAGTTATTGAAATTAACGCTAGAAAAATGAAAAACGCTGAACCAGTTCAGGAAACACCTCTAGCAATTTCTGCTTTTGGTGAAGAGCAATTAGATGCATTACATATAAGTGATTTAAGTGATCTAAGCTTTAGTTCTCCTAATGTTCAATTTGACGAAATAGGCACTATTCCTGGTGTACAGAACTTCTCTTTTAGGGGCCAAGGTATAAATTCATCTATCCCTTCAGTTGACCCTACTGTAGGAACATTTATTGACGGAATGTTTTTAGGTACTTCATATGGTGTAGTCGTTGATATATTTGATATTGAATCAATTGAAATACTACGTGGCCCTCAAGGCTTATTATTTGGTCGTAACGTTACAGGTGGGGCAGTAAATATAAGAACTAAACGCCCTGATGAAGAGTTTAATGCTTCGTTTAAAGCAGGTATTACTGACGGTAATGAGTACACTATTGCGGGTACAGCTGAAGGTACCCTTATTGATGATAAGCTAAAAGGTAAAATTGTCTTTTATCGTAAAGATGATGGTGGATATTTTGATTACAAAGGCACAGGTAACCAAGATACATTCACAAGAGGAACATCTACAATTGAGCCTATCTACTTCTCTGACGAGAGAGAACAAACCGGTGAAATGGAAACACAATTACTCAGAGGTACCCTCGTTTACAATGCTACCGATAACCTAGAGTTTACACTGATCGGTGAACTAGGAACAATGGAAGGTGACGGCGCAATTTGGCAAACAACTGGTGCATTATTAGATGCCTCTACGGGTGAATACTTAGACGAAAGCTCAGGTAAATTTGAAACTGCTGGTGATGAAGGCGGGCTTACAGATGGTGACTGGGGACATTTGATCCTTGAAACTAACTATGAGTTAGGTGATGGCATTATTACCAATATATCAGCTTATCGTGAAATCGATTTTCTAAGTATTTTTGATCTAGATGGGTCTTCTACTCCAATCTTTGCATTACAAGGTGATACTAAACAAAATCAATTCAGTAATGAATTAAGATACGCAGGTACGGCTTTTGATGGCAAGTTAGATTACACCTTTGGTCATTATTACTTTGAACAAAATATGTCTTACCTAGAAGGAAGGATTATCTTCGGCGGACTCATCCGTGCTGCTTTAGGTGGTGAGATGGATCATAAAACAACAGGTGCTTTTGTAAGTGGTGATTATCATATTTCGGATAAATTAACCATTACTGCTGGCGCACGTTATACCAAAGAAGAAAAACAAGCTGAAGTAATAGATAGCACTAACGGTGTATGTACTGACATCTTCACTTTTGAAGGTTGTGAAACTATTTCTCTAGCGAGAGATTGGAACAGCATAACTCCAAAAGTTGGCTTTGATTATCAATTCAGTAAAAAGTCGATGGTATATGCATTTTGGACAAAAGGTTTTAGAAGTGGCGGCGTAAACTTCCGTAATGCTAAACCAACTTTATTTAGCCCTGGACCAACAGATGCTGAAAGCCAAGATTCTTATGAAATTGGTTTTAAAAACGACTTGTTTGATGATCGCTTAAGACTAAATTCTTCATTCTTCTTTAATGAAATAACAGATATACAAAGAGAAATTAATATTTCTGATCCTGATGTTATTGTTTTACAAGCAACTTTGAATGCTGGTGATGCTGAAATTAAAGGTGTTGAAGTAGACTTCTTAGGGGTAGTTACAGATAATCTTACACTTTCAGGTTCTGTAGGTGTAATTGACGGTGATTATACCTACAAAAAACCAGAAACTGCTGAACAGTTTGGAGATGATCTACCTAGGCTTTCTGAGTTTTCGTATGCTATTTCAGCAAATTACAGTCTTGACCTAGAAGACAATGGCTACCTCGATTTCCAGGTTGGTTACTCTTATAAAGATAGAGCTGCATATACAGACAGTAATAATGCATACTTTCCTGAATCAAGAGAGCTTACAACCAATATAAATTGGTCAAATTTAGCTGAAACATTAAGTGTATCTCTTTACGGTAAAAACTTGTTAGATGAGCCTCGTTGGGGGAATATCACGGGCAGCGGAGTATGGGGACCTCAACAAAAAGGTAAAGTTTTTGGCTTAGAAGTAAAATATAAACTTTGGTAAAAATAAGTTATTAATCGATGGTTAGCCGAAGTACCTAACCAGTAAAAAAGGTAATAACATTGCTGTTATTACCTTTTTCTTTTTCTCTTTTAAACAATCATTATGTGGACTTCCCAGATTTCATTAGACCGTTTCTAACTCAGAAAAGTACGCCTCCTCAAATTTAACAGGTAACGTTGTTGTTAGTGATATAATAAAAAAGTTCACGATAGTGGCTATTACTTTAATGAGTTCAGTATTTTTTTAGTATTAGCAGCTTTGCTACTTACCTAATACAGCCAATAAATAGCTCTGTAGGCTAATTAAATATTAAAGAACATCATGTTAAAGTGGTTATTGAAGACGGATATGCAATAACAAGCATTGAGCAAGTATTGTTCAATCTAATTAGTAACGGCTTAGAGGCTAAGTATTATTTTCCTGTACCAAGAAAGTCAGCAATAGGAGAATCTAGGGTAAAGTACAGTATTTACTAACTACTCTTAATTAAATCAATCGTTTCTTGATAGTATTCTCCGAAAAAAACTATAGACCCTTCAAGTTATCTCCTTTCATGATATAACGCTTCACCTGCGGTTTTAGGCTTTACTTCTCAAAACAGGTAAGCCTGTTCAAGTAACAATTAACGGACTTCGTTAATGACCGAATATACCATATTAAGGTATTTTTTTTATTGTTAACCTTATGTCGGAGCTCTTGATGAATATTACTAAACATACATCATGAGAAAAGAAACTAAATAAATAATAAAAAAGAGGTTATCAATGAGTACGAGTGAACATTCTTTCGTTTCGCCAGGTCCGGCTGGTTTAGCTGCGCTTGCGGTTGCGTGTTTTGGTTTTGGTGCGGTTTTTACCGGGCAAGTTGGTGTAGGTGGGTTGCCATTATTAGCAGCTTGGTTGATTGGTGGCGGTATTGTGCAATATACCGTTGCGGTAATGGAGCTTAAAGATCACAATATGACGGGTGGAAATGTATTTTTATTTTTCAGTTCATTTTTTATGTTTACAGCTGGGATAAGTACTATTTTTAAGTTTTTGATGTTGGTTGGGGTGTTTGGAGACGTTCAACCTCTTGTTACTGTTGAAGGCTATTGCTGGATTGCGGGTGCTGGGTTTTTAACATTAGTTACTCCATCTTATTTAAAAGCTCCAACGCTATTATTTTTGATTGTTGTAATTGTTGATATTGTGTTGTGGATTATTGTTGGTTTAGATTTAGGTCTTTTAGGTGCAGCTTATAAAACAATAGCAGGATATATGTTGTTCTTTAGCGGAGCTGTAGCTCTTTATTTATCTGGGGCCATTGTCAATAATCATGTTTTTGGCAGAAATGTTATGCCGACATTTGGCAGTATTGTTAAGTAATGACTTAAGGCGCATTGAAAGTAAGCGCGTAATTAGCCCCACATACCAATATTAATCAAGCTTGCGCATAATTATCTCAGCACATTAACCTGAGGTAATTATGAAAGTGTTTATGACGGTATTGAAGGGGTAACTCCCGTGGGATGTTGGGCACACGCCAGACGTAAATATGACGAAGCCTTAAAAGCTGAGTCGAAAAATAAAGGTCGTGCCCATAAAGCCATTAGCTTTATCAGTAAGCTGTATAAGCTGAAAACCCAAGCCAAAAATAAAAAACTATCACCCCAAGCGCGTTATCAGCTTCGCCAAGAAAAATCCCTGCCGATTTTAATACAATTCAAAACATGGCTTGATGATGGGAAGTTATTAACTGAAAACCCTGCAATATTGATATATTTAAATTCATTAATGCCAGGTTCAAAGTTATTACCGTCAACAGAAGATATTATCAAAAGTCACTCTATTACTCTGACTTAATGTGGTTATCAAGCTCGTTTCACCCATCGGTTCGTCATGTGTGTAAACCTTCTTTTTATACGGTAAGTAACGTATATGAAGATGTTATTGAGAAAGGTAGGGCAACATTGAAGGTATATTTTGATATTGCTGAACAGCATTTAACAACATCTCCTTATTGCTATGGCGAACAATGGTCTATTATGGATGTATATGTTCACTGATGTTATACAAGAGCTTTAAGAGGAGGTTATGCACTTGATGATTTTCCAGCTATTTTAGCTCACCAAAAAAGAGTTGAATTAAAACCTAGCTTTAAACAAAGGAAGAACATCGAAAATAGTTAGTTCAATACTACGTTTTAAAGCTATATTAGAGGTTATATAGTATGGCTTTAAATTGCACCTCTGCCTAATGCTTGTTCTATAATTACCTTAAATTCAAGGAGTTTTGCACTCAGTAACTTTTTATTACGATTAAAGCGTACAGAAGGAACAGGAATTGAAATAGCTATATTTCTTCCGTAAGGATCTTCTATAGCAATACCGACAGCACAAACACCTTCACAATGTTCTTCTTTGTCGTACGAAACGCCTTTCTTTCTTATTGACTCAATTTCAGCCATTAATATTTCTTTATCAGTAATTGACGCGTCTGTTAGTGCCTTAATCGGGTGATGTTTAATAAACTCATCAATAGCATCATTATTCATGGTTGCCAAAATTGCTTTTCCATTAGCACAGCTATACACAGGAAAGGCATCGCCTACGGCTGATACAGCACGTAATTTTTGGGTATGAGATATAACTTGATCAATAAAAATCATCATATCGCCATCAAGTACCGATAAATCTACGGTTTCTTCAATCTCCATAGATAGGCTTTTCATATGGGGAAGTAATACGCGATCAATATCTGCTTTAGCAGCAGATCCTAATGATACTAAGCCAGGCCCTAAACGTACTCTAGATGATTGAGTTGCTGAGATTAAAAAACCTTCAGAAGCTAAGGCATAAACAATTCTTTGTACCGTAGACCTTGGTAACTCTACAAGTTGTGCTATAGCACTTAAACTTAAACCATCAGATTTTCCTTCCAATGATCTTAATATTCTAGCAGCTCGCGATATTACTTGAATGCCTTGTCGTGAAGTATTTTCTGTACTCATCAATATATCCTTTGTATGACCGAATATTTATATTTCAACACCTTAAGTGTATCACCATGCAGTACAAAATAACATAGTTTGCCTATATTTAATTGTTTTAACGCTATTCTGTCTCCTTAATTTTAGTTAAAAACACTAAAACCGCCTAAATAAAAACCACTTTATGGTTGACTTGTATCGTATTACGGTACATCATACTGAAAAATCTTATTGTGGTTAACATGTACCACATTGTGGCCTAGCTTTCGGTCAGCTTCAAATGATAGTGAGGAATTATGAAAAAAATTGCGGTTATAGGTGCTGGTTTTATGGGAGCAGGTATTGCTCAAGTATTTGCAAGCAAGGGGTTAGTCACTAAGGTTTATGATCCTATTACATCATCACTTGAAACGTTACATGAGCGTATTGCTAAAAATCTTGATCTACTGAAAACACCTCGCGACTGTTTAAAAAATATAATTGCATGCGAAGTGTTAAATGATGCAGTAAAAGATGTAGATATTGTTTTTGAAGCAGCGCCCGAAAAACTTTCTATTAAACGTACTATTTTTACAGAGGTGCTCCCCCTGGTAAGAAGTCATACCATTTTAGCAAGTAACACCTCGGTTATTCCTATTGGGGATATAGGTGAAGGTTTAGATCATGGGGGGAGGCTAGTAGGAACTCATTGGTGGAACCCGCCTTACTTAATACCTCTGGTTGAAGTTGTTCAATCAGAAAGATCGTCAATAGAGGCTATCGAAAAAACGATTTCATTATTAAATGATATTGGTAAAAAACCTATTCACGTTAAAAAAGATGTAACAGGTTTTGTTGCAAACAGAATGCAACATGCACTATGGCGTGAAGCAATCGCCTTGGTAAATGAAGGGGTTTGTGATGCTCAAACGGTAGATATAGCGGTAAAAAATAGTTTTGGTATGCGTTTACCCGTATTAGGGCCTATCGAAAATGCTGATCTTGTTGGGTTAGATCTTACTCAAGATATTCACAACGTTGTACTTGCAGATCTCAATAAAGACATTGTGCCTGCACAGATCTTAGCAGACAAAATCTCTCAAGGTGAACTTGGTATGAAAACCCAAAAAGGCTTAAGAGAATGGACACCTGAAGAAGCTGAATCTCTACAGAAAAACCTTATACAGTACCTTTTACAGGTGACTGAAACTCCATTTAAACATTCAGACAATTAAAGCGAGGCTTATAATGTCACTTGACGATAAAGTATTATTAACTGTTGCCTGCACTGGTGCATGGCCAACAAAAGATATCACCCCTTATATTCCATTAACACCAGTTGATGAAGCTGAAGAAATTGTACGATGCTGGGAAGCCGGTGCATCAATCGCTCATATACATGTACGTGAAGACGATGCTAGTGCTTCAATGAATTTTGATAAGTTCGCTGAAACAGTTGAACTGGTTAGAGCTCGTTGTGACATTGTTATTAATTTAACAACTTCTGGTGGCTTAGGTATCGCTGATGAAATCAGAATGAAGCCATTTCAAGAGCTTCGTCCTGAAATCGCCTCTTTTGATGCAGGTACAATGAACTGGGCTCACACCACCATTTTTGAAAACAATCCTGTGTTTTTAGAAAAGCTCGCAATCTCAATGGCTGAATGCAACGTAAAACCAGAAATCGAAATCTTTGATGCCGGCATGATCTATAACGTACTTCACTACATGAAGAAAGGTCAGTTAAAAGAAAACCCTCATTTTCAATTTGTACTTGGTGCGCCAGGAGGGATGACAGCTGAAGTTAAGAACCTTATGTTCTTGTTAGATATATGTCAGCAACATTTAGGCAATAACTTTACTTGGGGAGCTTTAGGCATAGGCAGAGGTCACTTACCTTTGATGAATGCAACGTTAGCATTAGGTGGTCATTTACGTGTTGGTATGGAAGATAATATTTATTATCGCAAAGGACAGTTAGCTAAATCTAACGTTGAATTCGTTGAACGTACCAAACGTATGGTAGCTGAAATAGACAAAACAATAGCTACACCTGATGAAGCAAGACAAATACTCAATCTACAAAACTGTCCGGTAAAAAAATAAATTATTTACACAACTAATATTTAAGTAGGAGAAATATCATGGGTAAAAAAGTACTCGTAGATCTAAGTCATCCATTTGGCGCGAATATGCCAATTTGGCCATATTTTAAAAAACCAGCCATTTCAACAATGCATACGCTAGCAAAGTCAGGTGTGTTATCTCAAGAAATGACCATTGTACAACATTGTGGTACTCATGCTGACTCACCACGTCACGTATTAGAATACGAATTTGATGGTAGTCGAGCTCGATATACACATGAGATGGACTTAAGTGAATACTACGGTGATGCAGTTTGTTTGGACGTTAAAATTCATCCTTGGGGTCTTATTTCTGCCGCCGATCTTGATGACGCAGTTGAACGTTCTGCGGTTACGCATGAAGAACTTGAAGGCATGATCATCATCATCCGTACTGGTATGCATTTAAAGTGGGATGACTCTAAAGATTACTGGCATTATTGTGCTGGTACAGGGGTTGAAGCTGGACACTGGTTTGTTAAGCATAAAGTTAAAACGGTAGGTTTAGATCAACAAGCACTTGACCATCCTTTACACACATCCATGGGACTTAATGGAACCTGCATGAATCTTGTTGGAAAAACGTCTAAACCACTTGTTGAAGAATACTTAGAGAAGTTTGGTGAAGAAGCTTACGCTTGGTTTCATAAAGAAACGTTTATTAAGCTGCATGGTCAAGAAAAATACGACGAATTGTACAGTGAAATTGAAGAAAAAGCTGGCTGTGTTGGTACATGGGAACCTTGTCATAAATTAATGCTTGGTAACGGTATTACCGGTTGGGAAAACGTAGGTGGCGATCTTGAAAAAGTAGTTGGCAAACGTTTCAAAATCATGGGATTCCCTATTCGTTGGGTAGAAGGTGATGGTTCAATGGTACGTTTAGTTGCTGAGATTGATGAAGACGATTTAAATGACGTACCGACTCGTGTTTACAAGTACGGTGACCATTAGTCGATAGTATTTAATATGTGCTGGTGAATAGTGATAACTAAAATATCAGCACATATTGATTTTCAAGAGTGACATGGTGAGAAATACGATGAAACAAGTAAAATTAAACGAAGTAGTACCTTATGGCCCACCGGCACATTTCTCTATGGTAGCACTGAAATTACAAGGATTAGAAGAAACAGGTTTAACTAAGTTTTGGCAAGGTCTTTCATATTTTCTGCCACATGGCGGCGCTGAAATGCAATATCAAGTAGGTACTTTTGGTGCTGAGTTTGAAAAAACCTATTTTATTGTAGAAGGTGAAATTACCATTGTTGATGTCAATGATAGCGCCCTGACATTAACCAAAGGTGACTCAATTGCTATTCTCCCCAATGAAGGAAGAAGTGTTGTCAACAATACGAACCAAGTGGCGACAGTATTAGTTACCGTGTCAACCTCTTAGCAATTACTTCTACTCAACTACTCTATAAAGTTAGGAAATTATTATGTCCATGACAGCAACGTGGAGCAATGACTTTGCTCTAAATATTTTTAATTTAAAGGGAAAAGTAGCCGTAATTACGGGTGGCAATGGCACACTTGGTGCAGCATACGCACAAGCCTTCGCCCTGCATGGCGCTAAGGTAGTCGTTACCGCACGTAACATACAAACACTTGAAGAAACCGTTAAGTCAGTGAACAGCGTCGGCGGTGACTGTGTTGCTATTACCTCAGATGTTACTGACCCTGAAGCACTGCAAGCACTGGTCGACAAAATCGACAATCAATATGGCCGCATTGATATTCTTGTTAATAATGCTGGCATGGCATTTCGTGCGCCAGCTGAAGATATGCCTGCAGATAAGTTTAACCAAGTAATGAATGTGAACGTTACAGGAACCTTAATTCCTTGTCAGGTTTTTGGTAAGTACTTTATGAAGCAAGGCCACGGTAAAATTATTAATACCTCATCTGTTCGTGGTTTTTGTGGTCATCCTGATGGCTATACTGCCTATGCTGCATCAAAAGCTGCCGTTGATAGCCTTACAAAACAGTTATCTACTGAGTGGTCTATTAAGGGTACAAAAGAAGATTTTGTGATCAATATCAATGCGATAGCACCTACCTTGGTTAAATCACCGTTAACGCAAGAAATATGTGAAGACCCTGCTCGTATTGCACCATTTTTGGCTCGCCTTCCTATGGGGCGAGTAGCCGAAACGAATGATATGGTAGGTTTAGTTTTGTTTCTATCGGCTCCAGCTTCTGACTTTATTAACGGTCAAATCATTTATGTGGATGGTGGCTGTACTGCAGGTTAAGAAATATTTATTAGGCACGTAACGTTTCACAGCTATACTATCCTAGGGGTGATGTAGATCAATGTAGTTTCCATGTTGGTACCTTCGTTGACTCATTTCAAGAATGATACAGTGATCTACTGCCCCCCCATACAAGCCTAAAAAGAAAAAAATAAATTTTCACTAGTAAATGGTATTTGAATGGATGTGAGGTTTTATAAAAAACGATAACGTTAGGACCCCTGAACTGCCATTTTAACTCAAAAGCTAAGGTCAGCAATTGGCTAAGAAAAGACATTTTATATTGTCTGTCTATGACAGCTTTGTGGCAAAGTGGATTATCAATGATGGCGATTTTCTCATCAGGTGACGCATTTCTCATTATTTGTGAAATTCCACACACCTGTGGATCGTCACCAATCACGAGAATTCTTGAGCAGGGTTTTCTGGGCTGTAGCTAGATTGAGATAAATTAATTGAAACTTTTACGTCAAAAGTCGTGAGAAAATTATAAAAAACGTCACAAAAAATAAGGAAATTTAAAAAATCCAAAGCTATGTCTTGAATGATCACTTATAGCCAATAGCCGACATTAAGTTTTGATAAGCCATGAACATATTGAGAACAATTTCAGCCAAAATTTACAGCATGCTTGAGGGGTTGCTTTAAGCTGATTGCTACCTGTGGGATTTTATCTAAGAAAGTTAGCTTTCATCACTTTGCGTCATTAGTTATAATCTAAGAAAAACAGATTCAGATTAGTTTTTTTTATCGATAACGCCTGCTTAATAGGCAAAAATTAGCTGGTTATAATTAGCGAATAGTGAGCAAAAATCCAACTAGTTTTTGTCCTTTTTGAAGTACTTGTAGCTGCTTAATACTTTGGCTGTTTTTCAAATACCTTTATACCATCAGGGATTTGATACCAACCTACTTTTTCACAAACCCACACATGCGCTGAAGGCGTAAAGACTCCGTCATTAGCTAAATCAACAGGCTTTAACTTCAGTTTAATAGTACCTGAATTATCTGGATTGTAATGGTAAATTCTATTTCCACATGCAGGACAAAACTTTGCGTTGTTTCTATTTCCACTATCCGCGTAGCGACTCCACTCTTTTAGTTCACCTTTAACCTCAATAGCTGTAGATGCTATTACGGCTGTAACACTAAATGGACTCGTTGATAGTTTTTGGCATTCAGTGCAATGGCAAGCTAATACCATTTGGGGTTTTTCATACAACTTGTAACTTGCTTGTCCACACTGGCAAGAACCTTCGATTGGAAATTCCACTTTCAATTATTCTCCGATGTTAAGAAACAGCTTATTAGTGAGCATTTCAGTTTAAAACAAAATACAGAAACAATTCTGTTTTGAGTGCAATTTGTTTTTTATCAATAATTTTAATGTATTACTAGTAATTGTTTACCTTATCAAACAAGTTTTATTTGGAGAAAGTGAACATTGAGATATGTGCGTCTTTTCATGACTCGCTATGTAATATTTTTAATTAATTTATCCTAAGTAAAACAATCAATTATTGAACTACTTTTAAATAACGTGCCCACACCTTTGAGTTCTCTAAATAACTGTACTAACCATTAATATTGTAAAAGTAACAAAGTCCGCTAAGCAGAAGCTTCTAGTGACTAAATTAATACTTCGGCTCCTACCACTTTGTTGACCTATTTATTAGAGCAATTAACTCTATTTTTGTATCAGCTATCTTCAGGAATAGCCGGTATTAGCAGTATTTCTTCAATCTCGCATAACGTCCCATACTTCCTCAAAGATGGTGATCACTTTGTGCGCATTGTTGACGGTAGCGACTGGTTGTTCTGTAGGTTAACAAATGGCCAAATATAGCGGTCATTAGTTTTTGGTTATTAACGACAGCCCAGCAGCCTAAAGCTGACTATCGCATAGGGAAAATTAAGAGCGTAAGAATCCCTTTATTTTTAATTACTCAAGCATTGAAGAGTTAATCAGACTCTTAATTGTATTTAATAGCTGATCTTTTAATTCAGAGTCGATTAATTTGTTAGCATCCACATCAAAACTATCATTGAAGCTAGGCATCGCCATACTTCCTATAACTTTCCCCCCAAAATAAGGTATTGACTTGATAGCCGCAGAGAGTACAGAAGCTCCTCCACGAGCCCCAGGAGAAGTTGAAAGTAGCAGCATAGGTTTATTATTAAAAACTTTTGGTTCTATTCGACTGCACCAATCAAATAGGTTTTTATACGCGGCAGTATATGTACCATTATGCTCAGCAAACGAAATAATTATGACATCAGCTTTCCAAAGTTTGTGCAAGAAAGCTTTGGCAAGTTTAGGTTGGCCTAATTCAATCTCTTTATCCACGCTAAATAATGGTAATTCGAAATCATTTAAGTCAAGAACCTCAACTTCTGCTTGAGCTACTTGCTGTGCA
>Ga0209291_1001355_pt1 | contig 21866 bp, 23 predicted proteins | sample GOMGulsemesocosm_FD_184633 | JGI IMG/M metagenome (GOLD analysis project Ga0209291, IMG submission 184633) | Methane-oxidizing microbial communities from mesocosms in the Gulf of Mexico - GOM9B Gulf of Mexico (SPAdes) (version 2) | ecosystem: Environmental > Aquatic > Marine > Cold seeps...
CTGCTGGTAAGGAAGTAGAAACCCCTATTGCTCGTTTAGCACAATTAGCTAGAGCAATTGGTATCCACTTAATAATTGCCACACAGAGACCTTCTGTAAACGTAATTACCGGTATGATAAAGGCTAACTTTCCTGCACGTGTTGCTTTTAGAGTAATGACAGGTATTGATTCTAAAACTATTTTAGACACAGGTGGTGCGAACCAATTAATTGGTCGTGGAGATATGTTATACACCCAAGGAAATGAATTAATACGTATTCAATGTGCTTTTGTTGACACTCCTGAGGTAGAAAAAATAACAGAATTTATTGGCGCTCAAAAAGCATATCCTGATGCCTATTTATTACCCGAATATGTTGGTGAAGACGGTGGCACGAATCTTGATAATAATATTTCAGATAGAGATAAGTTATTTAGAGAAGCCGCAGAAGTATTGGTTACAGCTCAACAAGGTTCCGCTTCTTTATTACAACGAAAATTAAAATTAGGATATAACAGAGCCGGAAGATTGATCGATCAATTAGAAGCCGCAGGAATTGTTGGTCCGTTTGAAGGAAGTAAAGCAAGACAAGTTTTAATAACCGATTTAATTGCTCTTGATCAATTATTAGCAAATGAATAAGAAAAAAATTATGAGAAAATATTTAGTATTTGGTTTATTAGCATTCATTAGTATTTCTGGGTTTTCTCAAAACGCAGAAAAAGCAAAAAAATACCTAGAAGAGGTTTCTGCTAAGGTAAAAAGCTATGATAACATTAGTATCGATTTTAAATACAGTTTAAACAATGAAGCTGAAAAAATTGAGCAAATTTATAAGGGATCTGTATCTTTAAAAAAAGAACAGTACATATTAAACTTGTTAGGAGTTACTAGTTTATTTGATGGTAAAAAACTATACACTATTAACAGTGAAGATGAAGAAATTACTATAACTACAGCTTCTGACGAAGAAGATGAAGACATCAATACCCCTTCAAAAATGCTTACTTTTTTCCAAGAAGGCTTCACGTATGTTTGGGGTAAAAAACTGCCTATAAAAGGACGCTCCATACAATATATAAAACTTATACCTATAGACACAAATTCAGAGAGCAAGTATATACTTTTAGGTATCGATGCCAATACAAAAAATATTTACAATACAATCAATATCGGAAAAAATGGCTCCACTACAACATTAACCGTTAATAGTTTTAAAACAAATCAACCTATATCAGAAAGTTTATTTATTTTTGACAAAAATAAATACAACGATTATTATTTTAACGAGTAAGGCATCTTGAAAACACTAGATCGATACATTTTAACTACGTTTTTAAAAACCTTTTTTAGCGTTTTTACCATACTAATTTTCATTTTTATATTACAATCGGTTTGGCTTTTTGTAAAGGAATTAGCGGGTAAAGATTTGGATTTAGTAATTGTACTTAAATTCCTATTCTACTTACTCCCTTCCCTTGTTCCGTTAGTACTACCACTCACAATACTGTTAACCTCAATAATGATTTTCGGTAATTTTGCTGAAAACTACGAGTTTGCAGCAATGAAATCCGCAGGTATCTCACTACAACGAGCTATGAGAAGTGTATCTGTTTTTATACTACTACTTAGTATTACCACATTTTTCTTTGCAAATAATGTAGTCCCATGGGGAGAATATAAGTCTAAGAACTTAAGACGTCAGATTGCAGTTCAATCACCCGCAATGGCTATTGCTGCTGGGCAATTTAATCCCATTGGCGACAAAATAACCATTAAGGTTGATAAAAAATTTGGAGAAAATGGTAATCAACTTGAAAACGTTACCGTTTTCTTCAAAGAAAACAATAAAAATACCACTGTAATAAAGGCGAAGACTGGAGAGTTAATTTCTAGTAAAAAATCTAACACGCTACAACTCATCCTTTATAATGGAAACTACTATAACGACGTCCATACTCGTGACCCATTAAAAAGAAAGAAAAGGCCACATGTTAAAAGTTATTTTAAGAAATACACTAAAAATTTCGACTTATCAAAGTTGATCAATTCTGGTCCAGAACCAGAAGATGTTGTTACCCATCGTATGCTAAAAATTAATGAGCTTATACCTACAATAGACTCTTTAGAACAACAAATAACTATTAATAACGATAAGGATATCGACAACCTGTATAACGGACTAGGTCTTCATATTACCAAAAAGAAAACACTAAAAAAGAGTTCCCCAAAGGATACTCTTATCAAAAAGATGCTAGCAACTGATATAAAAGAAACAAAAAAAGTTCCTGTTGATAATAAAGAAACTAAGGACAGTATTGCTGTATTTCAGGGGGATTTAATGAAACTTTTTAATACCAAAGAAAAGAAAGCAATCTATCAATTGGCGGTTAGTAACAGTTCCAATTCATACACACAGATTGAAAATAGAGAAAAATTGCTACTATTTAAAACATCGGTTTTAAACCAACATAAAATGGCCTTACACAAAAAGTTTGCTTTAGCTATTTCATGTTTTTTATTATTCTTTGTAGGTGCTCCTTTAGGTGCTATTATACGTAAAGGTGGTATGGGATTGCCTATGGTTATTGCTATATTACTATTTTTATCCTATTATTTCATAGGGATTTTTGCAGAAAACAGTGCCAAAAAAGGAGCTATGCCAGCTTTTTTAGGAGCTTGGCTTTCTACAATTATCATCCTTCCCTTGGGTATTGTGCTCACCAAAAACGCAACATCAGACAAAGGTGTTTTTAATACCGATGGAATAACTACATTTTTCAGTTCTCTCTGGAATAAAATAACAAAAGAAAAAAAAGAAGATTCTAATCTTGTACAATAAAATCAATAATGACAACAACAAACAACAACGCAGCAATACAACTTGATAGCATACATGATGCAATTGAAGATATTAGAAAAGGTAAAGTAATCATTGTTGTAGATGATGAAGACAGAGAAAATGAAGGAGATTTTGTTGCCGCAGCAGAAAAAATAACTCCGGAGATGGTCAATTTTATGGCTACTCACGGTAGAGGTCTTATTTGTGCTCCACTTACAGAACACAGATGTGATGAGTTAAAACTAAATATGATGACTAGCAATAGCTCAGATCCTATGGAAACTGCCTTCACCATTTCTGTAGATTTAAATGGTAAAGGAGTAACTACAGGTATATCAGCAGCGGATAGAGCTAAAACCATACAAGCATTAACTGAAAACGACACCAAACCACATGATTTAAACAGACCAGGACACATATTTCCACTAAAAGCTAAAGAAGGTGGTGTATTACGTAGAACTGGACACACTGAAGCTGCAATTGATTTCGCACGCTTAGCTGGCTTGAAACCTGCCGGTGTAATTGTAGAAATCATGAACGAAGATGGTTCAATGGCTCGATTACCTCAATTAATAGAAGTAGCAAAAAAGTTCGACTTAAAAATTGTATCTATTGAAGCTTTAGTAGCCTATAGAATGGAACACGATTCCTTAATAGAAAAGAAAGAGGATTTTGAAATTCAAACACGTTTTGGGAATTATCGCTTAAGAGCATATAAGCAAACAACAAACAATCAGGTACATTTAGCACTTACAAAAGGTACTTGGACTGTTGACGAAGCCGTAACTGTACGTGTAACTTCTACCCTTGTGAATAATGATATACTAGACACTCTTACTTTTGATACCGATAAAAAATTAGAAGGTATCTTTGAATTGATAAACAAATCAGAAAAAGGAGCTTATGTGTTTATCAATCAAGAAAGTCCTTCATTAAACTTATTAAGCAGATTAGAAAAATTAAAAGTCAATCAGTCTGAAGGTAAAATTAGAGCACCAAGAATAAAAATGGATATTAAAGATTTTGGTATTGGTGCACAAATTTTACATGATTTGGACATACACAAGCTAAACCTTATTTCCAACACCAACCAACATGAAAAACGTGTAGGAATGATAGGTTACGGATTAGAGATTGTTGATTATACTAGTTACGAATAAAACTATTATTTAATTAAATAAAAAAAGGAACGCTAAAACGTTCCTTTTTTTATGCTTATATATTTTTTTATCACTAATCATAATAATGTGCTATAATCTGTAAATCATCTTTACCTGATCCTAAATACATTCTAACTGCTCCTGTACCTACAGTACTACCTACTGCCAATTGAACAGCAAACATAGCGGTATATGTTCCTGGGCCTAACTTTACATAATCCGACGCTGTAGTATGAAAGTTTTTATACTCCCCTCTTTTTGCATTGCTGTTATTGTAAAATTGACCATTAATACCTAACAAACCAGCTTGTTCTAAGCAATTTATACCTCCGCCATCCATATCAATACACCAAGGACCTGCATTAATAGGGTTGCCATCATGATCATTAATAACTGCTGGTCCTAAGTAATCATTTTGTCTAAAATAAATTCCTGTTTGTACAACTCTTGCATGTTCATCTGCTATTCTTCCAGAAGCAGAAGCTGTTTTATAAATACTCCATGACACGGTATAATTTACTTCAATAATTGCAGGTTTTGTTAAGGTAAACTTTGCCGCCAAACCATCGGTAGGTATACCTGCCGGATTATAACCAAATCCCCATCCTGTTTGAACAATTATACTTGTTGGATCTTCTACATCTTCTAAATAGTTTTCATGATCATACATTATTTCTACATTTCTAGTAGATGTTGCTAAAGTTAAATCCCCCTCTGCATCAACATAGACCTTAGTAGTGCTTAAGGGACCTAAGTTATCAACATTATTAGTAGTATTTAATCCATCTACTTTCACATTAGAAGCATTACCTGCTACATGTAACTCTTGTTGAGGAGTAGTTGTATTTATACCTACTTGGGCATAGGACATTTGAGACATTATCGTTCCAAATAATAAATAGTATATATTTTTCATATAATTATATTTTTTCTTAATTATAAACTCTCATTTTTAAATAGTCTGTTGCTCCACCAATACCTACACTTGTAAAGTTGGTTGCTGAACCTCCTACTACTCCAAAAAAGTGTATAGAGTGTGTTCCTGGAGGCAATGTGGCGTATCCTTGACTATTCATATACGGATATCCACCTGCCCCACCAAAGTTAGAAGCATAAAACTGCCCTTTTTGCCCATATTGATTAGATTTTTCTGTAGCATCCAACCCATCGTTATTGATATCAAAACAAAAAAACGTTTGTATAGATCTAGCAGCGTTATCTGTGATATACGACATTGCTGGTATAGTTAAATCAGAACCTGAAATTATAACACTGACTCCATACTTAACCTCTACAACAGCTGTTTGTGGTACTGTAAATGTAACACTTTGAAGAAATTTTTCAACAACTGTATCACCTATATTATTATTAATTACCACACCTGGACTTACTTGATGTCCGGCAAAAAATAATGGTTGTGGGTTGTTAGGAATAAAGTTAGGCGTATCAATTAAAAAATTTAAAGGAACGCCTCCTGTACCATTAGGTGGCGTAATAGTTAAATCACCATTTCCATCAACATAGACTGGAGCTAATTTTACACCATCATTATTAATATTATTCACAGAATTTAATGCTTCTATCCTAATGGTAGATGTTGTTCCTCCAATATGTAATTCCTCATCTGGACTTGTTACTCCTATACCAACTTGGGCTACTATTGCGTACGGAATTAAGGCTATTATTAATAATGCTTTTTTCATAAATATAAAATTTTAGTGTAATCTAAATAATAAAGAATCATTACCAACTGCGAACTTTACATGAGTTGGTTCTGTATTTAATCCTGGTCCCCCAGCTTTTTTTCCAGCCGAAACTTCTCCGTAAAAACTTACGTCATACGTACCTGCTGCAGGCAAAAACATATATGCTGTACAGACATTATACATCATACCTACTGTACCCTCTAAAGATTGATTAGCATAACATTTAGATGCTGGTCCATATTTTCTGTTAGTAGGTAATCCGTCTATTTTAAAATAAGTAGATATACGTCGCGCTATATAATCTGTAACTTTGTTTTCTAAAACATCTTGATAAACTTCAAAGCTTAAATTATACTTTACTTCCAATATAGCAGATCTGTTTACAGTTACAGTATATGTGAATAATTTTTCAGTTGCAACACCATCTCCATCATTAGCCAAAAGTGTAACATCACTAGTTGGTAGAGAAGCATGATCTAAAGCATCAGAATATTCACTATTGTATAATGGAACAAATTCAAGGGTCATTACTCCATTACCGTCAACATACAACGGAAAGGTATCGTTTGTTTTATCTAAGTCACCATTAACGTCTCCACCATTATAGGTGCTATTTACATCATTTAAACTTTCAACACGCATAGTACCTGTTGATGAAGCAATATGTAATTTTTGTTGTGGATTAGTGGTTCCTATTCCAACTCCTTGTTGCGAAAAAACCATTGATGTGAAAAATAGAAAAAAGTAGTAAGATTTCATAAGCTGTAAATTTAATGGGAGTTAAACTTATTCTAAATATAGAATAATATTTCCCTTTACCAAAATTAATTTTGTCGATTTCACAACAAAAACACTAATTCTTTGAGTATTTTAGACTAAACGAATTAATTTACCGATATAAAACACATGTAATCAGGGTAACATCTGTTAATTCAACAAAAAAAAACACCAAATACTTCCTTTAATCTGATGTATAACTAATTACAATACACTAGGTAACAACCTAAAAATAGGTTTGGTATTAATGCTCATATTTTAAATTGATTTTAAACATATACAAACTAAATATTTTCTCTAGCCAAAATGAAAAGCGTGTAGAAGTGATTAGTTACTACCATAAATTATTGACTATACATTCACAAAAAAAGGAACGCTTTAAAACGTTCCTTTTTTTGTGTCTGAATTAGTAAAGTTATTTCAAAACTTTGTCTAAAAATTCAAAATGGTGTCGAGTATCTCTTCCTGAATTATAACTTTTAATTTTATCTATAATTTCTCCTTTATAATTTACAGCTATAAGAGTTGGCAAGGAACGCACACCATATTTAGCGTTTAAAACTTTATTTTCCTTTTCTTGAGAAGTTGAAATTAATTCTTTATTTCTTGGAAAATCAACTAACAACAGTACATAATTTTTAGATTTAGCTATAAATGCATCTGAATTAAAGAAGTCTTTTTTTAGCATTTTACATGGCGGACACCAATCACTACCAGTAAACAACATTAAAATTGGTTTATTCTCTGCTTTAGATTGATTTTTGGCCATTTCAAAATCTGTTTCCCAAACTAATCTAGTATCATGATCTTGTGCATAAAAATAACTACTAATAAATAACAATAGTAACACTATAACATTCTTCATTTCTCAAACTATTAATTTATTTCTACTCCTTTTACTATTTAAATCACAATAACCTTACCAAATATTACATAGTTATAACATTAGTCTCTATTGGTTTTCTTACTTTTTTAAAGCTAGAAAACATATCGTCATCTGCTCGTTGCCCAATTGGCAAAACTAACACAGACGAAAGCCCTTTATTTTTCAAATTCAATAACTCATCATACTTTTCTGGTAAAAATCCCTCCATAGGACAGGAATCAACTTGCTCTAAAGCACAAACTGTCAACAAATTACCCAAAGCAATATAAGCTTGCTTGGTAGCCCATTCCTTTATCTCTTCAGTTTTTTTATTTGAAAAACTTTCTATTAAATACGAACGAAAAGAATCCAAAACTGCATCTGAAGTTCCCCTAATGTTTTTCTCATTTTCAAAATGAGCTCTTATATAGGCTTCATCAACAGTGTTTTCTATACAAATTACTAATACATGTGATGCCTGGGCAACCTGCTCTTGGTTATAGGAATGCGGCACTAACTCCTTTTGTAATTCTTTATCGCTTAACACAACCATCTTAACTGGCTGTAAGCCATATGATGATGCCGTAAGCGTAAATGCTTCTTTTATTATCGCTAACTTTTCATTTGACACATATTTAGTGGTATCAAATTTTTTAGTAGCATATCGCCATTTAAGGCTATCTATTATATCCATATCAACTATCTTTACCACAAAAGTAAGTAATGTATATACTTTTGCATACTCATTAGTATAATTTTAACCTACAAGTGAACTTTGACTAACTACTGTTTGCTGTAAAATAAATTAAAACGGTAATAAAAACTATTACTTACAGCAAACTAACTAAAAATACACAGAAAAAATGACTACTGATGAACGCATAAAGCTATCTGAAACAAGGATATTTAAAGCCGTATTTCCTAATACTACTAATCATTACGGAACCCTTTTTGGAGGAACTGCCTTACAATTAATGGACGAAGCTTCTTTTATTTGCGCTACCCGATTTAGTAGAAAAAGAATGGTAACTATTTCTTCTGACAGAATTGATTTTGATAAATCAATCCCTGAAGGAAGCATCATTGAGTTGGTTGCAAAAGTAGTTAAGGTAGGAAACACCAGTTGTAAAATTCAAGTGGATATTTTTACCGAAAGAATGTATTCAGATGAAAGAGAATTAGCCGTTACAGGTCACTTTACTTTTGTAGCCATTAACGAGTATAAAAACCCAATTCCTGTTGTATAATGAAAAGTTATAACATTTCAGTAAAAGGAAAAGTTCAAGGGGTATGGTTTAGAAAATACACCCAAGAAAGAGCTATTAAAATAGGTCTTGTGGGTTTTGTAATGAATAAAAATGACGGATCAGTTTACATAGAGACTACAGGAAAAGAAGAGATTTTAAAAGGCTTTGTAAACTGGTTAAAAACAACAGGTTCCCCCCTATCAGTAGTTGACCAAGTCAATATCGAAATACCCAAAACAAAACATCAATTTACTGATTTTGAAATTAGACGATAAAAAAAGGAGCTATTAAAAATAGCTCCTTTTTTTATCGTTTGATTTATTGATTAGTCAAACATAACTTCTTTATCTAATACAAAATTCTGTATAAAAGCAATTGAGTTTTGAATATCATCATGTAACAAACGATCTTTCTCAACAAAAGGAACTTCATTACGGTATGCGCTTACCATAGTTTCAATAAATGTTGATGATTTTAAAGGCTTTCTAAATGCAATAGCTTGCGTAGCATTAAGCAATTCTATTGCCAAAATTCGCTCAACATTATCAATAACTGTTTTACATTTTACAGCACCATTTGCTCCCATGCTTACATGATCTTCTTGCCCATTACTTGACACAATAGAATCAATACTTGACGGAGTACATAACTGCTTGTTTGAACTTGCTATACTTGCTGCCGTATATTGTGGTATCATAAATCCAGAATTTAAACCGGGTTCATTTACTAAAAATGCTGGTAAGCCTCTTAATCCTGAAATTAACTGATAGGTTCTTCGTTCTGAAATACTTCCTAACTCCGCCATAGCAATAGACAAGTAATCAGCTCCTAAAGCTAATGGTTGCCCATGGAAATTTCCTGCAGAAATTACCATATCTTCTTCTATAAATATATTTGGATTATCGGTTACGGAATTAATTTCTGTTTCAAATGTTTTCTTTACAAATGCCAAAGTATCTTTTGATGCTCCATGCACTTGTGGCATACATCTAAATGAGTATGGATCTTGAACCGCTTTATTACCCTCCTCTATCAACTCACTACCTTCTAAAAAGGACAACACTCTTTCTGCTGTTTTCAATTGTCCATTATGCGGACGTATGATATGTGAGTGCGCTAAAAATGGTGATTTATTTCCATCAAACCCTTCTAAAGAAATGGCTCCAATTGCATCAGCAAAATAAGATAATTTATAGGCTTTTAATAAATTATATACTCCATAAGCACTCATGAACTGTGTTCCGTTTAATAAGGCTAACCCTTCCTTAGACTGTAATACAATTTTTGACCATCCCATTTTTTCAAACAAAACAGCAGATGTTATTTCCTCACCATTATATATTACCCTTCCTTCTCCTATCAAAGGCAAGGCTAAATGCGCCAAAGGCGCTAAATCACCTGAAGCCCCTAGAGATCCTTGCGTATATATTACCGGGTAAATATCTTCATTGTACATAGTTACCAATCTTTCAGCTGTTACCAATTGCACCCCTGAATGCCCGTAACTTAAACTTTGTATTTTCAGTAACAACATCAGTTTCACTATATCTTGAGGTACTCTATCTCCAGTACCACATGAATGAGAACGCACCAAGTTTTCTTGTAACAATGTTAAATTTTCTTTTTCAATTTTCACATCACATAAAGAACCAAAACCAGTATTTATACCATAAATAGGATCAGATTCACGTTCCATTTTATCATCTAAATAAGCTCTACATTTTTGAATATTTTCAATAGCTTCTTCAGATAAAGCTATTTTTTTATTTTCTAAAACAATTGTCTGTATGTCTGATAAGCTCAAATGGCTTGTACCAATATAATGTGTCATAATTATTTATTTAGATTCTGACATCAAAAATCGACTTTGCACAACTGATTTCCAAACATTATTATACGTAATTATCAAAACTTAATATTTTTCTTGTATTTTTAACTTCCATATTAAAAATGTGAGAGTTTTGTAACTTCTATTCATTTTTAACGTCAAACAAAACTATAACAATCAAAATAAATTTAAAATGAAAAAAATTGTTTTTGCATTAGCAACACTAGCAATCGTTTCTTGTAAAAAAGAAGAAGTTAAACCAGTTGATTATACTCTTTTTACTGGAAAAGTAACAAACCAAAAAAGTGATAAGTTAACCATCGTTAAAGGAAGAGATGTTCTTAAAGAAATAAGCGTTGATGAAAACGGAGTATTTTCAGATACATTACGAATAGCTGAAGGAAGTTACGTTATTCATGATGGCAATGAATCGGCTTCTATATATATCAAGAAAGGGCTACACTTTAATATGACCCTTGACACTAAAGAATTTGACGAAACATTAAAATTCACAGGAACTGGAGCTGAGCAAAATAATTATTTTGCAGACTTAACGATGCTACAAGAAACTGTTGATCTTAAAGCTTTAGCTCTACTTGATAAAACTAATTTTGATAAAGAATTGATAACAATTAAAAAATCATTTACCGATTTATTAGCTAACGTTAAAGGTTTAGATAGTATTACTAGTGCTATTCAGTCTAAAAATATTGAAGCTTTACCTAAACAATTAACACAAGCGTACAATATAGAAAAAATGAAACAAGAAATGGTAGGAAAACCATCTCCTACTTTTGAAAACTATGAAAATCACGCAGGAGGAACAACTTCCTTAGCTGATTTAAAAGGAAAGTTTGTATATATTGATATGTGGGCAACTTGGTGTGGACCTTGTAAGAGAGAAATTCCTTTCTTGAAAGAAGTAGAAAAAGAATTTCATGGAAAAAACATTGAATTTGTAAGTATTTCGGTGGATAGAAAAAATGCTCATGAAACATGGGTAAATATGATTAAAGAAAAAGAAATGACTGGTGTTCAATTATTTGCTGACAATAACTTTCAATCAAAATTTGCTGTTGATTATGGTGTAAATAGTATTCCAAGGTTTATTTTATTAGATCCTAATGGAAACATTGTTTCTGCAGATGCACCAAGACCTTCAAGTCCTGAATTAAAAACTTTATTGACTGAACAAGGTATTTAATAGTAGCTTCTGAGTGAAAACTCTTAAAATATACACCATATCAAAAAGCGATTCCTTACGGAATCGCTTTTTTTTGTTTACAACTTGGTTAATAACTCCGAATACAGCAATACTAAACCAACTTCTTTAATTTGTACTTTAGAGTAAACCAATACTTTGTAAATTATGGATAATAGAACAGATGATTTATTAAAGATTAGATTAGGTGTAAAAACTACAACACTTAATAACAATATGTCGGCAGATGAGCATTTTCAAAATGCTACTTTAAGACCGGCTATTCAATTTCAAAAGGATTTACTTTTTGAAGCATTTAAAAATTATGCTAAAAAGCATAAAAATGTATTTTACAGCTTGTCTACTGACAAAAAGCTACATTACATTGAAAATGCAATTCAACGAGATGTTAAGTTCCGAAACTCATTAAAAGGGATGATCATTGGTGTTTTTTCACTAGAAGAATACAGACATTACATCACGAATTCTTCTTCTTTAAACAAACGTATGATGCACTTAGTAATTGAGCGCCTAAAAGACAATGTTATACTATTAGAATATGCTGAAGATTTATCTAAAGCAGGTTAATCTTCAAAAAGAGATTCCCCATTTAAATTTGTAGTTAATACTTCGCTCATATAATCAAAAAAAGGGCGAAGTGTTACAAACACCTCAACCACTTCATCAACAAAATTTTCCGAAGTCATTTCAGCATCAGTAAATGATTTCATTACATAGAATTGTTTTTTACGAATCAATACTATTGCTTCATTATTTTTATCAAATCCTTTTGGTGCAGTTTTCACACCTTCTCCTTGAATTCCATTAGGAAAAACTTTTTTAAACTTTTTAGCCGATAAAATATCATTAATCTCAACTGCATCTAACTCAAACTCTTTTCTTATTCGCAATAAATCTGCTGGATTTGGCCCGTAAAAACCACCACCAACTGCACAATTACCAGGTTCCAAATTTAAAAAATACCCTCCACGAAGTCGTTCCGAACTTCTTTTAAAACCTCCTGCAAAACGTGCTTTATATGGTGTTTTGTCTTTCGAAAAACGGACATCCCTATAAATACGCATCATTTTATATGCCTCGACATCATCAGTGACTTTTAATTTCTCAAGCACAGCTTCAAAAAACAACTTAACATCTTTTTCATGCTTCTTAAACTCTGGCTTACGTTCCGTAAACCATTCTCTATTATTATTTTTAGCTAATGCTTTTAAAAATGCTAATGAAGAAGTTGATATTTGTGCCATAATACAAAATGAATTAGGTAATAAAAATAAGGAAATTTATAACATCACGAATTTAATTTGAATATTATAAATTAAAAATAATCTAAAAAGAGAATTCTTAATTACTAAGCAATTCTTTTGCATGATTAAGTGCTGTTTCTGTAAGTTCCTTCCCCCCTATCATTTCAGCAATTTCATTAACACGTTCTTGATGCGATAGGTATTTTAAATTAGACTTTGTTTTACCATCAACATCTTCTTTATATACTTTAAAGTGACTTGTTCCCTTACTGGCTATTTGTGATAAATGCGTAATACTAAACACTTGCATATTTTCACTCATATACTGCATTAGCATTCCCATTTTATGAGCTACATCACCTGACACCCCTGTATCAATTTCATCGAACATTATGGTAGGCAAATTCTTATACTTTGATAAAATAGCTTTAATAGCCAACATTATTCTGGACAATTCACCTCCTGAAGCTGCTTTTTTAAGTTCATTAAAATTGCCTCCTTTATTAGCAGAAAATAAAAAGGACAACACATCATTTCCGCTAGACAGAAAACTCTCCTCTTGATTTATCGTAATTTCAAACCGTGCATTTTCCATGCCAAGGTTTACCAAAATTTTCTCTAACTGCTGTGTTAGTTTTGGTATTGCCTTTTTCCTATTTTCATGCAATTCATTTGCTATAGCATTTACAATATTTTGCTGCTCAGAAACAGTAACTTTTTTAGCTACAATAGTCTCGTCCAAATTAGCAACAACTCCTACTTTATCATCCAAATCATTTTGAATTACTAACAACTCTTCTATTGATCCTACATGATGCTTTTGCAATAAACCTTGTAATTTATTTAGTGCATCAGTAAGTTCTTGCAAGCGCTCTGGATTGGCCTCTATACTTTGTTGAGCATCTTCTAATTCAACAAAAACATCTTCTAACTCAATATGCAAGGACTCTATTCGCTCATATAAAGATTTGTAAGATGCAGAAAAATCAGAAATACTACGAAAACCAGACTTTAGTTCAGCTAACGAATTTAATGCTCCTAATTGCTCATTTGAGCATAATTGATTTGCATGCAACAGTTGTTGCTGAATTGTTTCAACATTACTCAATTGCTCTAATTCTTGCTCTAACGCTTCCTGATTTAGGTTTTCCAATTTAGCATCAAGCAACTCCTCCAATAGAAACGAATTATACTCATGCGTTTCATTTGAACTTTTTTGTAGCAGCAATAACTCTTCTAAATCCTTTTCTACAACTCTACATACCTTTAAAGCCTTAGTATACTTAATTAATCTTCCTTCATTTTTGGCTAAAGCATCAATTACTTCAAACTGAAATGCATTATCGGTAAGTTGCAACGTTTGATGCTGTGAATGTATATCAATTAATTGCTCACTAATTGTTTTTAATACCTGTAATGAAACGGGAGAATCATTTATAAATGCTCTTGATTTACCAGAAGGAAGAATTTCTCTTCGGATTATAGTATTAACCTCATAATCCAATTCCGATTTTTTAAATAACTTTTGAAGCTTGTAATTTTCTATTGCAAACTCCGCCTCAATAATACATTTTAATCCAGAATCATTTATTACCGACAAATCAGCTCGTTTACCTAAAATTAATCCTAAACCACCTAATAATATTGATTTCCCAGCACCCGTTTCTCCGGTAATTATAGAAAATTTGTCCGTAAAGGAAACCTCTAAAGAATCAATTAATGCAAAGTTATTTATGGATAGATTAGTTAACACTTTTTATATATTTTTTGGGTCTATTTTTATTTAAATGAATTTTTATAAAAACAGATTAGTACTAAGGTCTCGATTTCACTCGACAGTTTATTTAAATGGTCGTTTACAATGAGTTTTCTGTAAAATCTAAAACTTAATGTTTTTCCACTTAGAAGAGTTATTTGGCGAAATTCTATTTAATAAATCTACTAAATCAGTTATCTTAACACTTTGTCCCCCACTGAAAATTTGTTCAATTTCATCAGACTTTGCATCAAAGAAAATTCGTTGAATGAACGAGTTTGCACGTCTCGCATGAAGTCTTTTAAACTGATTAAGCGCTAAAATTATACGTTCTTTAGCTTTTTTTTGATTTGCATTCATTTCATCTAAAGCAGTTCTGTGGTATGCATATAATACATTTCTATACTCTACGTATGATGATGACTGCAATTGATCTATCAATTGATATCGTGTTTGTGCTCCATCAACCGGGTTCCATCCTTTAAAACCACTTGATTGCGCTACACTTAATATGTTTTTTGCTTGACTATAGTATTCCGTACCTCCCTTTTTTGAAAAGGTATCAGCATCCATTCCTAATATAACATAGGCATAATACGAAATTACGGAAACCAAATTTGAATTAAACTGGTTAGGATTTAAGGTTAAGTTTTGAAATTCAACATAATTAAACTTAAAATCCTTATCATTAAAATTAAATACAGGAGAACTATAGGTTGAATTGTATACTGGTCGTGAGGATTGCACCTGAAGTGTTGCCGAAAAATTATCAACATTAAATTCATTAATGGTAATAACCATACCACAATTGACACGTTCTTGCGGTGAAATTATTTTATTCGTCCATGTAGTTTTATTAATAAAATCATTTAAGGAACGTTCTAACGTTTTAAAAATTTGCTGGTTTTGTTTTCCCGTTTGTTCTGCATTAATTACTAGGGTACAATTTAATTCCTGTGCATTTGTAAAAAATACGCTTAGCAATAAACAAAAACCTGATAATAACTTACGCATACTTTTTTATAATTTTATTTAGCTATATAGTTGACATAACACCTCAACCTAAGCATATTAATTTTTATTAATTTAGGATTTCATTTTACCCAAAAGATGCTTAATTATATCATGAGCTACCGCGGTTTTGGATTTCAATTCAAAAGCAGTTAATGATTCATCTTTATCAATAATAGTAATTTTATTAGTAGGTTTCCCAAATCCAGCACCTTTATCTTGTAACGAATTTAATACAATAAAATCTAAATTTTTCTTTTTTAGCTTCCCTTTTGCATTTTCTACTTCATTATTCGTTTCTAAAGCAAAACCAACTAATAATTGTTCTTTTTTAATTACTCCTAAAGAAGCTAAAATATCTTTTGTTTTTTCTAGCTCAATTGTAAACGTAGCTTCTTGCTTTTTTATTTTCTGAGTAGCCACATTTTTTGGTTTATAATCTGCAACTGCAGCTGCACAAATAGCAACATCAACTGTTTCAAAAAACTTATGAGTAGTATTATACATCTCTTCTGCAGATGTTACTGGTATTAGATTTACTAAAGAATTTGAAAGTGTTTCTTTTGTTGGTCCAGAAATTAAAATTACCTCAGCACCTAAACTAGCTACAACTTTTGCCAATTCAAACCCCATTTTCCCAGAAGAATGATTCCCTATAAAACGAACAGGATCAATAGCTTCATAAGTAGGTCCAGCGGTAATCAATATTTTTTTATTTCGTAAAGGTAGTTTGCTTAAAATATCCTTTTCAATAAAGGCAACAATTTCCTCAGGCTCAGCCATACGTCCTTCCCCGACAAGGCCACTAGCTAGTTCTCCAGAACCTGCAGGAATAATTATATTCCCAAATGATTTTAGCGCCTTAAAGGATGCTTCCGTAGATGGGTGTTTATACATATCCAAATCCATTGCCGGAGCAAAATACACAGGACATTTAGCTGATAAATAAGTTGCTAGTAAAAAGTTGTCGGAATTACCAGTTGCCATTTTTGACATGGTGTTTGCTGTAGCAGGAGCTATGACAAATATATCCGCCCACAATCCCAAATCTACATGATTATTCCATAAATCATTATCATCCTCTTCATTAGTAAATGATGACAATACTGGATTTTTAGATAAGGTTGAAAGCGTAAGTGGAGTGACAAATTCCTTAGAAGCAGGTGTCATGATAATTTTAACATGTGCACCTGCTTTTATAAAATGTCGAACTAAATATGTTGTTTTATAAGCGGCAATACCTCCAGTAATACCTAGTAATATCTTTTTACCGCTTAAAATTGACATATATTATTCTTCTGTTTTAGTAGTATCTCTGTAATATACTTTCTCCGCTAACCATTCTTCAACAGCAATAGCATGAGGTTTAGGTAATTTTTCGTAAAACTTAGAAACTTCAATTTGCTCTTTATTTTCAAATACTTCTTCTAAACTATCATTAAATGTAGCAAACTCTTCAAGTTTTTCTACCAACTCATCTTTCATTTCAGTATTAATTTGTGTAGCTCTTTTTGCTATAGCAGAAATTGCTTCATAAATATTACCTGTTTGCTCATCTACTTTATTCTTATCATAAGTAATAGTAGTTACGGGAGCATCTGTATTTTTAATATCCATCATGATTATTTATTGAATTGTTCTAATTGTTTATTTATTTCCGCTAAACTTTCAGCCGCATCCTCAGAAAATTTTGATTCGGCAGATGCCTTTTTCCATTTGTTATAATAACTAATAGCTGTTTCTAAACGTTCTTTCTTTTTTCTATCAGTACTATTTTTAGCTAATAAGTAAGCTGCATCATACTTGTAATACAACGCTTGTTCCTTATACTTTGTCCCAGGGTATTCACTTAAAAAATTATCCAAAACAGCAATTGCTGCATTATAATCGTCCCTATATTGAGTACCACTACTAATTCTATGGTGATATCCTTTAGCTATATTGTATGCTTTCTCTTGTAATTTAGTGTCCATTTCTAAAGCTAAATCACTCGCTTCTTTAAAATACTCCGATTTAGGGTACTTATTCATGAAATTTTGCAGCTTTAAAATAGCTCTATTGGTATCTTCTTGGTCCAAACTTGATCTAGGAGAAAGATAATAGTTACTTTTTGCAGCCTTAAAAGCCATTTCTTCAAGCTTTTCGCTTCTAGGGTATGCCTTTGTAAAACGTTCTAACTGATATGCTGCTGTACCCCAATCCTCTTGCAACACAAACGTATTACCATACATGTACATTAATTTTTCAGCTCCAGGTTTACCTCTGTAGTTTGGCACTATTTGAGCAAATAAATTTTGAGCTTTCTTGATTTTACCTTCGTTATATAGTTTTTCCCCCAAAGCATATTTTGGCGCGATGTCGTCTTTTCTAAATACTTTTTGGTACTCTGAACAAGAACTCAATCCTATTGCTATGGTAATAATGTATACTAAGTGCTTCATATATAATCAAAAGATTTTGCAAAATTAATCAATTTTAGTCGAACTAAAAACAATTTCTTTAACGAAGATAGGCTTCATTTTTATATTGAGAAGCCTATTTACTTAAATTTAACTTTTATAGCTATAAATATACTACATGTCTTCCGTTTCACTCAATTTATTATGATCAAGTATTCCATTACCCAGTCCATCAAAATAATAAGCAGGAACAAACCGCTTCCCTATTTCTACTGCATTAAAATCATAAGAGTGCATTTGATATACATTTTGAGAAAAAGCATCTTCATAATACTCAATTAATAAAAATAATTCTGCTTGTAAGACTCCTATTTCAGCATCAGTATATTGATACAATGGACTATCTTCATCAATTTCATGAACTATAGTCCAAGTAGTTGGCATATATGTTATTTGTTTTCGCTCCAAAACCAATTCAAAAAATTGACGTTTAAACTCTCCATTTGCATCGGTGCTATTTACAGCCATCGTTACATTAATTCCAGGCTCAATCATAATGTTTTTTCGCTTATTCATTAACCTAAACATCAAGGCTCTTTTCCCTTTAAATGGGCGTAACACCATCGTTTCACTAAAGCGAATCGCTGCCTTAGGTTTTGAGAACCTCCCGTATAATAATCCTGTAAAGAATGAAAAAGACAACAATCCTATTAAAGCTTCAAAAGAGGAAACAAATCCAGTAGCATTCCCCACTGGAGAAATAGCTCCATAACCAAGTGTAGTCAGTGTTTGTGAGCTAAAGAAAAAGGCATTGATAAAATCTTGCGATGAATTCGTTTTTACTAATGTTAATTGTTCAATTCCAATGTAATAATACACCGTTGCAAATAACAAATTTACTAAAGTATACCCTATAAATACAAAAGCAAAAAACTTCCCCCATGATACATGAATTAAGTAAGAATATAATTCCGCTACGGAAAAATTACGATTTACATGCTTCATATTAAACGAACCATCATTGTTTACCAATCTAGTCGCTTTATTATTGCTTTTATACCCAAACCCAGGATCATTAATTTTTGCCATATTTATTCTATATCTTTTATAAAAATACAAAAGCCGTAGTAATTACTACGGCTTCATATATATTATTCTTCTTCTTACTATAAGCTATCAATAAAACCGCCAATTTTATCTTGTAATGATTCACTAGCTTCAATCAAAGGTAAACGAACATTTAATTCACATAATCCTAATTTATGAAATAGCGCTTTGATTCCTACCGGATTTCCCTCTTCGAAAATAAAATCAATTGAATCAGCTATTTTATAATGCAAGTTATACGCAGCTTTAGTTTCTCCTTTTAACCCTAGTCGAATCATTTCAGAAAATTCTTTAGGAATTCCTTCTCCAATAACAGATATCACTCCAGCTCCCCCAGCTAATGTCATAGGTAAAGCAATCATGTCATCACCTGAGATCACTAAAAAGTCTTTTGGTTTATGCTGAATAATTTTCATGGCTTGTACTAAATCTCCTGCAGCTTCTTTTACTGCAATAATATTTTCAAAATCATTTGCCAAGCGAACAATGGTTTCTGGTAACATATTAGAAGCTGTTCTTCCAGGTACATTATATAGTATAACTGGTTTTGGCGATGCTTCCGATACTGCCTTAAAGTGCTGGTATATTCCTTCTTGACTAGGTTTGTTATAATAGGGTGATACTGATAATACTGCATCAAAATCAGAAAGATTAACATTTTTTAATTGCCCAACTACATTAGCTGTATTATTTCCTCCTACCCCTAAAACCATTGGCAATCGCTTATTGTTTACTTCCGTAATTTTAGCAATTACTTGTTGTTTTTCTTCAGCAGTAAGCACAGCACTTTCCCCTGTAGTCCCCAATACCACCAAATACTCCACCCCTCCATCAATATTGTAATTCACAATACGTTCCAAGGCATCAAAATCTACACTTTTATCTTTCTTAAATGGCGTTACTAAAGCCACTCCCGTACCTAAAAACTTGTTCATTATATTTTATTTAATATGGATAAATACTTTTTTAATTCAAATGTAAACACTGAAATATTATTCAACTCTGTTGCAATAGAAAAATCATTCACACCTTCTTTAACCTCAGAAAAACCAATTTTAAATTTTGCTTTAGATTTTGCTGATACTAAATTCAGCATCAAGTTATCTTTATTATAAAAATTCAATAAAGCATCATAATCTTTCTCTACAAAATGAACAACAGATTCATTTTTTATAACTGCATTAAACCCTAACTGAGTATCGGTATAAACTGCTTCTGAAAACTGTTCAGCCACTTTCTTATCCGGATGGTAATACAGAAGTGCTATTGATTCTTTTTGAATTCCAAATATTTCTGCTAGTTCATTTAAAAAAGAAAATTCAGGAAATACAGTTGCATCTACCAAAACGGCTAAGTTTTTAATTTTACCACCTTGATTTCTCACAGTAGTTTTTAATGCCTTTGTAATGTACTTTTGAGCCGATTTTTTTTTGATTCCTTTTAAAAACATTAATTTTACATTTGTAGTACAAAAATACACTCCTAAATCCCATTATACAAGTTATAGCTAAACAATAAAAATATGAAAATACAACATTTTGTTATATTTACAACTTTTCTCTTTTTGATAGCATGTCAGAAAAACAAAAGGAAACTCTATAAAATAGAAGGACATCAAATTAGTACCGATAGTACTGTTACAAATGATAAAAAAATCTCTGATTTTATTGCTCCTTTTAAAAAACACTTAAACAAGCAATTAGATTCTGTTTTATGTAAAACACCTATCGATTTAACACGGGTTGATCGCAAACTAGAAAGTAGTTTAGGGAATTTAATGGCTGATATTTGTTTTGAACTTGGTAATCCAGTTTATCAAAAGCAAACAATGAAAACTATTGATTTTGTACTCTTCAACTATGGCGGAATTAGAGCTCCCATAGCTAAAGGTGATATTACCGCACGTAACGCCTTTGAAGTAATGCCTTTTGAAAATGAATTAGTGGTAGCTGAGTTATCAGGAGAAAAAACAGCAGTGTTATTACAATACCTATTTACCAGTAAACTTGCACATCCTATTGCCAACTTAAGATTAAAATTAAACAAGGACAGCTATCAAGATGTACTCATAAATGGTATTCCTTTTGACATCTCAAAAAACTACCGTGTACTTACTTCTGATTACCTACAAGAAGGCGGAGATAAAATGAATTTCTTTAAAAATCCTATTTCATTACATAAAACCGATTATAAAATTCGTAATGCAATGATTGATTATTTTAAGAAAACCGATAGTATTATACCTAACCTTGACAACCGTTTTACTTATGCAAACTAGACGTAAATTCATACAAAAAACAGCCGCATCTGGTGCTTTTATCGGTTTAGGAGGACTATCATTAAGTTCTTTCAATAAACCAAAAGACACGCATATTACAATTTTGCATACAAACGATGTCCATAGTCAAATAGAACCTTTACCTAACAATCATTACAAATATCCTGGGCTTGGTGGATTTTCTAGACGGGCAACCATTATTGATGACATCAGAAAGAAAAATCCAAATACCCTATTACTCGATGCTGGAGACATTTTTCAAGGAACTCCTTACTTCAATTACTTTGGAGGTGAGCTTGAATTTAAACTCATGTCCATGTTAGGTTATGATTTAGCTACTTTAGGAAATCATGATTTTGACAACGGTATTAATGGGTTTTTATCACAATTACCTAATGCCAATTTCGATTTTGTATCTGCCAATTATGATTTTAGTAATACTG
>Ga0209291_1001356_pt1 | contig 21864 bp, 22 predicted proteins | sample GOMGulsemesocosm_FD_184633 | JGI IMG/M metagenome (GOLD analysis project Ga0209291, IMG submission 184633) | Methane-oxidizing microbial communities from mesocosms in the Gulf of Mexico - GOM9B Gulf of Mexico (SPAdes) (version 2) | ecosystem: Environmental > Aquatic > Marine > Cold seeps...
GTTCTAAATCGTTGTTATCAAGAATTAAATCTCCAGTATTTTGGTTTTCACGAAATAACTGGCAATGGTACATAATCTTATCTACCAACGTTGTTTTACCATGATCGACATGGGCAATAATTGCAATATTTTTTACAGAACTCATAACTATAAATCTCTAATTTAAGGCCGCAAAGGTACGCTTTTTTATTTAAACCATGTCTATGTAAATATATTATACCATATATATAGTGTTAGGAGTTTCTTAAAACCCCATTATGTACGATGAAAAAGATTATCTTTGCGCAAAAAATCAAACAGATGACTTTAGATTTAATTCCAAATATCAAGCATACATCAAGTAATAACTTTTTTTTATTAGCTGGACCATGTGCTATTGAAAGTGAAGATATGGCATTACGAATTGCAGAAAAAGTAATTGGTATTACTGATAAGTTAGAAATTCCGTACATCTTTAAAGGTTCTTTTAAAAAAGCTAACAGAAGCAGAATTGATAGTTTTACAGGAATTGGAGATGAAAAAGCACTAAAAATTTTACGTAAGGTTTCAGAAACTTTTAATGTTCCTACAGTAACCGATATTCATGAAGTATCTGATGCTACTATGGCCGCTGAATATGTTGATGTGTTACAAATACCCGCTTTTTTAGTTCGTCAGACTGATTTAGTAGTTGCGGCTGCTAAAACAGGGAAAGTGGTTAATTTGAAGAAAGGACAGTTTATGAGTCCTGAAGCAATGCAACATGCAGCTCAAAAAGTTAAAGATGCTGGAAGTGATAAAGTTTGGATTACAGATAGAGGAACTATGTTTGGTTATCAGGATATGATTGTAGATTTTAGAGGTATACCTACTATGCGTCAATTTGCACCAACAGTTTTAGATGTTACTCATTCATTACAGCAACCTAACCAAACCTCAGGCGTTACAGGTGGTAGACCAGATATGATTGAAACTATTGCTCGTGCTGGAATTGTAAACAATGTAGACGGACTATTTATAGAAACTCATTTTGATCCAGCTAATGCAAAGAGCGATGGGGCAAACATGCTTCACCTTGATCATTTAGAAAACCTATTAACCAACTTAGTTAAAATTAGAAAAACAGTAAATGAATTATAAAATCATTCTAACTTTCCTATTTATTGGAATAACAACAATAGGGTTTTCACAAGAAGAAACTGAAGTTCTTGAGTCTAAATTTACTTACAATAAAAACAAAGGAAAAGCTTATTTTTATTGGGGTGGAAACAGAGCTAAATACTCAAAATCTGACATCCAATTTGAAGGGGATAATTACAATTTCACATTACAAAATGTAAATGCAGAAGACAAACCCAAAGGTTGGCATATCGACTATGTTAACCCTTCAAGAATGACAATTCCACAAACTAATTTTAGATTAGGATATTACATTCATGACAACTATCAAATTTCTTTTGGTTTTGATCACATGAAATATGTAGTTGTTAGACCTCAAAATGTTACAATTGATGGTTTCATTAATTTTAATAGTACAGAAGATGGTGATGCTAATTACAATGGCATATATAATAATGACACTATTAATTTGATTGATACAAAAAACCTTGATGGTGATCCACAATTTTTTGCATTTGAACATACTGATGGATTAAATTACATTAATATAGAAATTGCCCGAGTTGATGATTTAGGGGAATACTTTAATTTTAACCCAAATAAAATACAGATAAATTTACTTGAAGGAATTGGTATCGGAGGATTGTACCCAAAAACCAACGCTACTGTTATTGGTAAAAAAAGGAATGATGAATTCCACTGGTCTGGCTATGGTGTCAGTGCAAAAGCGGGGTTAAACTTGACTTTCTTCAACCACTTTATGATTCAAACTGAACTAAAAGGAGGTTTTATAAATATGCCTTGGATTAAAACTACTAATGATGGAGACACAGCTAAACAAAGCTTTTGGTTTATACAGCACAACATAACTGTTGGTTACGTGTTTCAATTGTTTAACAAAAACAAAAAAGATAATTAGACCTTTTTAACTTTAATATATTTTACAAAGCCTCAAATTAAATTTTGAGGCTTTGCTATTTAGTATAGTTTTTTAGTAAACTCTAAAACTTTAATTAAAACCTGACTGTTAACATCTTCCATATTTTTATAACGGAGAGAACTCATTTTTTTACGTTTTTCCGTGATTAAATGTTCTTGATAAACTTCAATTTGATTTCCTTTACAAAACCCCACATCAACAAATTCTCTTTTATGACTCGCATTAAAATAACAAAACGGCTTTCCTTTTAAATAATAAAAAGGTATTTTGTATTTGTATTTTAATTCTAATTCAGGTAAAGTACGCTCAACCATAATTTGCAAATACAATAGTATTTCCCTATACGGCTCTGGCTGTTTGATAATATAATTTTCTGCTGGGTTCAAAATTACATAGTTTATTATTAAATCTTAAAATTAACACAAAAACTCAATCTCTTTTAGGAAAACATAAAAATTTAACTAACTTTGTTTTTCAAAGTACTTTACTATGACAGATCAAGACTATATAAAAGACTTAACAGAGATTAAAACCCTTATGAATAAATCCTCACGATTTATTTCATTAAGTGGTTTATCAGGAATAATGGCAGGGATCTATTCCATTATTGGAGCTACATATGCTTATTGGTTAGTCACCTCTAGTCAAAGAGGCTATTTAATTTTAGATGGAAAAATCTTCAATATTATTCTATTAGACCTTTTCTTAATTGCTTTTTGTACTGTTGTTACAGCAATTTATTTAACCATTAGAAAAGCAAAAAAAAACGGAGAAAGTGTTTTTGATAAAACCGGACTAAGAGCCATGTTCAATTTTTTAATTCCATTAGCTTCTGGAGGCATTTATATTTTAATCATACTTAATCAGCAAAAATATGGGCAAACAGGTGCTTTAATGCTGATTTTTTACGGTTTGGCCTTAGTAAACGCTTCTAAATACACCTTAGGTCAAATAAAATATCTAGGTTATATTGAAATCGTCTTAGGCCTTATCTGTGCAATATTACCTGGTTATGGATTTTGGCTTTGGGTATTAGGTTTTGGGATAATGCACATTATTTATGGGGTAATCATGCATTTCAAATATGATGTTAAATAGACTCTATGAACAACCTTAACGTACCATACCACCTTCTTATTCCTAGTGTTATATGTTTATTCTTAATACTCTTATTAATCTACAATAGAAAAAATGTTTTCAAAGACAAGAAATTGCTATTTCATACTAGTATATGTTTTTTAATTTTCTATTTACTAATTGTAGAAACTGCTATGATTACCGACACTCTTTATCAATGGAAGCTAAATCAATTTGACTTAAATAATGATGGGTTTTTCAATAAAACTGAATTAACAAAAGAACAAAAAGAAGCTTCTTTTAAACTTACAAATGATGTTGGTCGTAACTTTTCATTTATTAGTGGTTTATTTGTATCGGGGCTATTTTCATTAACAATATATATTTCTGGATTATTTATAAAAAAATTAAAAAAACGTGTCTAAGAACATCATTCAACATATCAATAAAATTTTCGATCATAGAATCCGACTCGGTATCATGTCTGTTTTAATGGTGAATGAATACGCTGAATTTAATACCCTAAAAGAATTATTAGGCGCTACAGATGGTAACCTTGCAAGTCATATAAAAGCATTAGAAAAAGCTGAATTTATTAATATTGAAAAGCAATTCATAGGTAAGAAACCTAATACTAGATACAGTACGACCAAACTAGGCAAAATTGAATTTAAAAAACATATTGCAGCAATTGAAAAATTATTAAAAGGATAGAACTATTTTTTTACCATTCAACTTTGAAAAACAAAGTACTTTATAAACTGTAACCAAAAGAAAAACATGAAACAAATAAATAATAATTATCGGAAAGCAATACTAGTTATAGTTTCCATATTGCTAAGTATTTTTTTATATCAAAAAAGCTTCGGAATCAACATTATAATAAGTTCTATATTAGTTTACAGTTCTATTTTTATATATAAAAGAGAAGCTTATAATAATACCATTGTAAAAGTTATATCGGTTTTATTTTTAATAGCATCTATACTCGTTTTCAGTATTCAGTCAAACCTAAGCATTATTAATTATTTTGTCACCCTTTTTATCTTTATTGGCTATGTTTCATCTCCTAAAACATCTATATACGTTAGTTTTTTAAATGGTGTGTTTTCCTTTTTTATTGCTATGTTTCTTAGATTTTTAGAGAAACAAGATACTCCAACTACCGAAGCTCCTATAGAAAAAAAAGAAACTGACTACGCTTACATAATCAAACTTATTGGCTTACCTCTTTTATTAATTATTGTTTTTACTCTTTTATATAAAAATGTAAGCCCTGTTTTTAATGATTTGGTTAATAAAATTGACCTGAGCTTTATCAATATAGGCTGGATAATATTTACAATCATTAATTATTACATTATAAACAACATAACAAATCCAATACAACTGGAGCCTGTTACCAAAGAAGATATTGGTATCAACAACAATCTAAATGAAAATATTTTAAGTACTGATAACTCAGAACTAGTAAAGGAAACGACTATTGGCATGGTACTAATAGGTTCCTTAAATGTACTTATACTACTCTTTATCGCTACAGATTTAGTTTATTTACTTTCAGAAAATTCTAACCAAGGAGTTATCCTTTCTCAAGCTGTTCATAAAGGAGTTAACGCCTTAATCACATCTATAATTCTCGCTATTAGTATTATACTTTACTTTTTTAGAGGTTCTTTAAATTTTCTCAAAAAATCTATCCCTTTAAAGAAGCTTGCTTATGTATGGATTCTACTAAATATAGCAGTAGTAGCCATAACGTTTTATAAAAATTTATTATATGTACAAAACCTTGGCCTTACCTATAAGAGAATTGGAGTGTTTGTTTATTTAACACTTGCCGTTATTGGCTTAATTAGCACTTATATAAAAGTAATGAAAGCAAAAAACCTTTGGTACTTATTACGATTTAACACCACTGTTATGTGTTGTTTCTTATTCCTCGCTTCTTTTGTTAACTGGGACATACTCATTACACAACATAATTTAAAGCAGCAAAAACATACAAGTATTGACTATTTAATCTCTTTATCTGACAGAAATTCAACTCCCCTTTACCTGTATGCCATAGAAAACAAAAAACTGATATCTAATATACAATGGAAAAAAATTAGAAAAAAATATTTAAACCATAAAGACGTTCTAAAGAATCGCACATGGCAAGAACAATCACTTGAAAACTTTACAACTTATGAAAATGATTAATTGGAAAAAATGGGGCACACTAACCCTTGTTCTATTGATACTAAAAGGGTTGTTTTCATTTGCAAATATTAATCAATTACAGTGGCTTTTAACCCCTATAGTATACTTAGTTGAAATATGCACTGCAATAGATTTTATTTGGGAACCTAACATAGGTTACACCTCTTATGACAATATCATTATAGAAAAGTCATGCTCTGGAGGAAACTTTTTCATCATTTGCTTGTTGCTGTTTTTTATTAAAAAATGGAATCCTTTTCATTTAAATGTAAAGGCGCTTAAAGTTTTTTCAATATTTATTATAGCATTTGGAATTACTATTATCACCAATACCATGCGGATAGTAAGCGCTATTAAACTGGCGTCTTTTAATACCGAAATCACATTTATAAATCATAAAAGCTCCCACCTTTTACTAGGGAGTATTATCTACATATTTATGCTATTATCTATTAACTACCTAATTACCACAAAGTATGCAGAAGCTTCATAAGTACAGAACTCTTTTTTACGGAATTACACTTATTATTCCTCAGTTATTACTTGGTTTTATCTTTAATCAGGTAATTACTGACGATATCTCTTCTGAATGGGATACACTTAAAAACATCTGGTCATTATTATTAATACTATCATTTATTATAATGGGGCTAGACCTCAAACAGAAAATCGAAAACTGGATACTCCCTTTAGTAATTATTGCAGGCTACCTCATAGGTTTATTTGTTTTTTTTAGCAATAATAATCTTATCAACACATTATCTAATGTTGTTACCGGAAGGATTGATTATAAAATCATTCCTTTATACTTAACTATACCCGGAATACTCTATGCGTTAATAGATTTAATTATAAAGAAATTTAACCCAACAACACACACTTCCAACCTAAGGAATTTAGGATATGCTGCGATAACTCCTATAGCTACTTATGTTGTAGTGGTAGTTATTCTCCCTTCCATAAAAAAAATGTTTTTTAATGACCTAACTTATTCTAACGTAGAATTTATCAGGACAATCATTGTTAGCATTGCAGCAACTTTGTTTTTATTCTTTGCTATACGCTACATATATGGGTATTTTAAAAAACGAAAAACAAAAGCTAACAATCCTGTTTTAGTTTTGACATTCGGATTAATTTTACCTTTTGTAGGCTTAGCATTCAATACTAACATACAAATTTTTGGTAATTTTAACTACCCACTTATATACGGTATTGTTTTTCTGAATGCTACTGGTCTTTACCTGCTTAGCTCACCCAATCATAAAATAAAGCTTTTAGGGTTTATTTTATCAAGTATTGGTACTCCTTACGTACTCTACTTTTTTCTTGTGTTTATTCCATACATCCCATTAGCTCTTATCTTATTAATAGCTCTAGGACTTGGACTACTAATGCTAACCCCTATAATTTTATTTTTTATACAATTAAAAGCTTTAGCAATAAGTTTTAATGAGCTAAAAACTATTTACGGTAAAAATATTTTAATACTCATTAGTTTTTTAGCCGCTATAATTATTCCTACAACCATTGTCATTATATGCCAAGATCATAAAAATACAATCAGCGAAATTATTGATAAAACCTATCATTATGATTCAGACAACTTAATCTATAACGATTTCAATATTTCTAAAGTAAGTTATATTGTTAAACAAATGACCGTAAGAAACAGACACAGCTCCTTCCTAGATAGTCACCAACGTATGCCATTAATTTCAATTTATTACGACTGGCATGTTTTTAATAATTTAAAACTCTCCAATAGTAAAATAAAAGATTTTAAAAAATTGTTTTTAGGTGAAGAAAAGAGGATTAATAACTGGCAAAGAAGAGTTGCTCCTACTAAACTAAAAGATAGCCTTACCTATAACCACACTACTACCTACATAACTGAAGGCGATTACTATGAAACACAAGTTGATTTTGAAATCACCAATTTAGAAGATAAAGGTTTACGTGAATTTGTTACCGAATTTAACTTACCTGAAGATGTGTTTATTACAAAGTATTACCTAGATATCGAGGACCGAAGAGAATATGGGATTTTAGCCGAAAAGAAAGCTGCTAACTGGATTTACAACCAGATAACTAATCAGCGAAAAGATCCAGGTATTCTTCAATACATATCAGACAAAAGATTGTCTTTAAAAATATTCCCCTTTAAAGCACATGAAACTAGAACTTCTGGCTTCACCATTTATCATAAAAACTCGGTACAGTTAACTCTCAACAAACTAACCATCAACATCCCCGTTAAAGCAAGAAACCAAAATGTAATTGAATTTAGCAAAAATGCTTTTTATATCTCTGGCCTAGCTAAACAAAAACTACCTACTAGTACGCTTAAAGCTCATTATTACTTCTTAGTAGACAATACTAGATTAGGAGAAGATTTTAGAACTAATTTCAAAAAAGATTACGACCTGTTTTCCAAATCTAATATTACGAATGACATTCTTTATGTTGATGCAGATATAAGTTGGAATGATAAGCCAAAAACAAAAGCTTCTGGTTTTAATTACATCAAGGCCGTCAACCAAATTCAACAATTACATAGAAACAAATCGGAAATTCCTGTTATTATTGTTTATGCCAATACTGCTAACCGATTTTATGCCGATAAGAATGAACTCTATTTTCAAGAAGCCTTTCCTTTAAAAAACTTAATAGAAGCTCATGATTGGAATAAAAAACCGACTAATAAATTCGAACTAGTCACATTAACTATAAAAGGTGTTGATTATCATTTACCAAAAAACAACATCGCTCAATTTATAAATACTCAATCAATTGATAAATTAAAGTTTAATTCCAACAGCAATCCTTTTTACAGCGCCTTGCAGCTTAGGTTGTTTGAAAAAATAGGTGCTTCAAATCCAAAATTAAAAAGAGACCATTGGCTAAAAAGTTTACAACAAAGTTTCTCTCTAAATATTTTAAGCAAAAACACCACTTACATCTCTTTAGAAACTGAAGATCAGAAAAAGCGTTTATTAAAAAGGCAAAAAGAAATTCTTAACAATAAAAATAGTCACAATACTCCTTCAGAAGAAGTTAGAATGAGTGAACCTTATTTCTGGCTACTATTAATTGTATTACTTCTCATACTTTGGAAACCAAAAAGAATCACCAAAACCACTTTTAAATAAGATTATGAAACATCTAAAACGAATCTTTTTTCTATTACTATTCATTAGCCTTGTCATAATCATACCTAATGCGATAATTGAAAACAATGCTAAACATAAAAATTTCACATCAGTGAATACGATACCCAAGAATAAAGTCGGGCTTATATTAGGCACTGGAAAACATACTCGAAATGGACGAATCAATTTATACTATAAATACCGAGTTGAAGCTGCCGTAAAATTGTACAATGCTGGTAAAATAACACATATTTTAATTAGTGGGGATAATGGCAGAAAAGACTATGATGAGCCTTCAGACTTCAAAAACGACCTAATACAAAAAGGAATACCCGCTAATAAAATCTATTTGGATTACGCAGGTTTTAGAACTCTTGACTCCGTTATACGAGCAAAAGAAATATTCAACCTAACAAGTATCACTATAGTTTCTCAACAATTCCATAACGAACGTGCTATTTACTTAGCAGAAAAACACAACATAAAAGCTATCGGATTTAATGCTAAAACAATCAAAGGAAAGTATGGCTACAAAACAAGGGGTAGAGAGTATTTAGCTAGAACAAAAGCGTGTTTGGATATTCTATTTAATACGAAATCTAAATTTTTAGGCCCAAAAGTTAATATTATATAAGATACACATTAAAAAGCCATATTATTTATGTTTAAACTTAATCCAACCGCTTTTAGCGCTTTCATATTATTATTACTAACAGAAATTACTATTGCCACTTTCTATAAAAGCGGCTTTATCAGGCATACTTTTGGAGACTACCTAGTCGTCTTACTCCTCTACTCTTTTCTGAAGAGTTTTATCTCAATTTCAAACAACAAACTAGCAGGTTTTACTTTACTAATTGCTTTTACAGTAGAGCTTACTCAACTTACTCCTTTGTTAGAAACACTCTCATTAGAACATCATAAGCTAGCCAATTTAATTTTTGGAAATACTTTTTCTATTACCGATTTACTAGCATATCTTTTTGGTTATTTTACCATCATCCTTTTTAATATTTATATACCATGCAAACTCTTTTTACGAAACAAAACAAAGTAGTCACTGTTAATATTATTTTTTGCTTAATATTAATTTTACTACGCGTAAAATTCACCCAAAGCATTACCTATATGTTTTTAATCTGGAACTTATTTTTAGCAGGCATCCCATATGCAATTTCACAACTTACCAGAAGAAGTCATCGAATTAATAAACATATACTATTATTACTAGGCACCTTATCTCTCTGGTTATTATTCTTGCCTAATGCTCCCTACATTATTACAGACTTAATTCATTTAAATCATCTTAACTCCAGTTTAATTTGGTTTGATGCTTTGCTGATTTTCTTATTTGCTGCAAACGGACTATTATTAGCCATTCTTTCTATGGATGATATCTACACCGTTTTAAAAGAAAAATGGAATATAATCGTCGCTACTTTTAGTATGATTTTAATTTCCTTTTTAACAGGTTTCGGCATCTATTTAGGACGATACTTGCGCTGGAATTCTTGGGAGCTATTCACCCAACCCAATCACCTATTTCAAGACATTATTAATAGTTTACACAATACAAAAGCGATGGGAGTTACTATTTGTATGGCTAGCTTATTATTAATACTATTCACCTCTTATTTACATTTATTACATAAAAAACCAGCTTCTGATTAAGAAGCTGGCTTTAATTTTATTATTTTCTAAAATTTAATTACAGGTTGGTGATGGTATGTATAATATTACTGGATTATATGGGCAATTTATTCCATACACTTGTAAATCTATTCCATTACCCGAAGTAATACCCGAAAGCGTAATAGTGTTATTATTACTATCTACAGAAATACTTGCTCCTTGTGCATATATAGCACCTTCATCTATATCAAGCATATAACTAATTACTGCTGTAAAGGTTGCATTACCAGCATCGCAAGTAGTAGAATCTATCGTTAATATAGGCAATGACTGTATAAATATTACAAAACTATTAAAGGTAACTGTATTACCTACTTCTGCTCTTGTATAGATAGTTTGATTAAAACCTACTGTACAGAAATTAGCTATATTAATAGGGTTGGCATTGGTTTGAGCATCAACTTCAGTTGTATAAAAGTTAACCGTCCCACTATTTCCGTTTAATATTTGAGTGTACTGAGTATCAAAATTTACATAACATGAACTTTCAGAACCTTGTGTGTCTTCACATACAATTAAATCTTGTGGTGTTCCCAAAGTACAATTCTGCACCAATAAATATGCTTGCCCAATAGTATAATATGCTAAGGTGTTATGATCTAATCTAACAAAAATATAACCTGTAGCATATATATATGGAGAACTTAATACATTTTGTTCGTTTTCTGCATCTGCTTGAGTAGCGTAATAACTTGCTAATAAATCAGTTTGATTACCAACTACCATTGAATCTAACTGCGTTAAATCAAAACTCTCTTCTCCATTTAAATCATCATCACATAGATCTAAAGTGGCACTATAAAAAGTAATATCATAAGGATCTAAATAATTAACTACCCCATCTCCATCAGAATCATCATTGGTAAAATCTCCATCTCCATCTATATCTTCATCTGCAGTTGGCACTCCATCTCCATCATCGTCGGTATCATTATAATTCGGGATGCCATCTTGATCTGTATCATCATTTTCTAAATTATTATCTTGGTTTACATCTTCAAACTCATCAAACACTCCATCTCCATCGGTGTCTTCAAAAGTCCCACATGATGTAATCACCCCTAAATCTACTGTAGTGCCTAAAGTTCCTGAAATAATAGTGGTCGTTTGCTGCCCACTAATATCAATGCCTTGAGCTGTAAAGTTTTCTCCTGCAGTACCGCAAAATGCATACGTGAAATTAATTTCGCCATTACTTACAGGTATGTACAGCACCCCAGCATTGTGGTTAAATTGAATATATCCATTAGCTATAGCATTATTATTACAATCGTTGAATGTACCCGTTATCACTGAATATATCTCATTATCATTAGGCACTGTTATTGTTATAGATTCATCTGTAGAAAAAGGACCAATTGTAATTTCTATAGCCTGATTACAATTCTGTAAAAACACTTGCAAAACTAAGGCTTCATTTTGTGGAACCAAACCGCAAACTTCTCCATTGGCATTGGTATAGCCATGAGAAGTAGGGAATAAATAGTTGGCATTACTATGTGTTAACGTAATATGAGTATTTGCTACTGGAGATCCGTTTTCATAAACAATATTCATACATAAATTAACTGCTGGAAATTGCGCATCGTAATTCCAAAAAGAAAAATGACTTACTTCACCTACGTACTTACCATTTACTAATGTAGCAGCCCCCTCTTCTTTCCAATATCCGTTTTCTTCATCAAAATGCCATAAAGGAATTGACTGTGGAGCATTTGACATCATTGTTGCAGGAATTGGAGCAGAAATTTGAGCTTTAGCCCCGTCTGCTAATTGCAGTTTTTCTCCTGAAGTACCTTTTAACTCTACCGCTAACATACCGTAAGTTTCTAACACTCTAGCACTCCCACTAGCATCTTCAGCAAATAGCATTCCTGGCATCATATTACTTACATTTTCGTCCATCGGGTCTAAATGCTTCATAATAACCGATACTGCTCCGCTATACGCAACACCATCTGCTTTCACAAAATCACCTTCAAAATTTACTTGAGTTCCGTTTGACAAGCTTACCTCACTCTGTTCTCCTGAATTTATGGTAGCAACAACATTTTCTGCTAGCAACATAATTTTCACCTGATTGACTCCAGAAGTAGGAACCAAAGATCTTGATCCGTTAATATAACCTGCTTTAGTAGCTTTTATATAAGCGAATTTTTCATAAACAGAGGCTCCTTGAATTGTAAACACTCCATTTTCATCAGTTAAAGTATTCATTCCTCCCACAGAAATAGTTACTCCTTCAACTACTTCGTTATTTTCATTAACAACTGTTCCGAAGAAACGCGCTGTTGTTGTGCTTCCAAAATTATCAGAAAACTCAGTCTGTGCTGGAATTAGTTCCTGAATTGATGTTTCATCTTGCTCACAAGAAATAAACATACTCACTATCAATAATAGAGCTCCAAATAAAATACTATACTTTTTCATATATCATTAGTTAGTTATTGTATACCTATATAACGTAATAAAAGATACTTTCCCCTACCCCGAATAATATACTATATAACGAGTATTCAGGTAAGTTGTCGAAAAAAAAAGACAACTATCAAATGATAGTTGTCTTTTTTTTAAATATATCTAAGGATATTTTATTCTTTACCATCTACATAATCTTGAAGGTATTTATAACGCTCCGTTAACCTCCCGTCACCTGTAGTAATCTTTGCGCGCTCCAAAACACCATCTTTATCATTATTATAAAAAGCAGGGATTACGTGCTCTAAAAACATTTCTCCAAAACCTTCACTTGCATCTTTAGGTAATTCACATGGTAAATTATCAACTGCCATTACTACAATTGCTTTATCATCCATAAAATTGACTTCAGATTCCGTTTCTGGATTATATCCATAAATAGGATCTGCTATAGTAGAAGGACGAATAGTACTCGCTACAGGACCATCAATATCACATGATACATCCGCTACTAACTTAATATTGAAGTTTTCTGATTTACAATCTTCTCTTGTATATAAAAAAGGTGCTGCATTATCATAAAAATGCCCCGCTATAAAATAGTCCGTATTTTTAGCAAAACGCATAAAATCTGACACATATTCATTAGCATTATTATAAAAATCCTTTTTATCTAATTGCTGTCCGTCTTTACGCTTATTATAATCAAGTACATCAATTTTACAGTATACCGCTTCATTAAATGAATCATTTAAATACTGATGAGCAGAAACTTCTTTAATTTTTAAATAATCTAAAATCTCTTTAGCCCCGTAAGCTACTTTTCCATTTCCTGTTAAACAAATTTTTATATTTGGTAAACTTAACTTATCCAATTCATGCTTCATTTCATCTAAATTAGACAAATGTTCAGCCTTTGGCATATCCCATGAGTTGTACTTTTTACCGTATGCAATAAAACCATTATACGCTCCTACTATACCAGCATATCGTCCAAAACCAATAAGTCTTGATCCAGAAGCCTTAGTTATCGTTTCATGATCAAACAATTCAATGTTTTTTGATAAAACTGCTTGTAATAGCTTTCTATTATAAGGAGCTTTTTTTATGGTATGCGAAAAGAAAAAATATTTCTTATTAGGAATTAACGCATCTACTGGCACTTCTTTTACTCCAAACATTACATCACAATCTGCTATATCATCTACAGGAGAAAATCCTGCAGCCGCATATGCTTCATCTTTAAAAAAACGAATATCTGAAGATTCTACTGCAAACTCCAATTCAGAAAATTGTGTAACAACTTCTTTACATAGTTTAGGCGGAAATACAACTCTTCTATCAGGTGGACTCTTTCTTTCTTTTATAATTGCAAACTTCATGTTGGAAGGGCTGTTTAGTGTTATTTTTAAAAGCTTCGGCTAAAATAACATATTTATATAACAATATCAAGGAAACAAAAACAAGGGAATTATATTATTTTTAAAAGGTTTCTTAAAAAACATAAAATGATAAACACTAACTCCATACTATTTTGTAGGTTTGCAATGTTCTTTGAAATATGGGGTCGACTGGTTTTGACAGCGAGATCAATAACATAATAAGCATGTCGAGCGATGATGTATGGCTCGTAAATATCTACATCACACTTTTTAAACGGCGAGAATAACTACGCTTTAGCTGCTTAATCCGAATCATAGTAGGATGAGCCTCGGTACACAAGGTGTACAAGCTGAATGTCTGCTGAAAGCCTTGGTTAACGGCGTTCTATTTACAGGCATCGTAAAAGTTAACATAGGATTGATAGTACTTCGTTATCATTTCAACAACTCAAGGAGATAAGGATAATACTGGCTGTTTTCGGTCTATTATTATCACGAAAACTAAACGAAAACTAAGCATGTAGAAAGCTATTTTATTGCTTGTTTGGACCCGAGTTCGATTCTCGGCGACTCCACAAATAAAAAAAGCAGTTCAAATGAACTGCTTTTTTTATTATTTTTTGTTCCAATTTAAAATCCCTCCTTTTAAATCATATACCTCTTTAAAACCAATTTCTGACAGTAACTTGGCTGCTTTACTGCTTCTTCCTCCACTTTTACAATATACTGCTATTGGCCTTGTTTTATCTAATTTTTCTATTTTTTGCTTAAAATCAATTTCTAGAAAATTAAGTTTTAATGGATTTTTTATTACTCCACTTTCCCATTCTCCTGGAGTACGTACATCTACCAATATAACATTTCCTTCATTTATCTTTTCTTCAAACTGAATAGAATCAAGAAGAGTTACTCCTTTATTTGCTATTTGAGTACATGATAAAAAGAAACAACTGAATATTAAAATAACATATCTCATTTTAATTAACAGTTCTTTCTCCTGTCCATGAAGTAAAACCACCAGCTAAACTATAAGCTTTAGGCACATTACACATTAAATTTAGAACAGCACATGCCTGGGCACTTCTTGCTCCGGACTGACAATACATATAAAAACTTTTAGTTTTATCTAATTCATTAATTTGATCTAAAAAAGACTGTGGTTCTTTTACATCAATATTAATTGCATTAGGAATAGCTCCTTCTGCAACTTCATCCATCGTTCTAACATCTACAATTATCGCATTTTTATCATTCAATAATTGTTTTTGCCATTCATTTGGGGTTAAATCTGCCATGGTAATTTATTTAATTTTCACAAACTTAAGTTATTATCACTTAACTCACAAAAATGACTTTACTTTTCAAGTATGAACAAAAAAAAAACACTAATCATATGATTAGTGTTTTTGTGAGCCGATGAGAGGACTCGAACCTCCGACCTGCTGATTACAAATCAGCTGCTCTAGCCAGCTGAGCTACATCGGCATTGCGAGTGCAAATATAACTTTGATTTTCATATTTGCAAACTCTTTTATCTTTTTTTACAACTTATTTATCTTTTCTATTAAAGCCATTCCTCTAGCTTCAATCGACTTTTTTAAGGTTGTAAAATGAACCTTCTTATTATCAACGTTTTTCGCGTTAATTTCTACCATAGATTCATCAAAAGCAACAATTGCTTCATCAATAATTGAATCAGAAGCTGAAAGTTCTTTTTCTGGGTTTGATAACTGCCAAACGTATACTGTTTCGATTATATCACCAAAAACAAAGTTCACATCTTTTTTTAAATTCTTAATACTTGCCATAATTATATTTTTTAAGCTGGTGCAAAAGTAAACATAACACCTTAATAGTTATATAAAAATTTCTAAAAGTTTTACATTATTTGTTTTTATATCAAATTCTTGTAATGCAGCTGGAATTAACACTGTTTCTCCTAATTTTACTTGCTCTTCAAACTCATACCCCGAAAAAATTGCTTCTCCCTCAATACACATATACACAACAAAAGAGTCTTTGTCTTTATTATTAATTTCCTTATCATTGTTCAAATGAAGATAATTAGTAGTGAAATAATTACATGACACCATCTGATTAGACTGATTTTTAATTTTATCAAAAACCATTTTCTCTCCTTTAAAACCAAAATTTATAGCATCCAAAGCTTCTCTTTTATGCAATCTTCTTGACTTCCCATTATCATCAACCCTATCCCAATCATAAACCCTATAAGTAATATCTGATGTTTGCTGAATTTCTGCTAATAATACTCCTGCTCCAATAGCATGAATTGTACCTGTTTGAATAAAAAATGCATCTCCTGGGTTTACAGGTACATTATTTAAAATACTAGGTAATCTCTTTTCTTTTAAATGCTTCTTATAATCAGTTGCAGTTATTCCGTTATTAAACCCTAAAACTAATCTGGATTCTGGATCTCTTTGAATAACATACCACATTTCTGTTTTCCCAAACGAATTATGGCGTTTTTTTGCTAATACATCATTTGGGTGTAATTGTACCGATAAATCAGTTTCAGCATCAATAAACTTAATTAACAAAGGAAAGTTTGAGCCAAAAACTCGATATACAGAATTCCCTACTATTTCCTCTTTATGTTTTTCTATAAGTTCGGTCAAGGTTTTACCTTTAAAACTACCAGAAGAAACCTCAGAAATATTTTCATCTACTGATGATATCTCCCAGCTTTCTCCTACATTATTTAATTCAGTTTCCTTTCCTAAAACTTCTCTTAACTTTGCTCCTCCCCATATTTTCTCTTTGAATATTGGAGCGAATTTTATTGGATACCATTTTACCATATTTATCCTTTATATGTAACAAAATTTCTAGGCGTTTCGTATAATGTAACTTCTAATATGGAATAATCAGAAAGTTCATTTCTTAAAATTTCCCATATCACAACAACTATATTTTCTGCTGTAGGAATTTTATCTTGAAAATATTCTACATCTAAATTTAGATTTTTATGATCAAACTCAACTTCTACTTTGTCATGTATTATCTTTTGAAGAATTTTCAAATCAATCACCATTCCTGTCTCTTGATCTATATCCCCAGTAACACTAACAACTAACTCATAATTATGACCATGGTAATTAGGATTACTACATTTACCAAATATCTCAAGGTTCTTTTCATCTGACCATGATTTATTGAATAAACGATGGGCAGCATTAAAATGCGCCTTTCTATGAACAGTTACCTTCATTATTTTTCTAATAAAGTTTTATAATATTTTTCAAATATAATCTTAAACCAAGCAGTATAACTTTCAGGAGAAGCTTCAATATCCGTCTTTATTAACTCTAAAGCCATCCATTTCCACTCAGCAACTTCTTCTTTATTTATTTCTGGCTTCTTTTCATAATGACCAACTAAAATATGATCATATTCATGTTCCGTCAATCCGTTCTCAAATGGAGCTTTATATATAAATGAAGTCGTTTCTTTTAATTCCGTTACAAATCCCATTTCTTCAAACAACCTTCTTTTCCCTGCTGCTAAATTACTTTCACTATCCCTTTGATGACTACAACAAGTATTAGTCCATAATCCAGGCGAATGATATTTATGCAATGCTCTTTTTTGTAACATCAATTCTTTTTTTTCATTGAATACAAAAACAGAAAAAGCACGATGTAAAACTGCTTTTTCATGAGCTTCCATTTTAGGCATCAAACCTATTTGATTGTCGTTTTCATCAACTAAAATGACTAATTCTTCTTTCACGTGTTTCTTATTATTATTTTCAATTGTCACATGTAATCTTTGACGTTTAAAATAATCATTCCTTAATTTACTTGAATGCTTATTTTAAGTATATTTTGTTTCATCTTGCTAAAATATAAAAAGAAATGTAGCTTTTAATATGTTTTAAGAAAATGTATACAATACAACAAAGTAATAAGTATAATGAATACATAGTTATAAGTAATATATTCTTTTAAAATCTATATACCTGAAACACTATAATATCCTGAACAAAATAATTACATTTGCAAACGCTAAATACACCGTAACAAATGAGTTTACAAGAAGAAATTGCAAAAAGAAGAACCTTTGGTATCATATCGCATCCAGATGCTGGTAAAACTACCTTGACCGAAAAATTATTACTTTTTGGAGGAGCTATCCAAGAAGCTGGAGCAGTAAAATCTAATAAAGTCAAAAAAGGGGCAACCTCAGATTTTATGGAAATTGAGCGTCAGCGTGGTATTTCTGTAGCAACTTCTGTATTAGCATTTATTTATAGAGATAAAAAAATAAATATTTTAGATACCCCTGGACACAAGGATTTTGCAGAAGATACTTTTAGAACACTTACAGCTGTAGACAGTGTAATTGTTGTTATTGATGTTGCAAAGGGTGTTGAGGAACAAACTGAAAAACTCGTTGAAGTTTGTAGAATGCGTAATATCCCAATGATAGTTTTTATCAACAAAATGGATAGAGAAGGTAAAGACGCCTTTGATCTATTAGATGAGGTTGAACAAAAATTAGGATTACGAGTAACCCCATTGAGTTTTCCAATAGGAATGGGATATAGCTTTAAAGGAATTTATAACGTATGGGAAAAGAATATTAATTTATTTTCCGAAGAAAGTAAACAACACATTACTGATACGATCTCTTTTGAAGATGTAAACAATCCGGAATTAGAAAATTATATAGGAGAATCAGCTGCTAAAGAACTGCGTGAAGAGTTGGAATTAGTATATGAGGTATATCCAAAATTTAATCAAGAAGAATATTTAAACGGAGGTTTACAACCTGTATTTTTCGGGTCTGCTTTAAACAACTTTGGCGTTAGAGAATTATTAGACTGTTTTGTTGATATTGCTCCGGATCCTAGGCCAAAAACTTCAGATACAAGAGAAGTTAAACCTAATGAGAATAAATTTACCGGATTTGTATTTAAAATCCATGCCAATATGGACCCTAAACACAGGGATAGATTAGCTTTTATAAAAATTGTTTCAGGTTTATTTAAAAGAAACACACAATACCTACATGTTAGAAATAACAAAAAAGTAAAATTCTCTAGTCCGAATGCCTTCTTTGCTGATAAAAAAGAAATTGTAGACATATCATATCCTGGAGATATTGTAGGAGTACATGATACTGGAAACTTTAAAATTGGTGATACACTTACTGAAGGTGAAGTAATGAACTACAAAGGAGTACCAAGTTTTTCTCCTGAACACTTTAGATATATTAACAACGCAGACCCTTTAAAATCAAAACAATTGTACAAGGGTATTGATCAATTAATGGATGAAGGTGTTGCTCAATTATTTACATTAGAATTAAATGGTCGTAAAATTATTGGAACTGTTGGTGCTTTACAATACGAAGTAATTCAATATCGTTTAGAGCATGAATATGGAGCTAAATGTACTTATGAAAACTTAAATGTACATAAAGCTTGCTGGGTTGAACCAGAGGACGAAAGTAATAATGAATTCAAAGAATTCAAACGTGTGAAACAAAAATTTCTTGCGAAAGACAAAACTGGCCAATTAGTATTTTTAGCTGATTCCATGTTTTCACTACAAATGACACAACAAAAATACCCTAGCGTAAAACTTCATTTCACTAGTGAGTTTTAAACTAACAAATATTAAAAAACAAAAGGATCAGAATGTACATTCTGATCCTTTTTGTTTTTTAAAGTAATATTCAACTAACACATTTTTAAATAAAAAAAGCCGCAAATATTAATTTGCGGCTTTTCACTTTTATGCTTCACCAGTTGGCCCAAAATTCATTGGAATTGGTGGTTGTTCGAAATCTTTAATTTCACCATGAGCACCTTCAAAACGATTTACATTATCGGCTAAAGCTTTTAATAATCTTTTTGCATGTTGTGGAGTTAAGATAATTCTTGACTTCACTTTGCTCTTAGGAACACCAGGCATAATACTAACAAAATCTACAACAAACTCTGAAGCTGAATGATTAATAATTGCCAAATTGGAATAAATCCCTTGTGCAACATCAGCATCAAGCTCAATATTTATTTGTTGTCCGTTTTTATTATTATTCTCTGCCATAATTAACTAAGATTATCTTCAATTTTTGTCATTTGTTCATATTCGTCCTTAGAACCTACAATAATTTTTTCGTAGTTTCTCATTCCTGTACCAGCAGGAATTCTATGACCTACAATTACATTTTCTTTCAACCCTTCTAATGAATCAATCTTACCAGCTACTGCTGCCTCGTTTAATACTTTAGTAGTTTCCTGGAATGATGCAGCTGAGATAAAAGATTTAGTCTGTAATGATGCTCTAGTAATCCCTTGTAAGATTGGTGTTGCTGTTGCAGGCACCGCATCCCTAGCTATTACTAATGCTTTATCATTTCTTCTTAAAATTGAGTTTTCATCTCTTAAGTCACGTGGAGAAATTATTTGTCCAGCTTTTAATTCTTCAGAATCTCCAGCTTCTTCAACAACTTTCATCCCGTAAATAGCATCGTTTTCAACAATAAAGTCAGCTTTATGAATCAATTGGTTTTCTAAGAAAATAGTATCACCTGAATCGTTAATTTGAACTTTACGCATCATTTGTCTTACAACAACCTCAAAATGCTTATCATTAATCTTTACACCTTGTAAACGATATACTTCTTGTACTTCATTTACTAAGTACTGCTGTACAGCTGAAGGCCCTTTTATTGCTAAAATATCCTTTGGTGTAATAGAACCATCAGATAATGGCATACCAGCTTTAACAAAATCATTTTCTTGAACTAAGATTTGATTAGATAACTTAACCAAGTATTTCTTAATATCTCCTAATTTAGACTCAATGATAATCTCACGATTACCACGCTTGATTTTACCAAATGATACAACACCATCAATTTCAGAAACAACTGCTGGATTTGAAGGGTTACGTGCCTCGAAAAGCTCTGTAATACGAGGCAAACCTCCTGTAATATCTCCAGATTTAGAAGATTGACGTGGTATTTTTACTAAAGTTTTACCTGCATCAATTTTCTCTCCATCTTCTATCATTAAGTGTGCCCCAACTGGTAAATTGTACGAACGTAATACTTCGTCTCCTTTACCCATTATTAATAATGTTGGTATCAATTTCTTATTTCTAGATTCAGAAATTACTTTTTCTTGGTATCCTGTTTGTTCATCAACTTCAACTTGGTATGTAATACCTTGCTCGATATTTTCGAACTTGATAGTTCCTGAGAATTCAGAAACAATTCCACCATTAAATGGATCCCATTGACAAATTACTTCGTCTTTCTTTAAAGATTGTTTATCAGTAACAAAGATGTATGAACCGTAAGGAATGTTGTTCGTCGCTAACACAATACCTGTGTTTTTATCAACTAACTTCGCTTCTGCGGTACGAGAAATTACAATATCAACTACTTTTCCTTCGTTATCTTCTCCTTTTACAGTACGTAATTCTTCTATTTCAACAACTCCATCAAACTTAGCTTTTAAGTTATTTTCTTCTGAGATGTTTCCTGCAGTTCCCCCAAGGTGGAACGTACGTAATGTTAACTGTGTCCCAGGTTCTCCAATAGATTGTGCGGCAACTACACCTACAGCTTCTCCTCTTTGAACCATTTTACCTGTTGCTAAGTTACGTCCGTAACATTTAGCACAAATACCTTTTGTAGCCTCACAAGTTAATGCTGATCTTACCGCTACAGAATCAATTGGCGCAAGTTTAATTACTTCGACATCTGCCTCTATAATTTGCTCTCCATTAGCTACAATTACATCACCTGTTGCAGGGTTAATAACGTCATGTAAAGCTATACGTCCTAAAATTCTATCACCTAAAGGTTCAACAATTTCCTCATTTTTCTTTAATGCCGTAACATCTAATCCTCTTAATGT
>Ga0209291_1001357_pt1 | contig 21859 bp, 23 predicted proteins | sample GOMGulsemesocosm_FD_184633 | JGI IMG/M metagenome (GOLD analysis project Ga0209291, IMG submission 184633) | Methane-oxidizing microbial communities from mesocosms in the Gulf of Mexico - GOM9B Gulf of Mexico (SPAdes) (version 2) | ecosystem: Environmental > Aquatic > Marine > Cold seeps...
AATATGAATAAATTGCTTTAACTCAAACAATTATTCGTTAAAGCATGTGTAATTTCGGTCAGTAAAATATTGCCATTAACATACATGTAGCTTAAATTGTGCCAACAATTACATTTATCATAACTAACTGATAATAAGAGGGTATTTGTTTATGTGTTTTTATTTTAAAGGAGGGGGATTGCATGAATTGCAAAGTAGCAAATTGGATTCTCATTTTGCAATTCAATAATTTTTAAAGCGTTTTACAATTTTGAAAAATAAATTCAATAAAAAGCAGATTACAACACAAATGATTAAAATAAGCGGGATAATAATGAATCGTAAAATTCAGCATTAAGTATTAACTTAATTATTAAAGTTTCTTAATCTCACTACATGAAATTTAATACACCAATCTAAAGCAAACGGTTAATATCAGCGTCGCGGGATTATCAATATTTATGTATAACATCTAAGCAAGTAAACTAGCTTTTCTTTAATAAAACACTGATTAACTTATTACGCTGCGATAAAATGATTAAGCCAACGGTGATGAATATAAAGCCGGCTATCGCTCCAATGAAGGCAATAATATTTTTAGGACTACTTTGTTTCGTTGGGTACGACGGTGTTGTTAACATTTGTAATACAGGGTATGAGGCGAAAATATCAGCTTTACTTGCTTCAAGTCTTGCTGCTGCCGAGGTAAAAATAGCCTCTGCCATATTAAATTCTCTTTGTAGACGTTCTAACTCAACTATTTCACGTGAGTAAATTTTCAATTGGTCACTCAAATGATCAATTGATCGTCCTAGCTCACTGTACATTGAATCTTGACCTTTTTGTTTTGCATATGCGTCAATTAAGTCAGCGAATAACTCAGAACGTTTCGGGTTCAAATCCAAGTTCAATGAATTGAATATTGCACTTGAGTTTACCCCGTACATTTCGCTGCTTCTCTCGTTAATTGCAACCCGCGTAAAGTTTAGTCTTTTTTGTTGTGCTTTAACTTTTGGGTGGTTAACACCCCAACGAGAACTGTATTCAGTGAGTTGGGTGATACTTTCTTTTAACTCAGTGATATATGCTCTAAATTCAACATCTGATTGAAGCGTAAAAGCTTGGCCTGCTAGTTTAGGTGAAACACCTAGTTCTTCACTTAACTGATAAATATATTCTTGTAATTGTTTAGCTTCAGCTTTTACATACAGTTGTTTTTCTTTTACCCCAGATAGCGTTCTAACCAATTGGTCCATTTGTTCTGATGATACGACAATAGATCGTTGCTGAAAGTCAACAATGGCATTACGGGTTATGTTCATTCTTACTCGATATTGATCAAGTACGTGGTTAATACTTTTGTCACGACGTAACACTTCATCAGCTCTTAGGTTGCTCAGTTCATCTTGTAATGCTTCATATAAGGCCAAAGTCTTGGCTTGTGCAACGCCTTGATTATTAGAGTTCATAGATAAGGAGATAATTGACGTCTGCTCTGTGAGTTTAATTCTAGGTTTACCCAGTTCCTCAAGTGTAATGTGCAGTTTTTTTGCAGCCCGAGATCTCACACTACGACTAGATAACATTTCTTTATAATTAACACGCGGGTTAAAGCCACCCGCAGAAAAAGGCGCACTCGTTTGTGAAACAATTTGTCCGACATCATCCAATGATACACTGTTACTACTACCTGTTCCGGGTAATACCATTTCCATGTCACTGGTAAATGAAGGAGCCTTATTTAGGTAGAGTATGATTAGCAAGGCAACAATTGAATAAGAAGCTAAGGCGACAACCAAATATGGGCGCTTTAAAGTAGCGTATATTTTTGCTCTAAATAGACCATATTTCGATAACGTTACAATAGGGTATTTCATAAATCACCTATAACAATTTAAATGGAATAATAAGGTCAGCAATTGTTTTTGCAATATCACGATAGTTAGTAATATCTGAGTCGTAACATGCCACAGCATCATTAGGCATCAAATAAGGGTTAATATTTCCTTTATTTGGCATAGTCATCAGCTCTTCAACAGAACGTTCAATAACTTGTGTGTCTCCGGTGATCGGATTTCTACTGGCAAGCACAACGCGTCTTGGTGCATTTGTCCAATCTTTACCGCCGACACAATTTGCTGATACTGCAGCTTGAAGTAAACGTGTTCCGTAAGGTAAGTTTGTAGAATACCGGCCAACGGCAGCGCTAGAATTATCACCCGCTGAATCAATCAAATTAGACATAAATACACGAAAACCTTTAGGTGTAATCAAACTAGGTCTTACTAAGTGCTCTTGAAAGCAACCGGTACTTGGTACTATTACACGGTCGCCTGCAACAAGTGGGTAATCGGTGACTAAATTTCCAGATAACATGCCTGTCATGTCTATCTGTACTTGCCAGCCTTTACGTAATAAAATTATTTGGTCTAATTTTGCATCAGGCCTAATGCCCGATGCCGCTCTGATGGCTTCAGATAATAATCGATTTGTTGAATAATCACCAAAAGCATTCAAATGTTCCGAATTTTGGATCCCAGCCGGTTTTTTATTAATGAATACAGTACCTGGTTGAAAAACGGCACCGGAAACAGACACTTCAATGGGTGACCAATTCAATACGTGAATCGTTACACTTGAGTTGGCGGGTTGAAATATTTCGGCTTTAACTAGGGCTAATTGAATTTCAGTTTCTAATTTATTAGTCGTTGCTCCACCTGCTTCTATTCCACCAATGATAGGGAGTTTTACAAAACCTGCGTTGTCAACAATATAGCGGCCATTAAAGCCTTCACCATCTTCAATGATTACTTCTACTAAGTCACCAGGACTTAATAATAATCCTTGTGCCAAAATAGGATCATTTTTTGCTGAAGCTTTCATGTTGCTTGCATTTAAATTTAGTGGTTTGTCGGTTCTATAATTTAATGCTGCACCCATACTTTGAAATTTGCTGCAATTTAATCCATCAGAGAATAATGTATTAGGCGCTTGCTCGTGCATAAAATCATCACCATTATTAGCGGGTGTACCATAAAACCTTAAGGCAGATTTATCAATGTTCTCTGAAGAATGATGAGCACACCCCTGTGAAAACATAGTGCCAAGCAACGCAACAACCATTGGGATCATTTTATAATTTTTATGACACTTCATGCAATTCTCCACAATGACTTTAACGAGTTACAAACAACAGTTGCACTAAACGTACCAATTAGGGCTTTATCACTTAGCAGTTGTATTTAATGTGTTTTTTTGTTTGTGTTCTTCAGTGTGATGCGTTTTTTTTGCTATTTGCAATGAGTGATCCCCATTTTGCAAACGGAGGGATATGAAAGAATTCCATCAAAATGTACTGATAATGAAGTAAAAGTGAATTGATAATGCGTAATCAACTCACTTTTACATGCCCCCTTATTCTTAATCTTTAATGAGTACTAGCATTGTAGACGTTATAACTAATAAGCTCCTTTTGCCGTTAATACGGCAGGAATGGTGAGCGCTATTATTTTACAATCCATGAAAAAGCTTTGTTGTTTAATGTACGTTTTATCAAGTTGTAACTGTTGTTCAAAGTTAGTGTCAGCTCGTCCAGAAACTTGCCATAAACCCGTTAAACCTGGCTTGGTAAATAATCGTGGTTGAACAAAACGATCATATTCATAAGCTTCAATAGATAGGGCGGGTCTAGGGCCTACCAAACACATATCACCTCTAATAATATTAAATAATTGTGGGATTTCATCTATTGAATATCTTCTAATAAATTGACCAATTATAGTAATTCTTGGATCGTTAATATACTTTTTACAAACTCCTTCACGAGAACTCTGTGAAGGGTCTGGCTCTTTGTATTTTAGATCTGACTTTACATACATAGAGCGAAACTTGTACATTTTAAAGTGCCGACCATTTTCACCCACCCGTGTTTGAGAGAATAAAGCACTTCCAGAGCTTTCTATTTTAATCAAACACAGGACTAATAAAAATAAAGGACTAATCAGTATCAGGGAAAATAGCGCGACTGTTTGTTGTAACATTACCGGTATACCTTTGTGTTTATAATTTTTAACACTAGGTTTATGAGTTCGGCTAAATAAAGTGCTATTTTTAACATTTCGTATGATTTGAATAGTCATTATTTTTCTCCAGTATTTACTAAACCAAGAAAGAAAGTTCTATATAAAAAAAGCGGATTTCCAATTACATAACGATTGAATTTATTACGAGGTTCTTGTATTAATCTCCAAACCCATTCCATACCTATTTCTCTTAACCACATAGGAGAGCGTGAAATGTTGCCAGAATAAAAATCAAATAGTCCACCTACTGCTATTGCTGTTTTACAGTGCAATTTCTCTTTATTTTCGAGTAACCATTTTTCTTGAACAGGTGATCCCATTGCTACTAATAAAACGTCGCATCCACTACTATTGATAGCTTCAATAATTTGTTCAGAGGTCTTGTTTTCGTTAAAGCCGTGTTCCGTTCCAGCAATATTAAGCCCAGAATATTGAGCACGTAGTGTATTTGCTGCTTTTTCTGCGATACCGGGCTTAGCCCCGAAAAAATATAGAGATTGTTTACTTTCAATGCAGGTTTTACAAAGGTGGGGTAGTAGGTCCGTACCATTATTATTACCCTTAAGCATAAATCCCGCTTTTTTTGCCGCTAACCTCATTCCTGAACCATCTGCAAATAAAGCATTTGCTTTTGATAGTTGGTTAAAGAAGTTTGAGTCACTAATAGACAAATTGATTGAATTTACGTTAATGAAAAAACCTATTTGAGTTACATTATTTTTGGTCTTATTATGTGTTATCCAATCGACAGCTTCTTTCATCGAACTGTTTTTAACATTCAAGCCAAATAGCGATAAGTATTTAGCTTGTTTTAATTTCATTACTGTTCGGCCATAAAGAACTACAGACATAAAACTTTTAATCAAAAGGGCTAAATAGTCAATTACATTGCCATTAAGTTGCTGTTCAAGTAACTGCTCTTTAGTCATCACCGTTAATCCTGTTTTAAGGTGTAAGTCATACAAACTAAAAATGCCGGCTTTACATTTTATCTGGTTCATTACACAGAACTGAACATCTGGTGTAAGCCTGTGAGTTAATGGGACACCACAAAGTGAAATTTTTCCTGAGTAAATATCAATTAAAACCGCTGTCTTCACCCAAATCCCGCAACTGAAGTTATGTAACATCACTTTTCTGCTTAAAGCATCCGTTTTATGTTGAACCGTAAACACGTTATTTTTAGTGGTTAATGCAAGCAATGCGTTTAAAAGGAAACAAGGCAGCAATATCAATATAAGTAAAAGTGCTAAAGGGCGGTCAATAAAAGTGCCGCTGTACTCTTGTTCAAGTGAATCGTAATGCTTGAATGTTTGGGTCATTGATTGAAGTGAAAGTTTAGTTTTCATCATTTCAGTTAACCTAAATTGCGGTGAGTTAACTTGTACGGTGCTTAAGATGTGCCAATCTGTCTTTTTTATTTTACATTGTTGTTAACAAAGGGGTTTGTTCGTGATTTGTTCGTGATTTGTTTGTTTTTTATGTTCGGGTTAGAGAGGTTTACATTGCAAAATAAAAATTTTATTTTCATTTTGCAATGAATATTGAAGTTCTATTTACAGGTAAGTTTTGGATATAAAGACAAAATTATATTTGTCTCACTAGATAGTACATCCTGGCAATACTTCCGATCAGAAACTAACTTATTTCGATTCACGAAGGTTAATATTCTGGCAGATAAACAAAACACGATTTTATGAAAAAAGTTATGAAGGAAGCCAGTTCGCATAGGGCCACAGTTGCTATGTCGTATGTAGTCATCTAAATGGTAATCGAAAGTATTATTCCATTTTTGATCAAGCTCTTTTATAAAATTGACGTCTTTACTTAATTCGATAACATGACCATTTTCCCCCCAACCAACATCATTTTCTTTTTGTACTGTGTTAAATCTGGAATCAATGATACGACTTATCCAAGAAGTAGTGAGTTCGTTATTCTGCGCGATAAGTACCCCTGAATTAAATCGCTTAGAATATCCTTTTGCCATATAGATATGCTTTTCATTTTCTAATACAGATGATAGAGCTGGGCAACTTGCATTAACAACAGTATCAGCATCTAAAAATAAAACTGTGTCATAGCCAGATAATAAGGCCGTTCGCATTAAGGTTAATTTAAGCCAACAGCACTCAACACCTAAAGCTGAAACATAAGGGCGAGTTACAGCTTGGTGCTTATAACCCTGCTTTTGAGCATATCTTTTGTGTGTACTAAGCTCTTTTTTATACATCCATTGATAGCCATTTAAGGCAATACTCAGTACTAATGTTTTACTCGTCATAAACGCCACCTTTATTGTTAACAAGCTAATCATGTTTTTGCATTTATCTAATGTAAAAGTGTAAACAAAAACTTAGTAAATTAAATAACAAGCAAAAACTACTCCATTATTAACTAATGGCGCTATCAAAGAGCTACAAGGACGTTAAAACAAAAGTGTCTATGGGTTATCCTTATATTTTGTATAATTAACTCTCATATTGCGAATTTTGAATATAGAGAGGGTGTAAAGTTTGAAAGTTAATAGAAGCCGAGAAACACTAAAAGTTATAACTAAATTATTTTTAGAGCCTAATACAACCAACAAGAAAACAATATTTTGATGAAAGTGAGATTGTTTGAATAATTTTGGATAAGACTAAAAAGAGATAAAACAGCAATAAATCACTTAATATCGGCTTAAGTGATTTATTGTTGAATTAGTTAAACGTTTGCTAAAGGCAGGGTGATTTTAAAACATGTTCCAACATCAACGATACTGGAAACTTCGATTTTACCATTATGTTTTTCAATTATCCCATGCGAAATAGGTAAACCTAACCCCGTACCTTCACCAACAGCTTTGGTCGTATAGAAAGGATCAAATACTTTTGAAATATTTTCGTCGCTAATACCTTTGCCATTATCTTGAACATATACAATAACATTGTCTTTTACTTGTATCGTTTGAATTGTTAATAACCCATCATTGCCACAAGCATGTGAGGCGTTCATAAATAAATTTATAAATACTTGACTTAAGTCATATGGTTGCCCAAGTATGTCATCGCATTCTGATAAATCTAATTTAATATCTATTTTGTATTTAAGCTCATTAGATGCCAATTTTATACAGTCATTTATACAGTCATTTATACTGCAAGCAGCAAGTGAATCTTCACCCTTATAGGATATTTTTTTCAAATTATCGATGATGTTTTTTACTCGTTCTATACCATCAATTGTATCAACGAGTAAGGAAGGTGTATCTGATATTAAATAGTCGGCATCAATTTTTTTACGCAAAGATTGGTATTGGTCGATCACACTTTTAGCACTTTCTTTATCTGGGGCATATGCTTGTATAATTTTATCGAGTTTAAAAATTTCCTTGATATTCTCAGATAAGCAAAAGAGATTACTGTACGAATAAGAGATAGGATTATTAATTTCGTGCGTGATCCCAGACATTAGTTGACCGAGTGATGCCATTTTTTCAGATTGGATAAGTTGATCTTGCGTCATTTTTAACTCTAAAACCGCGCCCTGAAGATCTAAAACATTATCATATAATTCTCGTGATTTATCTTCTAGTAATTTTTCAGCTAACAGACGTGCCTTCTTCTCTCTATCATAAGCTGCTTTATAAACGTTTAGTTCACTCATGTTATTCCTTGAAAGATATTACTAATTTACACTTGTCTGCGCCATTATGCATACACTCAGGATGTCCAATTGATATTGATTGTTCAAAATGAATAGCTGCTCCTGCAATTAACCCCTCAGAAAGGTGGCATAATTTACGTTTTGATTTATAAAACATAATTAAGTCCCCTTCAGGGGGTTCTTCATAATTAAACGAGGGCAGATATGCATCAGGATAAACGCGTTTTACTTCTTGATGGATAACACCATCAATACAAGTCAGAAAGTCTTTTAAATTATCTATATGTAAAATTTTGGCCGGACTACTATTCAACAAATGAATAAACAAATATTCTCCAAAGGTTCTTATTAATGTTGGCACCTCTACTTGAGTGATAGTTGATAATTCAGATACATAGGCCAATATTTCAGAGTCGTCATATTGCATGCCATTAGTATAAATCCCTGCTGAGCTGGGATTAACTTTTTCTAATAACTCATTCCAAACGGACATGCCCATTTTTTCAATGATCATTTCTGAAAAAGAGGTAAATATTGAACCTTGCATATTAAAACCCTTAAATGATGAGGATAATTATTCAATAACAATAACAATAACAAACTGATGTTTTTGATTCGATTCGTATTCAATAAGTTTCTCAATTGAGTGTTCAGTAAACTCATGATCTTCAGCTAAGATGAGTAAATGTGAAGTGGAAAATAAACTGTTTTTTAATATCATTCCAGGTAGAAGTTGCAGAGTACTTAATCCTTTTTCTATAATGTTTTCGTTAATCAATTCAGGATTAGCAATTAATATATCAAGAATGTTTTCTGCATACTTTATACCCCTTGATTTATTTAATTCTAGAAATATTTGCTTCTGGTCCATGGTTTTAACATCAATTTTTCCATAAGAATATCGCCAATAATCTCTTGCGATAATTATTATTTTACACGCTAATAATATTTCATCATTTGCTTTTTCGGTAATGCGTTCAAGCGGTGAATATTGGTGAGTTAATATTTCTTTTACGTTATTTAAACGTTGAGCGGGAGAAAGTATTTGTTGTGCAATACTTCCTTGTGTCAAAAATTGTTTTTTTTGTTCGAAATTTAGTGAGTTATAAGGTATTTTACATAGCGTTGGATCAAAACCTAACATACCTATTTCATTGAGAAATCCCGATAAACGTATATCACGGATTGCATCTTTTTCTAGATTCAGTTGATTTCCTAATTGTCCTGCTAATTGTCCGACTTGTTTAGCAAAACTACCGCTCAGATATGGGTTTATGGCAATAAAGTTAAACAACATTTTTTCGCAGGCTTTATTATTTTGTTCATTCTTTAATAAAGAAATCTTGATTTGCTTGGTGCGTAAATTAATTTTATCTTCTAAATCATGATTTATGTTATTCAATAACTTATTTTTATATTGAATATTAATTTTTAAATTATGGTTTTCTTTTTTTAATCTTATTCTCTCTAAACCCTCTTCAACGGCATGAATTAGGTCTTTATTATTCCAGGGTTTATTTATAAAGCGATTAATTTTACCTAAATTTATCGCTGCCACTGTTGTTTCAAAGTCAGCGTAACCACTTAAAACAATTCGGTAAGTTTCAGGGTGTGATGTAGCGACTTTCTCTAAAAGTGTCGTGCCATCCATTTCAGGCATTCTCATGTCTGAAACAATGACATCAACAGGTGTTTTTTCTATGATCTCTAATGCGTTTTGTGCACTGCTGGTAATGATTAAATTATACGGTTTACGGTGAAACAATCTTTGTAAAGTTCGTAAAATAATTCTTTCATCGTCAACGCACAATACTGTCATGTCCGAGTATAAAGATTCATTAGTACTACTCTCTGACATCATTGTTCCTTATGAATTATGCTATTTAAATTAATTAGTTGTTCAATAGTATCGGCATTTATATTTATTATTTTTATGTTCATCTGTGTTATATACAAAGACTAATGATAGTTATAACTCTTATTTATAAAAAAATCATTGATCTTATTGTATTTTAGGTGACAAATTTAATGAACTACATTTGTAATTGTTTAGACGATATATTAAGTTTTATATATAGGCATATAAAAAATTACCAATAAAGAAGACTCTGTAAAGTCTTTTTATTTTGGATTCACTGCATTTATACTGGTGACTGTTAAGGAAAAGCATGCAAAATTTGAACAAATCTATTATTCTATTTGTAGATGATGAACCCGCTATTTTAAGGTCTCTTGAACGAATTGCGAATAAAGTCGATGCTACAATTTTAACTGCTTCTAGTGGTTTAGATGCTCTCGACATTATTAAAAGATGCCATGTTGATGTTATCGTGTCTGATATTAGTATGCCCAATATGGACGGTAACCAATTGCTCGAGCAGGTTGCTCAAATCTCGCCTGAAACTGTCCGTATTGTTTTAACGGGGTGTGACAATATGGATACGGTACTTAATTCAATTAATTCAGGTCATATATGGGGGTTTCTTCATAAACCTTGGGATAATTTCGACCTCATTGTAAAATTAAAGCAAGCCCTACAGCTTCAACATATTTTAGCTGAGCGCACTTTGATGCGAAGAACAATTGATCAATATCAGGTATACCATAAAACTAAATTTGAAGGTTTCATTGGTGATTCGATCCCTATGCAATTTGTGTATTCGTGCATTGAACAAAGTGCACCGAGTGGTGCATCTGTTTTTATTACTGGGCCGAGTGGTTCCGGTAAAGAAGTGGCAGCAAAAGCGATTCATCGATTGAGTAAAAGAAAAAGTGGGCCTTTTATTGCGTTGAACTGTGCAGCTATACCCTCAGAATTGATGGAATCAGAAATTTTTGGTCATATCAAAGGAGCTTTCTCTGGAGCTGTGTCTAATAGAGATGGAGCCGCGACACTTGCAAATGGCGGCAGTCTTTTTTTAGATGAAATTGGTGAAATGGATATTAGTTTACAAGCTAAATTATTACGTTTTATTCAAACAGGCTGTTTTCAAAAAGTAGGTAGCGGTAAAGAAGAAAAAGTTGATATTCGCTTTATTAGTGCGACGAATAGAGAGCCTCAAATTGCCATCGCAGAGAGAAAGTTACGAGAAGATCTTTATTATCGATTAAATGTCATTTCCATTGCATTGCCGCCTTTAAATGAACGAAGTAATGATATTGTTAAATTAGCTGAGCATTTTTTAACTTATTATTGTGAAGTTGAAGAAAAGGCATTTGCTGGATTTTCCACAGGAGCCGAAAATTTAATTAAGTCATATTCTTGGCCGGGTAATGTTCGACAATTGCAAAATATTATTCATAGTTCGATAATTATGTCTGAAGGACCATTGATCTTAGAGAATGTTATTTCTCAACAACTGGGTCAGCCAGTAAAAGAAATTAATTCAACAATAGATGTTCAACAGCAACCTATAATGAGCTCTCCTACGGAACAAGTTCAGAGTAATCAGGAGTGCATATCAACATCGTCTACATCATCAATGTCTTCCATAGTAACGCTTGCAGATGTTGAAAAACATGCGATTGAGCATGCGATTGAGTTGTGCCAAGATAATATTGTAAAAGCGGCAAGTTTGTTAGATGTTAGCCCGTCTACGCTCTATAGAAAAATACAACAATGGCAAACAACCCGAGTAGAATAAACGATTCTTAATTTGCAAAACATACATCTAATTATTTTCATCCTGCAAATAATTAGATGTATTACCTTTCACAAAATCATAAATCACAAGATAATCAATCAATTAAACTATATTTAATGTTGGAACGATACTTGAAGGTAATTTGTTAACTTTTTAACAATGACAGCTTTGGAGTGTTCGAATGCAATTGAAATCTTATCTAAAAATGCAATTCAATTCCGTTATCGAGCTGCTTTCAAATGCTGTTTGGTTACTGAGTGCCGAATTTATTGCCAAATTGTCTAGAATTTTCACTATTGTAGTATTAGCCGCTCAGTTATCTCCAATTTCTTATGGTACAGCAATGCTAGCCTTGGCATTTCATGACGTATTTGCCTTGTTATTACGTGCGGGTGTGGGCAGCCAAATTATAAATTGTAAACAACACCAATTGAAAAGTTATGCAAGAAGCGGAATATTCATTCAATGGGCAATTTGTCTCACAATTGCAATAGGGCAGTGGAGCTCTGCTGATTATTTATCTTTGCTTTATGAGAATGAAAATATTGCAGTCTTACTCAAAATCATGGCAATCATTTATCTTCTTTATCCTTGGGTTAGCGTAAAAATATTCCTATTACAGCGCGGAGGTAAAATGCGTTGGTTTAGTATCAGAAATGGTGCGTGTATCATTATTGAAAATGTGTCTATTGCGGTAGCTGCTTTATTAGGGGCTGACATCTTTGCCGTTGCGTTAGGTAAAATAGCCTTTTCATTATTTTGGTTATTATTATTCTCATTTGCACCTGTTCAGTCATACGGTATTGGCTTTGATAAATATATTATCAAGCAAATGCTTAAAACATCAGGAAAGCTGTTTAATACTGAATTTTTACGGGGTATTCGAGTTAATGCTGATACTTTTATTGCAGGTAAATTATTAACGCCAGAGCTTTTCGGTTTTTACACTTTTGCAAAAAATGCAGGTGTAGGATTAAGTCAGTCTTTAAGCCAAGTTTATATTGCTGTTTTATATCCATACTTGTGTAAATTAGATCGAAAAGGGCAATTATTAGCACAACAAAAAAAAATATTTATGCTTTCATTGCTAATTGGTTTTCTCTTCGTTATTCAGGCGTTACTTGCACCTATTTATGTCCCCATTTTGTTTGATGAAACATGGTCATCTGCAGTACCAATTATCACCATATTATGTTTAGTCGCATTACCAAATTTAATTGTTGATATTGTCTGTTGTTTTCAAAGAGCAACAGAGCAATACCATAACGAAACATTTACTCGATTAATTTGCTTAGTAATCTCATTAATCACACTTTTAACCTTGATGCCTAACGAACCTATGGAATTCGCCGTTGCTATTTTTATTAGCAGCATCTTTTGCTTGTTCCCTCTTTATCTCATCAATGTTTTTAAACCTTCTAATTTTAACTTACGCACTTTAATTGATAGGACGAATTCACATGAAAATTAATCCAATTCCAGTAGTATCAGTTATCATTCCAATGTATAACGTTGGCAAATATATAGAACAGAGTATCACGAGTGTTCTTAAACAAACCTATCATAATTTCGAGCTTATCCTCGTTGATGATGGTTGTTTTGATGATACTTTAGACAAAGTAAATAAATTTTCAGATCCCCGTATTAAAATAATTCATCAGAAAAACAGAGGATTGTCTGGTGCTCGCAATACGGGCATTGATACTGCTCGAGGTTCGTATGTTGCTTTACTTGATGCCGACGATTATTGGGCTAACGACAAGCTAAGCCAACATGTTGAACATTTACGTGAAAACCCTGAAATAGGCGTTAGTTACAGCTCGTCATTATTCATTAATGAAGAAGGTGAACTTTTAGGTGTAGGGCAATTTCCAAAAATACATAATATTACGACTGAGCATATTTTTTGTCGTAATCCTGTCGGTAATGGTTCTGCAGCGGTTATTCGAAGATCATTATTATCAGAAATTGGTTTCTTTGGTGTTAAACGCGATAAGTATAGACAAATGTATTTTAATGAAACACTAAGGCAATCTGAGGATATTGAATTATGGACGAGAATAGCCTTAATGACGTCGTGGAAGTTTGCTGGAATTAAACAACCGTTAACCTATTATCGTATTAACAATTCAGGCTTGTCTGCGGATATTAATAAGCAGCTCGCGAGTTGGCAGTATGCCGTTTTGTTAAACAAAGATTCAAATCCTAACTTTTTCAAGCAATTTTACAGTTTGGCAAAAGCATATCAACTCAGGTATCTAGCGAGAAGGGCTATACAGTCTGAGAATAGATTCACTGCTTTTAAACTTATTCATCAAGCAATATACTGTAATTATAGAATAATTTTGCAAGAACCTGGCCGAACAATAATGACGTTGGCTTGTGCTTGGTTGAAATTTTTACCCCGTGAAATGTATAACTCCATAGAAAAGTTTGCGATGCTTCACTTTGGTAACAGTTCAGTTAAGCGATAGTGTAAATGTAGTTATTAATATCTATAGTTAAACTTAACTTGTTAATTATAAATTTTAATCTTCATGATTTGATCAATTTAAATGGGTCAAACTCGAGCTGTTTAGTGTTAAATTAATTCTTAATATTCAACATAATTAAAATATTATGTGAATGTTTGAAATGTTGATTGCATCACAGACTAATGACACTTATCGGTAATGTTCTAACGAATATTTGATTCAACAAAGCCAAGTGGGTAATAGAAATATATGACTCGTATTAATACATTAGATAAAAATGAAAAAGTTAATCAACTCTTAAGCGGCATGGAAAAATCTGTTGCTGAAAGCTTTACCTATAAACAGCGTAAAGCTTTGAGAAAAAGTATGACCACTCAAGATTGGCGTATTCATAATATAGATTTTAGGCCTACTTTAGCATTGCCTTTTCTACCTTGGAGTTTTTATCTTGTATTTCTAGTCGGTATAAACAGAAGAGGGCTATTACCAGCGGAACGCTTTATTGCCTTTACAATGTTTTTATTAGCCATATTTGTGTTCGGTTTAATATTCATGGGGTGTGTTTTTGTACTTATCTATTTATTGAAATCTTGGTTAGGCATTGATTTGTTTCCAAATGAATCTTTAGGTATTTGGGATAAAGTCAAAAATTATTTTTAATGTTATCTATTTAAATAATTGATTATTTCTATAAACTCACGATATAAACAGTTCGATGATTTGCTAACACTTTAAAAAAACGATAATTTTAGTATTAAATAGCGACTGATAGTGGTTAAATAAAAACCTAATACAATTGATACTATCAATTAAATAATAATAATACGTATTTTAATATAAGAAGGAAGGTTAAATGAGTCAGGTTAAAAGTGATGCAGGAATAGAAAATGAAAATTTATTTAGAGCTTTGTTTTGCGCGCCAACCGCTATTTTATTAGTGTTGTTTGCTGAAAGTTTTTTAATGTCTTCAGGCATTGTTTTATTTAAAGTGATATACGTATTAATGGCGTTATATTTTACACTCAGTACGCTTGCTTATGCTGCTTATTATACGAATGAACTCTATGAGGGTGAAACTGAAAAATTCATTAAAAATGACAACTTATTTAAAGCGATTGTTTTTGCACCATTAGCAGTTGTATTTTGGTTCTTCGCGGTGAATTCAATTATGTCTTCTGGGCATATTGTTTTTAATGCAACATATGTTTTATTAGCATTGCTTTCTACACTCAGTACGCTTGCCTATGCTGCTTATTATACCAATGATTGTTATTCAGAAGATGCTCATAGTGAGTGATAATTAGCGTCACATCGAAAATTAGTTAGAGCCTACCTATTAGGAATATTTTAACCATATGAGATCTAACGCTTTTGAAAATGACGAGAAAAGTTAAAATATAGATTCATTACTATAATAATAAAAGCCTGTTACGTGAGTAACAGGCTTTTTAACTTCTATATTCCGTTAAGACAAAGGTTACATTAATATACTTTTTATTTTCTGGTTGTTTGTTACAGTTAGCGTACCTGATGGAAAACATTATTTTTTATGTTTTTTGAAAGTAATTTTAGTTACTTCATGTCTACCTTGTGTAAAGATAATAATGTTAATCTTCAAGAACACTAAAAAAGATAATGTCTATGAAACGAATCCTGCATGTTGAACACAGTGCTTGTACTAGCCAATTATGCCAAATAAGGGATAAAGTGCGAGAGGCATGTCATGTGTTAATGTATTCCGATAGTGATATTAACCTTATTACCCTTGTTATTGACGAGGCCTGCACCAATATCATTCGCTATGCTTACGGCGGTGAATCTGGACGAATTATTCTTGAAATATTTCAACATGAAGATGAAGCGATATTTCATTTACAAGATTTCGCCAAATGCATTGATAAATCATGCCTAGAGCTTAGAAAAACCAATGTACTAGAGCCTGGTGGTCTGGGCTTACAACTTATTTATCAAGTGATGGATTTTGTTCAACTGCTTCCTCCAAGAGGTTCAGTTGGCAATATTTTAGAATTAAAAAAACACTTACCTAAAGGATCTCAAAATGACCTTTGAACAAAAAAAATATTTACACTATCAATTGTTAGCACTTACTGGCGAAGTGGATTTACATAATTCACCTCAGGTAAGAAAACAATTACTTGATATTGTCGAATCGGGCAATTCAGTTATCGTTGATTTTTCTGCTTTAAGTTATATCGACAGTTCAGGCATCGCCACATTAGTAGAAGCCTACAACCTTGCTAAAAATAATCAGTTGTCTTTGACCATTGTTGGAGCTACAGGTGCCCCGTTGCAAGTGATGGAACTGACGCATTTAAATAAAGTTTTTCCGATGATAGATAGCCTTGACGAAATAAAAGGATAGCCATGACGTCAAGTAATAAAAATATTATTGAAGTCAATAATTTGGTGACACATTATGGTGACCGTCAAATACTTGATGCCATTAATTTCTCTGTAGAAAAAGGAGAGATTAGAGTCATCATGGGTGGCAGTGGTTCAGGTAAAAGTACATTACTTAATCATATGTTAGCTTTACTCACACCCACGTCAGGAAGCATCGTTATTGATAATGTTGATGTGGTTAACGCTAACCGTAAAACACTTCTAAAGTTACGACAAAAAATGGGCGTAGCCTTTCAAGGTGGCGCCTTGTTTAGTTCGATGACAGTTGGTGAAAACATAAAATTACCCTTACAACATCATACTAAGCTTGATGAACATACCATTGATATCATGACCCGGTTAAAGCTTGAGCTAATGAACTTAGCAGGTTATGAAGATTTAATGCCTTCTGAGCTTTCGGGTGGCATGCTAAAGCGCGCAGGGTTAGCACGTGCAGTAATCATGGATCCTAAATTACTCTTTTTTGATGAGCCATCAGCTGGGCTTGATCCCGTAACTGCAGTAGAGCTTGATGAATTAATACTTAAACTGCGCGATGCCATGAATATGACCATCATCGTTGTCACTCATGAGTTAGAAAGTGCGTTTAAAATAGCAGACAGAATCACAGTGTTATTTGATGGCGAAATAGCGATCACTGGTACGGTAGATGAAATAAAAAACAGCAAAGATGTACGAATTCAGAACATGATTAATCGCCGAGCAAGAGATGAACATCTCGATGCTGACGAATATATCAAACGTCTAACTACGGGGAAAAATTAACATGTTGACCGTATTTATGACGAAAGTTAAAGCTAAAGTTGAGCACCTTGGTGATTCTGGGGGAGATATTGTGGAATCGTCAGGTAGATTAGGCGTTTTTATTTTCAATACCTTATCAAGATTATGGATGTACCGTTTCCCGTTAGAGGAAACAATCAAGCAACTTCTGTTCATTGGCGCTAGAACGGTACCGCTGATTTTAATATCAGGACTGTTTACTGGGATGGTTGTGGCACTTCAGTTTTACGATACATTGATCCGTTTTGGTTCAGTTGATCTGTTAGGTGCAGCTGTTGCGATGAGTTTAATTCGAGAGCTAGGACCCGTGATGGCAGCACTCATGGTTATTGCTCGGGTCGGATCTGCTACCTGTGCTGAAATAGGCATTATGCGTAATGAACAGCAGTTTGATGCGCTTGATTGTATGGCTATCGACAGTTATCACTATGTCATGTTACCAAGGTTACTCGCAGCAATAGTTTCAGTACCCTTATTAACCGCGATGTTTGACACTTTTGGTATCGGTGGTGGCTATATTGTCGGTGTCTTAATACATGGTGTTAGTGATGGCGCTTTTTTAGTGGGGATGGCTGACACTATCGTTTGGAATGATGTTTGGATGGGGATAGTTAAGTCATTTCTATTTGGTTTAGTCATCATGTCTGTTTGTTTGTCGAAAGGTTTTTATTTACACATTGAGCAAAAACAATCTGGTGCTGTTGGGGTGAGTCAGGCAACAACACAAGCCGTAGTACTCAGTGCTGTATTAATGTTATTTGTTGATTACATTGTTAGCTCGTTAATGTTGTGAGCTTAGGAATTATATTATGAAAAAAATGAACGTGAATTTTATTGTAGGTCTCTTTATGTTATTTGGTATGGCTACAATGGCATATCTTTCGGTAACCATTGCTGGGGTTTCTGGTTATTCTGATGACAGTTATCAGTTAGTCGCAAAATTTGACAGTAGTTCTGGCTTGAAAGAGGGCGCTTTTATTGAGATTGCTGGCGTTAAAGCGGGTAAAGTAACGAGTATTGAACTCGATAAAGAAAGCTTTGAATCGGTCGCTATTTTTGTTTTTGATAGTGGTGTTATCTTAGCTGAAGATACGATTGCTTCTATAAGAACCTCTGGAATTATTGGCGATAAATTTGTAAAAATTTCTCCAGGTGCATCAGACGATATATTAAAGTCAGGTGATGAGATCATTGAAACAGAATCATCAATTAGTATTGAAGAATTAGTCAGCAAATACATTTTTAGTTCCGATAGCGATAACGAGTAAAAACCATGAAAAATAAATTAATAGCCTTATTAGCGATATGTACTTTTAGTTCTTTTGCTTCAATAGCTGAAACAGGCACACCCACTTCATCATTAACCGAAGCGGTTAATCTTTTTGTTAGCGTTGCGAGTAATAAAGAATTATCACTTGAAGAAAAAAAAGTCAGTATTACAGGGATAGTTAAAAATAAAATGGATTTACCTGTAATATCAAAGCGGGTTGTTTCGCGATACTGGAAGAAGGCGAACAAAGAAGACAAAAAAGAATTTATTGCACTGTTTACTCAGGTGATTGTGAATACATACGCTTCATTGTTAAATCAGTACAATAATGAAGAAGTCGAATACTTAAAAGAAGAAATTAAAAAAGGTAAATATGCCAAAGTTAATACCAATATTGTATTAGCAGATAAAAAAATCCCAGTAAATTACAAACTCCTGCTGAGAAATGACCAATGGCGTATTTACGACTTTTCTGCTGAAGGCGTATCTCTGATCAGTACTTATACAAATGATTATAAGGCTACGTTAAAGCGTAGCGGTTTAGCCGGTTTAAATGAAATATTGAAAAAGAAAGTTGCCTCTAAACCTTCTTAAATATTAATAGCTAATTATCACCCATAAGGAAGATGGTATTGACAGACCTAACTAAGTTAAGTCAAATTGAAGGTTTCCCTAATTCATTGGCTTTTCTACAAAGCATCCTTTCTACAGAGTTAGGTGATTGTACTATTGCGGTGATAAATAGTTTAAATTTGGACAATAAATATTTCCAAATTTCTAATTATTGCCATCCTAACAGCCAACCAATATATAAAGTGGCCGAAATTCTGAAACGTTCCAATGAGCAGCGTATCTTTTTTGGTGAATTTATTGAGCAATGGCAAAAAATGTCTTTCCCGATTCATATTTACAAAAAAGACTGTGCCGAGTTATTTCAAGATGACTTAGCATCCTATGACGGTGTATTAGTTTTACCTATTTTACTTGATGCTAAAGTTGAACGTTGGGTGTTAATTTTAGAGGCCGAAAATGACAGTCATAGTCTTGATTTATCGAAATTAAACTTGTTAATAAATTTTGCCGTGCTGAGCATCGCTCGTGCGGAAGAAAAGAAAAAATTACAAGAAATTACTAATTGGCGAGAACAAGAGTTAAGTGAAATTTCTCGCCTACAGCATTTATTATTACCAGAAGAAAACTTATCAATTCCTGGAATAGAATTGGCATTTAAATTTAAGGTTTATAAAGAAGCGGGTGGTGACTACTTCGATATTACGAGTCTATCAAAAGAAAAATCTGAAAGTGAAGCACATAAATTTGCTGTAATGATTGCTGATGTTACTGGGCACGGACCCAGCGCTGCTGTCGAGGCTGCGATGCTGGACGCCATTTTACGTACCTATAAACCTGAAGGGGATAAACCACAGCCAGCGCAAGTCATCGAGTATGTTAATACCCATTTCTTTACTCGTAAAAATCGGGGGAAGTTTATCACAGCGATAGCCATGGCTTACGATCCTGATGCTAAAACCTTATGTTATTCTTGTGCAGGTCACCCTTATGGTTTTATCAAACGAGGTGATACCTTGATAAGACTTGATCAAGGTAAAGATATACCTATCGGGGTGTTAAAAGAATATGAATGGAGTAATCATGAAGTTGAGGTATTGCATCATGACATTATCTTTCTTTATACCGATGTAGTACTTGAAACTAGAAATACAAAAAAAGAAGAATTCGGTTTTGAGCGCTTAGAAAAAGCATTAATCGATGCAGAAGCTTGTCCACATTGCTTGGTTGATGATGTGGCAGTTGCATTAACGGATTTCAACGAAAGTGACGAGTTGTGTGACGATTTAACCTTGTGTGCCATTCAAGTGTTTCAATAAGATCTGTATTAGTTGCAACTTTATTATTAGTTGCAACTTTATTATTAGATGCTCTAATGTCTGGATATGACCTTTTTAAGTGAAAATTCATTGACGAACTTTCACTTTTTTCGTTCGAAATCAATCATATTATCTATCTTTTCACATCTTGAATTGAATCGAATAACGTAAATACTTTATCTAATTGTGTTAATTCTAACATCTTCATCGGTAAGTTATTGGCGCCAACGATAGCAAGCTTTAACCCAGAAGCTGTTGTAATATTAAGGCTTTCAATGAGTGTTGCGATACCTGAACTATCGATATAATTTAATTTTGTAAAGTCTAAGAGAATCGATTTCTGATTTGATATAACGTTTAATAAATCCCTTTTCATCAACGCAGAATTGTTGATGTTGATTTCTCCTACTAAATGAAAAATTTCATATTGGAGATGTTGTGTGTTGTTTGTCGCTTTTGCAAATTCAATTGAATTAGCTTTGTGAAATATCGAAAGCATTCTGAATGTTATACGTGAAAACAGTTGCAATGATTTTTCAATTAACGCCACTTCTGTATAGTTAGATATTGAAACTCCGTTTATAGGTTTTAGTTGCTGTAGCATTCCAATATTTCCTTAATAATAACTGTTTGGGAGAAATGATATATTAAGGGAATGTTTATGTACTGACTACACCACTTTTGTACGGTAAATGTTTTGTTTTGTAGGTAAATGTAATTCTTTGTATGTATGTCACTTTTATGGCTCTCCATGCCAATACCGTGACATAAATCTTCTGCTTGTCGGTATTATAAATACCTGTTTAAGTAGCCATTGACTATTTTACCTACCTTGCGTAAGGTAGGTTGATGAAAAATGATAAATCAATAGATAACTTAACCCGAACAGCATTATTAGATGAGGCCACTCATATGCTGCAAACAGGGTCATTTGGACGACTTTCTTTTCAGTTATTAGCGAATAAAGTGGGTATAAAAAAGGGCAGTGTCTATTATCATTTTCCTTCAAAAAACTTACTAGCCGTGGCCATTTTAGATCGCGTAACAGTACAGCTAGAAGATTACTTTATGCTTTGCGAAAACGGAACCCCGACAGTTCAACTCAAGCACTATATCCAAGTATTTTCCAAGTACATTCAACCTATGGATAAACTTTGCCCCGGAGCTAGTTTTATAACGACTTGGCAGCATGAATGTTCTGATGTTCGAAATGCATTACACAATCTTTATCAAGTACATTTACAACATCTAGAAAAAATTATTCGTCAAGGCAGAGAGTTAGGTACATTTAAACAATTACTTTCTCATGCTCAACTCGCAAGTGTCATATTCTCATTATTACAAGGTGCACTTTTAAGTGCACGAGCTAGCCAATCAACTTTTGCTATTAACGCATGCGAAGCTGTTATTTCTGAGCTTCTGATCCAATAAGCTGTAATATCATATTAAGGAGTTATTTATGAATGTAGGATTTTTATTATTTCGAACATATATGCGAATACTTAATACTATTCTTCCATCACGTGCGGTAAATAAAGCGATAAATATTTTCTTTTCACCCAAAAAACATACGCCAAAAGAATGGGAAGTCGAGGCCGAACAAAAAGGGGAGCGAATATGGATAGATGAAGATCTGAGTTGTATCGTTTGGGGAGAAGGAAAACCG
>Ga0209291_1001361_pt1 | contig 21813 bp, 22 predicted proteins | sample GOMGulsemesocosm_FD_184633 | JGI IMG/M metagenome (GOLD analysis project Ga0209291, IMG submission 184633) | Methane-oxidizing microbial communities from mesocosms in the Gulf of Mexico - GOM9B Gulf of Mexico (SPAdes) (version 2) | ecosystem: Environmental > Aquatic > Marine > Cold seeps...
ACCCGAATTAGTTGTAGCATCTGTAAACCATACTGCTCCAGATTCATTAGTGTTTGTAGCCAATGAAGGACCAGTATGAGGACAACCGTTTACTTGCCAATTATCAGCATATATTGGTGTAGATTTTCCAAAGGTTTTTCCGTTATCATTTGATGTTACAACATACATGTCACGAATTTCAGTTTTAGTATCAGTTAATATAGAAGGAAACCCAGTTTCTGTAGGCTCAATTAAGTTCCTAAAAGCAATTTTAATATTTCCGTTTTTTCCTACTTCAATATCAGTTCTACAACATTGACAAACGGATCCTTCTAATGTAGTTTCATTTTGGAATGTATTTGATGCATCAGTTTTTGCAAAATATAAAGTTTGTCCTTGTCGGTCTTTATGAAGTTTTCTATTATCTAACCAAGAAATACCTAACTCTCCATCAGCTAATTGAGCAATATCAAAAAAACTTTGACTAGTGCTTTTGGTGTCTGTCACTAATTGTTGCTTGTCATTCCATGTTATCCCTCTATCTTCCGAGATGGTATAGTAAATAGTTCCTCCATACATCGATTTGCTATTACGGGACTTTACTCTAAAGACAGCATATAAAATTCCGTTTTTTGTGATTCCAACTTTTGCCATACTTTCAGCATGCAATTGTAATCCTTTGGCAGGAGTAGCTGTAATTGGTTTTTTAAATGTACTCGTTTTTGAATTATAGAAAGCGAACTTCAATATGGTCTTTTTTTTGTTTTTACCATGTTCAGTCCAACTAATCAGTTGTTCATTTTCAGTGTTGAAAATAAATACACCTTCTGAGTTTACTTTTTTGTCGGTTAGTTGTGTGATTTTGTTTTCAACAATACCAGTTGTTAATTTACTATTGTTATTCTTTTTACAAGAAGAAAATAAAACTGCAAAGAGAAGAAAGTATACGCTATTTTTTTTCATGTATAATATGTTTTTTTAAAATATAAAGGTGAAATCCCTCACTCTAATCCTCTCCCAGAGGGAGAGGAAATTGTTGCTATATATTTATAGTTTGTACTTTAGTCCGATAACAATAGTTTTAGGGTTACCTGGAGTATATGTTGTTCTTCCCCAAGCTGTATTAGCTCTTGTAGCGTATAATTCATTAGTTAGATTCATAATATTCATCCAAACACCAAAATGAGTAGTATCATAGCCTAAACGAGCGTTTAATGTGTCGTATCCTTCATAGGTAAATTCATTTTTCTGATCGGTAAAATATTCGCTTACGTGTTGCCATTCAGCACCAATTCTGAATCCTTTTAAAAACGGTGTATTGTAATCAATTCCTGCATTTGAAACCCACTCAGGAGCCCCAGGCATTTCATTACCACTAAAGTCATTATTTTCACTAATTACACCATCAATTGTTTTTGTTACAAAACTGGTGTACTCATGTTTTGAAAATGCGGTGTTATATCGAATAGTTAATCCTTTTACAGGTTTTGCTTTTATGCCAAACTCAACTCCTTGATGTTTTGTTTCTCCAACATTCTTATTTTCACGAGTAGTAATTCCATTAATTTTTGTAGATACTGAAACAACTTCGTTCTTCCCATGTAATGAATATACTGCAAAATCGATGTAAACTTTATTTTTCAATAAACTCATCCATCCCCCTAATTCATAATTGTTAAAAGTTGTAGGATCTAATAAGGGTACATCATCTTTTCTAAATAAATCACTAATACTAGGTGGAATAAAACCAACACTATAATTTGCATAAGCACCTATGTTTTTTGTGAAATTATATGTTAATCCAACTCTTGGGGTTACAGCTGTAAACGATTCCTTTGCATCTTCAGATGAATAATCTGAGGCTGCATCTAATCTGTTTTTAAAGTCATAACTATACACGTCATAACGTAAGCCTGCATTTACTTTTAAATTAGTCAGTGGCTCAAAATTTCCTGTAATAAAAGCTCCGGTATTAATAATGTCAGCTGAATAGTTTGATTTGTAAACACCAGTATGCGTAAAAGAGTCAAAATATCCTGAAGCATTTCTGTTCACATCTAAAATTTCTGCATTAAATGTTTTAGGACTAAAATCAATATTTCCACCTAAACTAATGTTTGTTTTTAATTTATCAAACTTAATATTGTGTTGTAGGTAAGCAGCGTAACTGTTAAAACTATTATCATTTAATTCACCAGTTGTAGTGTCTCCAAAGTCAGTATCACTTGCAATTCTGTAACTTGGGTTTTGCTTCATAGTATTATCACGATATACTAAGCTTAAACTTGTGTTGTTTTTAGTGTTCCATTTATGTGATAAAGTAGAATTTACACGTAATGATTTAGCGTCTCTAAATGTAAAAGTGTGGTAAGAAGAATAATCTTTATTGTTGAATTTTTCCTCATCTAAACTACCACTCATTTCACTAAAATAATCTACATAAGTTAAGGTGTTTGACCAGTATAATTTATCAGAAAATTGATGTGTGATTTTTCCTGTAATTGCGTTTTTATTATAATTACCATATTCACGAATACCATTACTGATTTTAGATTTGTAACCACTAAAAGCAATACCTGTTTTTTTGTAAGTATTAGCAATTTTAGCATCAGTTCTAAAATACCCTTTGTCATCCATACGAACGCCAAATTTTCCTGTAAGGGTAGGTGTTGGATTTTCTGTAATAAAGTTTATTGCACCACCAACAGCTTCACTACCGTAAAGTGCAGAATATGGGCCACGAATAACCTCAATAGTTTCTGTAGCTTCCATATTCATTTCCAATAAAGCATTATGGTTAAAAACACCATTTGGTCTGATAGGAATACCATCTTCTAAATACAAGTATACTCCTTTAGTAGATATAGGCTGTCGGATAGACATCATGTGTTGTTCATTACCTAAATCAACCATGTGTATTCCACTTTGTTGATTTAAAACTTGATCAACGGAGGTTGGATTTACTGCGGCTATTGTTTTTGAAGATATTGCAGCAATTGCTACAGGAATTTCTTTTCTTTTTTGAGCAGTTCTTGAAGCACTAACTACGACTAAGTCTAAATCGTTAGTTTCTGGTTGCAAAATAATAATCATGTTTTTTGAAGCTTTTATTGTGCTAGTTTCATAAGTCGCTAGCGTGAAAGTTAACACTTCGTTTTTTGTAGTTATTACTAAGGTGAATTTTCCTGTAGTATCAGTGGTAGTGGTTTTTCCAGATGCTGATGTAATTTGAACTCCAGCTAATGGATTAATATCGTTTGTAACGATTCCTGTTATTGTTTCTGTTTGCGCATTAGCAATTAATGTGAATACACACATACAGATTGTTAAAAATGTAGATTTCATGATAGATTTGGCATTACTAATTAGCAATGCATATGATTTATAAATTAATAAAATAGATAGGTTTGTAGATGGATTAATTCCATACAAAGTATTACCAAAAGTAGCTATTAGTACTAATGGTTAAAATCTAGGATTATATTAAGAAATAAATTGTGGTGGTTGAAAAAAGGTAGAATAATAAGAGTCAATAAAAGAATTTAATGGCCTCTTAATAGCCTTGTTGTACTTTTTAAGTTTTCTTTTTTGTAACGAAATAGCCTGAGTTAAAAAAGGAACTACAGGGTATTCTTTCATATTCAAAGGAGGAATAGTTTGTGTTTGATCTACACCATTATTAGCTTTTTTCAACTCCTTAGTTAAATGACACTTACCATTACATTTCAACACAGGTTTAGCTTTGTTTTCACAAAGCTCCGCAACAATATAATCGTAATTAATATAATAATTTATTACAGGCATAACCGGACGTAACATTGCGATTACATATAGAGATACAAATATTAAACCGAATACTTTTGTTTTCAAGAGTCACTTCTTTGGAACAGTGCAAAGTTATGAAATGTTTAAAATTAATAAACTGATTTATGTCAATTGATTTGTCTTTTTTTCTAGAAAAAATAAAGTGAAAATGTTTATTTCCATAACTTAAAAAATAAAGCAAAATTTACTTTGTATGATATGAGTGAAAAGCAAGTGTTTAAATCAACTATCGACACTCATAGTAAAACAAAAGTATCGTATTTATTAGAAGGAGTTTATTTATTTTCTGTAGAGACAAGCACTAAAATTAAAAACGGGAAATTAGTTGTAAAAGGGACTAATTAGAATTAACCATACAGATTATAAAAAAAGTCAGATAGTAGGTAACTATTTGGTTTTTTTATAGGTTATTATTTATTCCAATCTTCTCTTAGTACTTCATAACGTCTATCCATACACTTATCTTCGTCATTATAAAAGTCTCTGACGGGACTCATAAATTTATCTAATATTTTAGTAGATCCAATATTCTCAATATATACATCGGCAGTTATTTTTGTACATCCTTTTTCAGAAAAACCATAATCAAGTAAGCCTTTTGTTATTTCTGTTCCATAACCAATTCTCCAAAATTGTTCGCGCAATCGATAGCCTATTTCATCATCATTTTCATTATTTTTTAAGTAAGCACATAGGCCAATAAAGGAACTGCTTTTCTTCTCAACAATTGCTCGTACTTGTTTGTCTGAATTGAATGTTTCATCAGAAATGACTTTATCTAAAAATGTGTCACTTTCTACTCTAGTCATTATGGGTCTAGGTATTGGATTCATTACATTCGAATTTCCCATCATGTCAAAAAATGAATCGGCATCTTGAGAGTTAAGTATTCGTACGGTTAATCTTTCAGTTTCGAAAATCATGGTTCTTGGTTTATTACACCTCAATAATTTCAGTGTGACTTTTGTTGTATTAGTTAATTACCAAATTCATATTCGCGTTCTACTTTGCAAATCCGAACTTTATACCACGAGTACCAATCTGTTTTTCCCTTTTTATTGAGCAAAAAGATGTGCTGTGTTTTCTTTCCAGTTTTTTATAGCCTCCAAAGTTTCCCAATAAGAAACGGTAATACCAATATCCTCTTTAGCAGATTCAATACCGATATATCCAGGTTGCTGTTCGGCTAATATTTCCATTTGCTCCCCCATTTTGTGATAACCTTTATTGTTATCAGTTCTTTTAGAGGTGAATATTACTGCGTAGTAAGTATCTTGCTTATTCATCCTTGTATATTCCGGTATAAATCTCCCCATTTTGATTTACAGAAGCTCTATACATTCCTGGGGTATTAAATTCTATTTGAATATTCCCGTATTTATCAATTGCAATAATTCCTCCATCACCTTTTAATGCGACTAGTTTTTTTTGTACCACATTTTCAGTAGCTTCTTTTAAGGATGCTTTTTTATATTCAATTTGTGCAGAAATATCATGTGCAACAGCAGCACGTATAAAATATTCCCCATGACCGGTAGAAGAAACTCCACAAGTATTGTTATTGGCGTAAGTTCCTGCACCAATAATTGGAGAATCACCAATGCGGTTCCATTTTTTGTTGGTCATCCCTCCTGTAGAGGTTCCTGCAGAAATGTTTCCGTTTTTATCTAAAGCAACACATCCTACCGTTCCGAATTTGTAATCTGGGTATTTAGTTACTATTAAATTAGCCGTTTTTGTTAAAGCTTCAGCTTTAATTTTTTTCACCCTATTCAAATTATCTTCTGTTGCAAAATAAGATGGATCAACGATTTCTAATCCTTGCTCTTCCGCAAATTGATTTGCTCCTTCACCAGATAATAATACATGAGGAGAGTTTTCCATTACTTTTCTAGCTGCTGAAATAGGGTTTTTTATAGTTGTTATACCTGCAACAGCCCCTGCGTCTAGGTTTGCACCATCCATAATAGAAGCATCCATTTCATTTGTTTCCTGATTTGTATAAACAGCCCCTTTTCCTGCGTTAAATAATGGCGAGTTTTCCAAAACATGTATCGTTTTTTCTACAGCATTAAGACTCGTTCCGCCATTTTTTAAAATGCTGTGTCCTACTGCTATAGCTTCGGTTAATTTATTTCTAACTAATGAATCTAATTCCGGTGAAATACTTTCTCGGGTTTGATAACCTGCTCCCCCGTGAATTACCAGAGCGTGCTTGTTTACTTGTATAGGAGTTTCAATATTTGAGAGAGTGTGGCTTTTAGAATCTTGTTTTTTACAAGAAAAAAATGTTACTGCAAGAAAAAAAATCGTTAATACGTTGTTGAATTTCATGAAATTAAAGGAGTATTTGTAAGTTGTTAGGCTCTAGAAAAAGTATTTTCAAGAGGCTATTAAAAGTACTAAATTTCCTTGGTATTTTTATAATAAAACGAGAATATTAAAATCTCAATAAAAAAGCGTAATTTTGCATATAAATTTTTTAACAAAAAACTTCAATAAAGTTATATATATATGTCAGTAGCAACAGATTTTGGAATGGACAAAGCATTAGCTCAATTAGGGTTAAGTGCTGTAAATGATGGAACTTCAACAGGTTCTAATAATTTTTCTAGCGGAGAAATTATTGAGTCTTACTCACCAGTTGATGGAAAATTAATAGGAAAAGTAAAAACAACTACCAGAGAAGATTATGACAAAGTAATGGATTCTGCTACTGCAGCTTTTAAAACTTTTAGAACAATGCCTGCTCCTCAAAGAGGAGAGATTGTACGTCAGTTTGGTAACAAATTAAGAGATTTAAAAGAACCATTAGGGAAGTTAGTTTCTTATGAAATGGGTAAATCTTTACAAGAAGGTTACGGTGAGGTTCAGGAAATGATTGATATCTGTGATTTCGCAGTTGGATTATCTCGTCAGTTAAACGGGCAAACAATTCCTTCAGAAAGACCAGGACACGTAATGAGAGAACAATGGCACCCAATTGGTGTTGTTGGAATTATCTCAGCATTTAATTTTCCAGTTGCTGTTTGGGCTTGGAATACAGCTTTAGCATGGATTTGTGGTGATGTATGTGTATGGAAAGGTTCTGAAAAAGCACCTTTATGTTCTGTTGCATGTCAAAACATTATTGCTGACATCTTAAAAGAAAATAATTTACCAGAAGGTATTTCTTGTATAATTAACGGTGATTACAAAGTTGGAGAATACATGACTACTGATTCTCGTATTCCTTTAGTTTCTGCTACAGGTTCTACTCGTATGGGAAGAATTGTTGGAGCTACAGTTGCTGAGCGTTTCGGGAAATCTTTATTAGAATTAGGAGGAAATAATGCAATTATCATTACTCCAACTGCTGATTTAAAAGTAGTTGTTCCTGGTGCTGTATTTGGTGCTGTAGGAACTGCAGGTCAACGTTGTACTTCTACACGTAGATTAATTATACATGAATCAGTTTATAACAAAGTAAAAGATGCTATTGTTGGTGCTTACGGGCAATTAACAATTGGTAATCCTTTAGATGAGAAAAATCATATCGGACCATTAATCGATCATGATGCTGTAAACACTTATTTAGCTGCTATTGAAAAAGCAAAAGCTGAAGGTGGGAATGTATTAGTAGATGGTGGAGTTTTAGAAGGAGAAGGTTACGAAAGCGGATGCTACGTAAAACCAGCTATTATTGAAGCTGAAAACCATTTTGAAATTGTACAGCATGAAACATTTGCTCCAATTTTATACTTAATGAAATATTCTGGTGGTGTTGAAAACGCTATTGATGTTCAAAACGGTGTTGCTCAAGGATTGTCTTCTGCAATTATGACAAACGAAATGAAAGAAGCTGAAAAGTTCTTATCATTCGCAGGTTCTGACTGTGGTATTGCTAACGTAAACATTGGAACTTCTGGTGCTGAAATTGGTGGTGCTTTTGGAGGTGAAAAAGAAACAGGTGGTGGACGTGAGTCTGGATCTGATGCTTGGAAAGTATACATGAGACGTCAAACTAATACAGTAAACTATTCTGATGAATTGCCATTAGCGCAAGGAATTAAATTTGACTTATAGTCAATCGAGAATCGATATTTAATTATAGCAAAAAGGGTTCAACTTATGTTGAACCCTTTTTAATGTTTCTTATTTTGTTAAGATTACAAAATAACCTTTAAGTATTTATTTATCTTGATTAAAAAGAATGTGCTGATTACTGCTAGAATCATAACTATTAATGTAAAAGTAGTTTGTAATGGAGAGCTTATTTTTAAAACAAATATCATTAATAATGGGTGAATTAAATATATTCCAGTAGAATACATGGCTAAGTTTTTACTGTTATAATTGGATGTTATTTTGAATTTCATTGCACATAAAAAGATGATTGGGCAGGTTAGTAGCATCATGAAATACATGTCAAATCCATTAAATACAGGTATAAATAAGTAGTTTAATAAACTTTCAAAAATGAATATTGTTAAACTTAACAATAAGACTATTGTTAATGTTCTTTTAGTTATTTTATTAATAAAGTCTGTTTTTCTAATTAAATAACCAATACTTAAAAAAGGTAGTCCAAAAAATATAAAATTTCTATACACTGATCGATCATTTAAAATTTTAATAATTTTTTCATTGGAGAAAACCTCATAGTTTTTCATGTATTGCATTCCTGTACCAATTATAAATAATAGGACAACGATTGTTAATAACATCTTATTTGAAATTTTCTTCATTAGGTATAATGCTATTCCACCAAGTATCATTGCGTTAAGGTACCATAGGTGATGGTAGCCTACAAGTATAATGTTTATGCATCTAGGAAAACTAAAATCTTCAAATCTTGCCCAATAATAGATGTAAATGAGCATCCACACTAGGTATAAAACAGTAACTCTTTTTAGCCATTTTTTTACTTGGTTGCGATTAATAACGTCAAGAAAAAAATAACCATTGATTATAAAAAAAATTGGTACTGTAATTCTAAATAAACCATGTACTGTAGTATAGCTTATGACTGGGCTAATGTCTAATAAGAAGTTACAATGCGCCCCAATTACCATTATAGCTAAGATTATTTTAAGAATATCTAAAAGGATGTTACGTTGCATTATTTTGTGATGATTTTAAAAATTAATTTACAAAATTACCTAATCCAATTAACAGAGCAATAAATAATTTATTTTAAATAGATTTTTTCCTTTTATTGGGTAACAAAATCACTTTTTTTAGAACTATATAGTAAAGGCGCCTTTTTTACCCCAAAGAAGGAGAAGGTTAAGCTAACTCTAACTTAAAAAAGCCACTTGTTAAAAGTGGCTTTTTTATTTATAATAAATAGTGTGTTTAATTTGAAATATTCCCAGTTGATATTGTGGTATTTTGAAGAGTATCACTTTTAAATTTCATAAATAGTCCTAAAATAAAAAGCAATAATAATAATCCTTTAGTCTCTATTTTACCAAATTCAAATCCTGATGGGACATCGTTTATTAAGAATGTGCCTTGCTCTAAATTATAAGTCCATTCTTGAATTATTTCCGACTCACTAATGGTCACAATAAAAATGATTAGGTTTAAAAAGAAAAGAGTTAATAATGAAAACCCAAATGATTTTATAATAGTTTTAAAAAATTCCTTCATTATAAAGTTTATTGTTTGCTATGCACAATTATAACGTATACATAACAAAGTTAGTATTCAATAAATTTTATTTGGGGGGGACAACAAATCTAAACTATTTTACATAAAATTCACATAATTAAACTTAATAAATACTTCGTTTTGGATTAAAAGTTAAAATAATCGATGAAAATGTTTATTACATAGTTTTTCGCCAAAAAGAGCAGAATGTTATACCAGTCCAGCCTTTAGTAGCGCAGAAATATCTGTTGGAGTATTAACATTGATATACGGATACGTAACCCCAGATAAATATAATCCATTAGCAAAGGCTGGTTTTTTGTCTTCTATATTTAGTTGCTCGGAGAGTACTTTTTCAAATGTTTCTAAAGATATTTTTCCAGTTCCAACACGCAATAAAAAAGAAACTAGTAAACGTATCATGCCTCTTAAAAATCGATTAGCAGTTATTGTGAATCGGATACGTTGTTCCGTTACATCAACAAATAATTTAGCGCTTGTTACATGACAAATGGTGTGGTTATGTAAGTGAGGTTGCTTACAAACTGCTTCAAAATTATCGTATAACGGAATAAGTTCTGCAGCTTTTTTCATAGCGTCTAAATCTAAATTTTCCAATTCATAATAGGAACTGTATTTTCCTAATACGGGATCCTTATACAAATGAATAAAGTAGTCGTATGTTCTTGAGGTAGTATCATAACGTGCATGTTGACGTTCTTCAACTTCGATGATTTCATACACTACAATATCATTTGGTAAATGTTTGTTTAAGCGGAACTTTAAGTCAAATTCAAAAGGTTCTTTTATAGTAATATTCAAAAAATACTGACTAGCATGTACTCCAGCATCAGTTCGACCACACCCAAAAACAGTAATATCTGTTTTAAAAATACATTTTAACTTCTCCTCAATAGTTCCCTGTACGGTTACGGCATTGGGTTGTTGTTGCCATCCATGGTAGTTACCACCGTTATAACCTATGTGTAAGAAATATTTCATGTATTTTATTTGGTTAAAATTATCCCAAAAAAAACCACTCGTTTGAGTGGTTTGATATTTTTGAAAAGGAACTTATTGTCCTCCTTCTTTTGTTTTTTTAACGTATGCAGTCAAGATAACAATGTGTATTCCGTCAACTCTACCTTCAATTTGTTCAGCATTATCCCAAACTAAAGAAATACGATGTACAGGTGCGCCACGTTTAGCGGTGAAGTTAGCTCCTTTAACTACTAAATCTTTAATTAAAACAACAGAATCACCGTTACTTAAAATATTTCCGTTAGCATCCTTGTGTATAACTTTATCTTCATCTTCTTCATCACCATCCCCCATTTTGTTTGCCCATGTTGTCATTTCTTCATCTAAATACATCATGTCCAGTAAATCCTGACTCCATCCAAATTTCTTAGCTCTGTGTAATAATCTCCAAGCCATTACTTGTACAGCTGGAATTTCGCTCCACATACTATCATTTAAGCAACGCCAGTGATTAGAATCCATTGTTTCTGGATCTTCTATTTGTGAGTGACATGTATTACATACCAAGATGCTTTTATCCAACTCTTCTCCTTTTTCAGATACAGGAGGGATATTGTATACTTTTAAGCCTTCAGGAGATGTGCATAACTCACAAGTTGAGTTACTGCGCGTATGTAATTTCTTTTCTATGACACTCATTTTGTTCTAATTTTAATAGATGATGGCAAAAATACAATTTTTAACGGAATGTTACTTGATTCCTTTTTGTTGATGTCAAGCAATTCTTTAGTTTTGCTTTTTTAAAATAAATGACATGATTTCAGTAGATAATTTAGCAGTAGAATTCAGTGGGCACACACTATTTAGTGATGTGTCTTTTGTGATAAATGAGAATGATAAAATTGCCTTAATGGGTAAGAATGGTGCGGGAAAATCTACTATGATGAAAATCATTGCTGGTGTGCAGCAGGGAACTCGAGGTCATGTTCGTCATCCTAAAGATGCTGTTATAGCTTATTTACCACAGCATTTATTAACGGACGATAACTGTACAGTTGTAGAGGAAGCTTCAAAAGCATTCAAACATGTTTTTGATATGCGTGATGAAATGGAGGCGTTAAATAAACAGTTGGAAACGCGTACAGATTACGATTCTGATGAGTATATGAAAATCATTGAAAAAGTTTCAGAACTTGGAGAGGTTTTTTATGCTTTAGAAGAAGTAAATTATGAAGCTGAGGTTGAAAAAGCGTTAAAGGGTCTTGGTTTTAAGCAATCAGACTTTACAAGAGCTACAAGTGAGTTTAGTGGAGGTTGGCGTATGCGTATTGAATTGGTGAAAATACTATTACAAAAGCCAGACTTGATATTATTAGATGAGCCTACCAATCACGTAGATATTGAATCGGTTATTTGGCTAGAAGATTTCTTATTAAATAAAGCAAAAGCAGTTGTAGTTATTTCTCATGACAAGGCTTTTATTGATAATATTACCAATAGAACCATTGAAGTAACAATGGGTAAAATATACGATTACAAGGCAAATTATACGCATTATTTACAATTACGAAAAGAGCGTTTATCACATCAGATAAAAGCGCATCAAGAACAGCAAAAATTTATTGCTGATAATAAAGCATTTATTGAACGTTTTAAAGGAACTTTTTCTAAAACTAACCAGGTAACTTCTCGCGAGAGAATGTTGGAGAAATTAGAAATTATTGAAATTGACGAGGTAGATAAGTCGGCATTACGATTGCGTTTCCCTCCAGCAGTACGTTCAGGAGATTATCCAGTAATCGCAGAAGGTTTATCAAAATCATACGGCGATCATGTAGTGTTTTCAGGGGCTAATATGACTATTGAAAGAGGAGAGAAAGTTTCTTTCGTTGGTAGAAATGGTGAAGGGAAATCTACCATGATTAAAGCTATTATGGGAGAGATTGATTATGAAGGAAAATGCGATTTAGGACATAATGCTAAAGTGGGGTATTTCGCACAAAATCAAGCCGCTTTATTAGATGAGGAGTTAACAGTATTTCAAACTGTTGATGATGTTGCTGAAGGAGATATACGTACAAACATTAAAAACATATTGGGTCGTTTTATGTTTGGTGGTGATGATATTGATAAAAAAGTAGCCAATCTTTCAGGAGGAGAAAAAACACGTTTGGCAATGGTGAAACTATTGCTAGAGCCTGTGAATGTATTGATACTTGATGAGCCTACGAATCACTTAGATTTAAAATCAAAAGATGTTTTAAAAGAAGCGTTACAAGCTTTTGACGGAACGTTGATATTGGTTTCTCATGATAGGGATTTCTTACAAGGTCTATCTCAAAAAGTATTTGAATTTAAAGAAAGGCGTGTTATAGAACACTTTGAAACCATTGATGATTTCTTGGTTAGAAATAGAATTGAAAATTTAAAGGAAATAGATTTGAAAGCATAGGTGATTAAAAACAGAAAGGAGCTTATTATAAATTCCTTTCTGTTTTTAGTATTTCACTAACGGCCGCTTGATAGGCTCTTGGATTATTAGCTTTTTTTATTTTTTTATAGGTCTTCTGAGGATTGGAGCATGATTGAGAAAAGAATTCCCAGAACCCTAACATTTTCATTTTAATAGGTGTTGGTCCAGAAAGTGCCGCATCGTATTCTTGATAGATTCTGTCGTGAAAATCACTGAACACATCCCAACGGTTTTTTGGATATTCAGCAGTATTATTTTTGATCATACTTGGTAAAAACGGATCAGCAATTAAGCCTCTACCAATCATCCAGTGGTCAATTATAGGAAAGCGCTCTTGTAATTCCCTGAATTTAGTTACAGATGTGATGTCACCATTGTAATATAGTTTTTGCTTAGAAGTGTCTAAACAACGTTGAAATGAGTCTAGATCAACTCCGCCTTTGTACAATTGTTTTCCAATTCGAGCGTGAATAGCGATGTTTTTAATAGGGTACTTTTCTAGAATAGGAAATACATCTAAAATTTCTTTAGGATTTTCATAGCCCATTCGCATTTTCATCGAAACTGTAATATCAGATTCAGAATGTACTCGGTCAAGAATATGGTTTATCTTCTCGGGGTCACAAATTAAACCTGACCCCATTCCACGTTTGGTAACCATTGGATATGGACAACCTAAATTCCAATTCAACTCTTTATAACCTAATTCTTGAACATATTTGGTTACAAACAAGAATTCATCAGCATCATTAGTCATTATTTGCGGAATGACTTCAGGAACGGTGTTATTTTCAATAAGTAAATCACGCTCGTAGGAACCTTTAATTTTTAATTTCCCATTTAAACGGATATAAGGAGAGTAAAAGGTATCTATCCCGCCGTAATACTCGTTAAAAGCATTTCGAAACCGAAAATCAGTAAAACCTTGTAGTGGAGATGAAAGTAATGTAAAACTCATGTGGTATATTCCGAAACAAATATAAACTACTTTTGAAGAAATAAGTATAAATAAAAAAGAGAGGTATCTGCCTCTCTTTTTTATTTATGAAAATTAGAGTTTTAAAACTTAGCTCCAATTGTAAGGTTGATTGCTGAAAATGGAGTTTTCCTTTTTAAGAAAATATTTGTACTAATATATGTATCTGAATTATAATCATAATATCCTTCTTCATCGGTGTTATATTCTTTTACTTTAGAGAAAACAAAATCTAATCCAATAGATAATACTTTGTATCTAAATTTGATTTCTGGATTGATAAAAATTCCCCCTCCAGAAAACTCTTCATTGTATGGGTTTCTTGAATTGTAATTGTCATAACGAGTATCATTATCAATATACACTAAGTTATATCCAAAATTAATATTCGCTTCTAAACCAAGATTGTGTTTAAATTCAAAAATATTTGCAAAACCTACATTCGCAACAGATGCTTGAAGGATAAATTCCTCTTCTCCAAAATAAGTTGCTCCTCTAAACCACACTGTTTTGAATCCTGGTCGCCAAAAATTATCTTCACCAAAATACCAAACACTTCCTAACTTAAGTCCTAAACCGGTATTACCATCAGTGTAGTCGGTGGCTACCGTTCCTATTAATGATTCTACATAAAAACCATCTTTAATTAATTTTGATTCTATTGCCTCATCTTGTGCATTAACTCCAATAAATAAGCAAATTGCTAAAAGTGTGAAAATTTTTTTCATTGTATTTTTAAGTTAATTGTTTGAGTTACAAAAGTATGTTTTTTTGATGTATTAGTCCCAAAAACCATTATAATTTATGCATTTAGAATATTAAAAAAATACAAGTTTACATGTGATTTAATGCTAGTCATCGTCCTCTAATTCAAATAAATCATGTATGTTTTTTTCAAATACTTTTGATAGTTTTAATGCTAGTATTGTAGATGGAATGTATCTGTTTTTTTCAATTGAGTTTATAGTTTGACGCGAAACTCCTATTTTATTTGCAAGAGCTTCTTGAGTTAGATCTTTAATGGCTCTTTCTATTTTTAATCTATTTTTCACGATTCTTTTTTTTTCATTGTGTAAAGACTTATAAAATAAATAAAAAACATTTGTATTAGAATATACGTAGTGCTTGTATTTGAGGAGTTGCTAAAGTCAGGGAATAAATAATTGCTTATTGAAGAAACAATTGTAAAAACTACACCAAATATAAATGCTCCAGCAAATGCCTTTAATCTATTTTTATGTGTTAACTCATCTTCTACTTTGTTACTTGTAATAGCTAGTAAAAGTAAAGAAATAAGTAATGTGTTTTTTGTAATTAATTTAACTAACTCCTTTTCTAGAGGAAGTAGTTTGGTGATTGATAATACTAAAAATAAAATTGAAACTCCTATTAATGAGAATGCTATTTTTTTAAAGTAAGTAGGTAGTAATCTTAAATCTTTTTGAATGTTGTTCATAGTATAATTGTTGACAAGTTAGTTTTTCTTTTTGACAAATATACTTTACATTTTAGTTTAGAAAAATATTTTATGGATTAATTTTACTTAACTTATAAAATCCTTAAAAATAAAGAAGTTGTTTTTTAAGGATTTTAAGTACTGATTAATTCGTTTGCTCTCCAAAAATAATAATAGCTACAATAACAGCAATAATAACCAATACTAAGAAGAATATTTTCCAGAATGAATAAGGTCTGTTTCCGTCAATAATTCCACTCTGACCGTTTACGTAAAAATGATATTTTTTATTGTTAAAAATATAAGAGGAGATATATACAGGTAATAATACATGTTTAAATGTTTCGTCACTTAATTTCATGTTTAATTGGTGTACTTGTTGTGTGTCACCACCAATATCTTGTTTGGCCCATCCATTCGCAATTTGTTTGGCCTTTTTAGTAGATTTTAAATGTCCATTCTCTAATGATAATGTATATTTTTCAGTTACAAATCCTGCTAAATAACTAGAATTAAAAGATTCTAATTTGTCTAAATCCCAATGGGTTATTTTATTAGGGATAGTATTCTTTTTTTTCTCTGAAGCACTGATTAATGTATCGTCAACAAATCCGCTAATAGTTCCAGAAGCATAAGTCCATCGTGTTTTTTGAACCTGTCTTGTACGAGTTACATTTTTTCCATTAACAGTAGTGTTGTAGCTTTCAGCAACATAGTAATAATCTCCGCGTTGACCTTCATATTCACCATATAAATTAGCATCAAAAGTCCAGTATGGAACATATAATCCTTTTGTTTTTTCAGGATCTAAAGCAGCACGCTTGAGTTTGTTTGGAGCAAACCATAAGCTATTTACCCATTTTTTAAAAATAGCATGTGATTGTTTGTGGTCTAATTGAAAAGGGAGTACTGCACCGGGTAAAATCCAATCTTCATCATAAGCATCTTCAACAATCAATGGCTGACTGCAATATACACAGTGCAATGATTTGTAGTTTTCTTCTACATGCTGATTTGCCCCGCAAGTTTTGCAATGCAACATGCTTATCTTTTCTGTATGGGATTGTGCTCCCATTTTTTCTAGATAAGGTTGTAGCTCTAACTCTTCAAAAGAAGTGTTAGGTAATACTATAGCCTCTTCATGATTGCAATAACCGCATTTAATTACGGTAGAACCAGGTTTGTATTTTAGTTCAGCACCACAATTAACGCATGATTTTTTATGTTCTGATTGCTTAGGAGTTTCTTGATTCATTTATGCACGGAAAATATCACCCTCACCTTAGTCCTCTCCCAGAGGGAGAGGAAACCTTGATAAGTTTATTTTTTTTGAATGTAGTGTTCTAATTATTTGGTAATGGTGGTGGTACAGATCCTAATAAGGCTTGTAATTCAGGCACAGAGTTTAAAGCTGTCCAGTTTGCCATTCCTTGTTTCCAAACTAATGTATTTGCATCTACTTTTTTTGAAGCAAATAAGTTACTTATGTCTTCAAAATTAATAGGGCCTGATTGTTGTCCGTTTACCGCATAAAAGTATTGCGTTTGTTGTGGCAAAGGCGGAGGCATTGCTCCAGTATTTTGTATAGGTGCTGATGTTGTAGTTTGACTTTGAGGATTCATCATGCCACCCATTTGTTGTGCCATGGCAAACCCCATTCCCATTCCTATTCCTGCTCCTGCAGCTCCAGATTCATTCCCTGCAGCAATTTCCAATGCTTTTGCAGCTTTAAATTTTGTAAGTTTATCTAAATCTAATTTATTAAGCCTACTATATTCAAAAATTTCTTTTTTCAATTCTTCTGGCATCGATACATTTTCGATGAAGAATTTTTCTAAAGAGATTCCAACAGAATTAAACTCAGGATTCATTACTTCCAAGCACGTTTCTGATAATTCATTCGTATTAGCAGCATATAATTCTATAGGAAGGTTCGCTTCACCAATAGTATCAGTAAATCGTGTAGAAATTAAACTTTTTAAGTGCTCATTAATTTCGAAATTGGTGAAATTATTATCAGTTCCAACAATGTCCGTAATAAATTTTCCTGCGTCATTAATTTTGAAGGCATAAGTACCAAAAGCACGTACTTCAACAAAACCAAAACGATCATCGTTTAAGGTTACAGGATTTTTAGTTCCCCATTTTTCATCAGTAAATAAACGAGAACTTACAAAGTACACTTCCGCTTTAAAGGGACTATTAAAACCATACTTCCAACCTTTTAAAGTAGCGAGTATGGGTAAGTTTTTAGTGTTTAAGGTGTAGGTTCCAGGCTTAAAAACATCAGCCAATTTCCCTTCGTTTATGAATACTGCAATTTGGCCTTCACGAACAATTAATTGTGCTTCATTTTTAATTTCATTTTGGTAGCGTTCAAATCGGTGAACTATAGTATCATTAGAGCTGTCTAACCATTCGATAATGTCTATAAACTCGTGACTTAACTTCTTTTTTATTTCGTCAAAAATGCCCATTTCTTTTAATTTAAATTGATTGTCTACAAGATAATAAAATCTTTTAAAAAACGATATTGAACGGATGTTTATCCATAAAAAATGAAGAATTAACAGAGATATAACACTAGATTTGCAATCATATTTTATCTTTAACAATTATATAGTAGTATATCGGTTCATTGTGAAGACTTTTAAATTAGAATTAGAGGAATTTATTGATGATGATTTTGAGTTGTTGGCAATCCACACTACCTTAGAATCATATCATTTAGCCTATTTTATAAATAGTGTTTTGGACACTCGGTTTATAAGAACTGATACAATTCCTGACTTTGATTTTTATGAATTTAAAGATGAAAAAAGCCAATCTCTCTGGAATTTAGTCGCTAATAAAGGGATTCAAGAAAAAGATCAGATTTCTATTGTTCAGAATACACTTTTTTTAGAAGAAGAGGAGAAAAGGATATACTTATTGCCAGAATATAAAAAAGTAGATTATCTTATTAAGATAGAACAGAATACTAATAATATTCAAAATATAATTTCAAAAATGAATACTATTTCGCAAATAATAACAACATTTGCTATAGATGTTCCTAATTTGAAATCGAAAAATAATTTAATTTTTTACTAATAGTACAGATGAAGAAAACAAAAATAGTAGCAACCCTTGGTCCTGCAAGTTCTGATAGAGAAACGATTCACCAAATGATTAAAGCAGGAGTGAATGTTTTTAGAATAAATTTTTCTCACGCTGATTACGACAACGTAAAGGAACGGATTGAAATTATTAGAGAGCTGAGTGAAAAATATAAATACAACACGGCTATTTTAGGAGATTTACAAGGCCCTAAATTACGTGTAGGTGTGATGAAGCAGGATGTAGTTGTAAATGATGGAGATGTATTAAAATTCTGTACAGGAGAACCATTTAATGGTGATGCGAATAAGGTTTTTATGAATTACGAAAAATTTCCAAGAGATGTAAAAGCTGGAGAACGTATTTTGTTAGATGATGGAAAATTAATTTTTGAAGTTAAGAGTACTAACGGTAAAGATGAAGTTGAAGCTGTTGTAGTTCAAGGAGGGGCATTAAAATCTAAAAAAGGAGTGAACTTACCAAATACGGCAATATCACTACCAGCATTAACAGAAAAAGATATTAAGGATGCTATTTTTGCCGTAGAGCAAAAAGTAGATTGGATAGCGCTTTCATTTGTTAGAGATGCTGATGATTTAGAATTATTGCAAGATTTAATTAATGAACATTCGGCATATAAAATTCCAATCATTGCTAAAATAGAAAAGCCAGAGGCAGTAAAAAACATTGATAAAATTATTGCCTTTTGTGATGGATTAATGGTAGCAAGAGGTGATTTAGGAGTTGAAATTCCTGCAGAGGAGGTTCCGTTAATTCAAAAGCAATTGGTATTACGCGCTAAAAAAGCAAGGATACCAGTAATTATAGCTACCCAGATGATGGAAACTATGATTACAAGTTTAACACCAACGAGAGCAGAGGTTAATGATGTGGCGAACTCTGTAATGGATGGAGCAGATGCTGTAATGTTATCTGGAGAAACTTCTATAGGAAAGTATCCAGTGGAAGTAATAGAAACAATGACCAAAATAATTAAAAGTGTTGAAAATTCACCTTTAATTACAGTTCCGGAACAACCTCCGCATGTAAAAACTGATCGATATATTACAAAGTCCATTTGTTATCACGCTGCTCATATGGCAGATGAGATAGATGCTAGAGCAATTTGTACGTTAACAAACTCTGGGTATACTGCTTTTCAAATCTCTGCATGGAGACCAAATGCACATATTTTAGCATTCACGTCCAATAAAAATATTCTTTCTCGCTTGAGCTTACTTTGGGGAGTAAAAGGTATTTACTATGATAAGTTTGTAAGTACTGACGATACGGTTGAGGATGTTAATCAAATAGCTCACGATCGTGGTTTTGTAGAAAAAGGAGATTACTTAATTAACCTTGCAGCAATGCCAATTGTAGAAAAAGGAATGGTAAATACTTTGAGAGTTTCTGTTATAGAATAACCATAATTGTTTACGAATATTTGATATTAAAACTTAGATTAAAAACAACAAAAGCTACTTTAAAAAGTAGCTTTTGTTGTTTTTAATCTATAAATAGAATAATTTATTTCGTAAATTATAAAGTAATTACTATCAATTAATAGAATTTACTTTGTGAAATATATTTTATCTACATTAAAAATAGAGTTTCCAAAAACAGCTACAGGGGCTTTTATAACTTTTAAGATCAAAGAAGTTTCGTTTAAACTATCAATTTTAAAAGTATATCCTTCAGCTTTTAGTTCAAAGGAAGTATAGTCATAAGTAACATTTTTTACATTTTCTCCTTCGTATTCGGCACTTTTAATTGCATATGTCCACTGGTATAAATTTATAGATTCATTTTTTGTGGTAATTAAATCGGTTCCTTTTAAAACGGGTGTTGAGGTTATTCGTTTTATTACTTTTAACTGTTTTGTGACTTTGTCAAAATTTAAAATCAAATCAATTTTATCAGAAAAAGCAGGTATCATTTTTACAAGCTTCCAGTTGGTTTCGTATAACAAAATATTTTCAGTAACAACAACTTCCTCTATAATGGTGTTCGTTTCTTCTTGTGAATATGAAAATATATTAACACATAATGTTACGATCAATAATGCTAAGGTTGAGTATTTTAATTTCATATGATATGTTTTGTTGGTACTGTCTAAAATAGAAAATAATGAGTAATAAAAAAAACAAGGATTTAAAAGTTGAAGATTTATAGTTGTTTTTTAACTAAAATATTATGCTGTAATATGGATGTTATAAGTGACTTAAAAATTAAATTTCAACTGAACTGAAACACTTTTCTGAATTTCTTTACTTTTTTTTTGATCAGTATTATTTAAGTTTCCAAGTGAAATACCTAATAATCGAACAGAGTTTTTTGGTTTTTCTTGAAATAGTAATTCTTTAGCTGTTTCTAAAATTAAGTGTTTGTCTGAAATAAAATACGCTATAGTTTTACTTCTTGTCTGTTGTGTAAAATCACTATACTTTATTTTTAGAGTTATTGTTTTTCCAGAAACCTTACTCTTTTTTAAACGCTTTTCTAATTCCTCTGCAATATGTTCTAGTTTTTCGAGCATGTATATCTCTGAGGAGATGTTGTCGAAAAAAGTTCGTTCTGCAGCTACTGATTTTTGTATTCTATTTGGTTTTACTTCACTTAAATGAATTCCTCTAACTACATTGTAATAATATGCTCCTGACTTTCCGAAATGCGTAGTTAAATATTCAACGTTTTTTTGTTTTAAATCACGCCCTTCAAAAATTCCTAATTGGTACATTTTTTCTGCAGTAACTTTTCCTACACCATAGAATTTGCGAATGTCTAAATCTTCTAAAAAAAGAATTACTTCTTCAGGGTCAACCGTTTTTTGTCCGTTAGGTTTGTTGAAGTCACTAGCAACCTTAGCAATAAACTTATTTATGGATATTCCTGCAGATGCGGTTAACCCGGTTTTCTGAAAAATCCGTTCTCTGATTTCCTCAGCAAGTATAGAAGCGCTTAATACTCCTTTTTTGTTTTCAGTAACATCCAAATAGGCTTCGTCCAATGATAGCGGTTCAATTTTGTCTGTATACTCGTAAAAGATACTCCGTATTTGCTTGGAAATTTCTTTATAGCGGTCAAACCGAGGCTTTACAAAAATAAGTTCTGGGCAACGTTTCCTAGCCAAAGTACCGCTAATAGCACTTCGCACGCCAAATACTCTCGCTTCATAACTTGCAGCACTTACCACACCTCTTTTTCCGCTACCACCAACAGCTACTGGTTTTCCTTTTAGTTCAGGGTTATCCAGTTGTTCCACAGAAGCATAAAATGCATCCATATCAACATGAATAATTTTTCTAAGAGGGAAATTGAAAGGCATGTTCAAATTTATAATATCTTTATCGTTTTACAGATTTTAATACTAGAATTTAAATGAACTTTTTA
>Ga0209291_1001362_pt1 | contig 21806 bp, 13 predicted proteins | sample GOMGulsemesocosm_FD_184633 | JGI IMG/M metagenome (GOLD analysis project Ga0209291, IMG submission 184633) | Methane-oxidizing microbial communities from mesocosms in the Gulf of Mexico - GOM9B Gulf of Mexico (SPAdes) (version 2) | ecosystem: Environmental > Aquatic > Marine > Cold seeps...
TGAAACAAATAAGCACATACGCACTACTTCTAGTCTTCCTTATTGGTTGTAAAGAAGAACAAAAAGAAGTTATTAAAACCACTCAATTAGAGTACAGTAAAAATAGTTTGGATTATAGAATTACCCCAAAAGACTCTATTGATAAATCTGGCTTAATGTTTTCTGACCAAGGAGCTTGGTTTGCCTACGGTATTATAGATAGCGATATTCCGATTACAGGTTTTTCCGGACCCTATTTAATGACTCAACAAAATGGAATTTGGAGTAGTATGAGTTTATCAAAACTTTTATTAACTACAGGTATTCATGATGAAAATTTAATTGATTCTAAGAATGATTTAATTAAACAAGAAAGTCATTCCAGTCACTTAGAGCAAGTGTTTGAAAATGAGAATATAGCACTTAAGCAACAATTGGTATTTCTATCAGGACATACAGCACTTCAAAAAATGACAATTACCAATGTTTCAGATGCTAGTATTGAGATAAATGCGAATATTCAAGGAGTTGTTAATGATATTGGTATTACCATGTCTAATGATGAAGGTACAGTTAAATTAACTTCTACAAAAAGTAAGGCTGTTGGTCATATTCAAAGTGCTAACGAAATTGAAAAAATCGATATTCTTGATGAAGATAAATTTTATGCATTATCATTTAAAAGTTTTGATTTAAAGCCAAACGAAACAAAAGAAATAAACATTTCACTAAGCTTTATTTTTCCGGAGTACTCCTGGGAAACAGAAAAGAGGCTGATTTCTAAAACAAATTTTGATCAAGTTTTACAGAATAGAATTAAAGAAAAAGAAACTCAATTAGGTCAGGTCTTTAATCAACTAAATCCGAAATTTTCTGATTCCCTTTCAAAAATAGCAGTGGCTAAAAGTATATTGACATTACAAAACAATTGGCGTATACCAGCAGGTGAAATTAAAAAGCAAGGGTTGTTCCCTAGTTATCATTACAAATGGTTTCATGGTTTTTGGGCTTGGGATAGTTGGAAACATGCGGTTGGATTATCGTATTATAATACCACTATTGCTAAAGATCAAATACGATTAATGTTTGATTTTCAAAAAGAAGATGGCTTTATAACTGATTGTGTATTTAGAGATACCACTATAGAAAAACATAATGACCGTGATACAAAACCTCCATTGGCTGCGTGGGCCGTCGCTAAAATTTATGAAAAAGATAAGGACATAGCTTTTATAAAAGAGCTGTATCCTAAACTCGTAAAATATCATAATTTCTGGTATGTTAAAAGAGATCATGATCAAGATGGATTGTGCGAATACGGTTCTACAGATGGTAGTTTAATAGCTGCCAAATGGGAAAGCGGAATGGATAATGCCATTCGTTTTGACAACTCTAAAATATTAAAGAATAGTGATGGCGCTTTTTCATTAGATCAGGAAAGTGTAGATTTAAACGCTTATCTCTATGCAGAGAAATTGTATTTAGTAATTTTAGCAGAAGCCTTACAAAAAACAGAAGACGTGGCCCACTATAAACAAGAAGCAGAAGGGTTGAAAATTAGAATACAATCCCAGTTTTATGACACTCAAGATGGGTGGTTTTATGATACTAATCTAAAAGGCGATACTTTTATTAAAGGCGAAGGTTCTGAGGGATGGACAGCACTTTGGGCAAATGCTGCAACACAAGAACAAGCAGCAGGGGTTATGAATAAAATGATGCACAATGAAAAGTTTTTTACTAAAGTTCCTTTTCAAACGATGAGTGCAGATCATGAAAAATTTAATCCGTTAAAAGGATATTGGAGAGGACCTAATTGGTTAGATCAAGCTTATTTTGGTGTAAAAGGATTACGTAATTATGGTTTTAACAAGGAAGCTGATAAAGCAACTCAGCAAATTTTAAAAGGAGCTGAAGGATTGCTTGAAAAAGGACCGTCTATTAGGGAAAACTATCATCCTGTAACAGGTAAAGGTCTAAATGCTAAAAATTTCAGCTGGAGTGCCGCTCATGTTTTAATGTTATTAATTGAAGAATAAAGATGAATTATTCAAACTTAAAAATATCAATTGAACAAGCTCAAGAAATACTTTTTGAATTGTTTAATATTAAGGGAATCACTTCAGAACTCCCTGGAGAAGTAGATTTTAATTTTAGGATTAAAGTTGAAAATGAGGAAGGATATATCCTAAAAATATCTCGTCCAGATGAAGACAGTAATTATCTTGATTTTCAACAGAACCTGTTGCAATATGTTGAAAATAATGGACAACATTTAATTGCTCCTAAAGTTATCAAGGACAAAAAAGGAAATAGCATTTCTGAAATTACAGATAGTTCAGGGAATAAACGAAATGTCCGTTTGCTATCGTGGGTTTCAGGAAGAGTTTGGAGTAGTGTAAACCCGCAATTAGATGGGTTGCGTTTTAGTTTAGGGGAGGAGTGTGGTAAATTAACGCAAGCACTTCAAGGATTTAAGCATCAAGAAGCCAGTAGAGAATTTGTTTGGGATGTAGCACAATCACTTTGGACTAAAGAGCATACACACCTTTTTACTGCGGATGATAAAGAAACCGTAGTATTCTTTCAAGAGTTGTTTGAAAGCAACTTTCAAGAGTATTCAAAGCTTAGAAAATCGGTAGTACATAATGATGCAAATGACAATAACGTAATTGTTTCCTCAGCATTAATAAACCCAAAAGTAAAAGCAGCTATCGATTATGGAGATGCCATACATACTCAAATTATAAACGATGTAGCCATAGCAACGGCCTATGCTATTATGAATCATAATGACGCGCTAGAAGCTGCTTTGCCAATTGTTAGTGGTTATCATTCAACTTTTAAATTACAAGAAGAAGAGCTTACATATTTATATTCGGCTATAGCCATGAGATTAGTAATTTCCGTTACTAAATCAGCTATTAATAAAATTAAAGAACCGGATAATGAGTATTTACTCATTAGTGAAAAACCAGCCTGGGAAGTATTAAAAAAATGGCAGGAAATTAGTCCCGATTTTGCGGAATATAGCTTTAGGCAGGCTTGTGGTTATGTAGCTCACCCTAATGAAGAAAAGTTTAATAACTGGGCAATTAAAAATAGTTTTAAGCTATCAGAGCTGTTTCCAACAGTTCAGAAAAATGAAGTGCATAATTTAGATTTAAGTGTATCAAGTAAATTACTGGCATTTAATACTGATTTTAATGATGGCGACTTTTTTCAATTTAAAATTGATCAACTTCAGAAAAAAAATACTACTAAACTAATTGCTGGAGGTTATTTGGAACCTAGATCGGTGTATACTTCTAGTAATTATGATAAAATAGGAAATAATGGGTGTGAAAGCAGAAGTATTCATTTAGGAATAGATTTTTGGTTATCGGCACAAACACCAGTTCATGCATTACTTGATGGGGAAGTTGTAACTGCTGTTAATGACGCAGACGATAAAGCTTATGGTGGGCTAATCATCTTAAAACATCAAGTTGAAGATTTGGAATTCTTTACACTATATGGTCATTTATCTGTAGCAAGTGTTTCTGGTAAACAGATAGGGGATACGATTAAAAAAGGAGATTGTTTAGGGTATTTAGGCAATGCTACCGAAAACGGAAACTGGGTACCTCACTTACATTTTCAAGTATTGTTATCTAGGTTAGGGCTTAAAAATGATTTCCCTGGGGTGGCTTATCATAATCAAATTAATATTTGGAAAAGTATATGCCCAGATCCGAATCTATTATTTAAAAATGAAATACTTCACAATAATAAAACAGTTCCTAATAACGATTTAATAGCATACAGAAAACAGCATTTAGGAAAGAGTTTAAGTTTGCAATATAAAGTACCTATTAAAATGGTGCGTGGTGCTGGGCAGTATTTAATAGACCAATACGGAAGAAAATATTTGGATACCGTAAACAATGTTTCCCATGTTGGGCATGAACATCCTGCAGTTGTTAAAGCAGGTCAGGAACAAATGGCACTGCTTAATACTAATTCACGCTATTTACATGAAAATATAAATGGATTAGCTAAAGAACTTATTGAAACCTTACCGCCAGAATTAAATGTATTACACTTTGTCAATTCTGGTAGTGAAGCTAATGAATTAGCTATACGTATGGTGAAAGCAACTACAGGGGAGCGTGATATTATTGCTTCTGAAGTTGGTTATCATGGAAACGCAAACATGTGTATTGACATTAGTTCTTATAAGTTTGATGGAAAAGGAGGTCAAGGAGCTCCAGAACACACGCATATATTTCCATTACCAGATGCCTTTAGAGGAAAATATAGAGGAGAAAATGCAGGGGAACACTACGCTAATGAGGTGCAGAATCAAATAGATGTTGTCCAAGCTAAAGGACGTGGAGTAGGGGCGTTTATAATTGAGCCTATTATTAGTTGTGGTGGACAGATAGAATTGCCTGAAGGCTTTTTAGCACAATCGTATGAAGCAATAAGAGCAGCAGGAGGATTATGTATTTCTGATGAGGTGCAAACGGGTTGTGGGCGGATGGGAAAAACCTTTTGGGGGTTTCAGTTGCATAATGTAATCCCAGATATTGTAACTATAGGGAAACCTTTAGGAAATGGTCATCCATTAGCTGCGGTGGCGTGTACTCAAGAAGTAGCCGATAAATTTGCGAATGGTATGGAATACTTTAACACTTTTGGTGGAAATCCTGTTTCATGTGCTATAGGGACTCAAGTACTACAAACCGTAAAGCGAGAAGAACTTCAAAAGAATGCCTTGGAAGTAGGGGAGTATTTAAAAACAGCATTAAAAGAATTGACTAAAGAATTTCCTATTACTGGTGATGTTCGAGGTCAGGGTTTATTTCTTGGAATTGAATTGGTAGATGCTAATATGAATCCATTGGCTGAGCAAACTGATTATTTAGCCAACAGAATGAAAGATCATGGTATTTTAATGAGTACAGATGGTCCAGATTATAACGTCTTAAAAATTAAACCACCAATAGTATTTACCAAAGAAAATGCTAAGGAAGTACTATTTTATTTACGAAAAATCTTTGCCGAAGATTTCATGAAAACCTATTAAGAAAATGAACATTAAATATATATTTATAGGAATACTTTGTATTCTATCTAGTTGTGCAGAAGAACCATTACAACCAGTTGCTAAACAAGCTAGTCATTTCAATCATCAAGTTTTTGAGGAGAACAAATTAGCTCCTAGAGCAACCTTTTTTGGTTTTGAAAAAGAGGGACTTTCAGAAAAAGAAAATTCAAAACGCTTTTTAAGCTTAAATGGCAATTGGAAATTTAATTGGGTAAAAGATCCAAAAAAACGACCGACTACCTTTCAGAATAGAGCTTTTGACGATAGTGATTGGAATATGATTCCTGTTCCTTCCAATTGGGAAGTAGAAGGTTATGGACATCCTATTTATTTAGATGAACGCTATCCGTTTACCACTAAATGGCCAGACGTACCAACAGATTATAATCCTGTTGGTACCTATCGTAAAGAAATCAATTTATCAAAAGAATTATTATCCGAGGATATTATCCTCCATTTTGCAGGCGCTAAATCAGCCATGTATGTATATGTAAACGGTAGTTATGTTGGCTATTCACAAGGGAGTAAAACTCCTGCAGAGTTTAATATTACGGAATACCTTAAGGAAGGAAAAAACCTTATCGCTTTACAGATGTTTCGTTGGAGTGATGCTAGTTATTTAGAAAGTCAGGATATGCTACGTATGAGTGGAATAGAGCGTGAGGTATATCTATATACCCAACCTAAAGTTTATGTATCAGATTATCATGCAAATACGAATCTAGATGATAGTTATTTGAATGGGACTTTTAAAGGAACGGTTACCATTAATAATAGTACTTCTACGACGGCTGAAAGAATTATCATAGTAGAAGTTATCGATAAAGACAAATCTATTTTTAAAACCTCAGAAAGTATTACTATTCCTGCAAATACAACTACAAAAGTTGTTGCTGATAAATTTATTGAGCAAGTAAGACAATGGTCAGCAGAGCTTCCTAATTTATACACTTTAAAGATTGTTCTGGAAGATGAAACAGCTGCTAAAAACAATCAATATATTCAGAAGTCTATAGGTTTTATATCTATTGAAATTAAGAATAGTCAAGTATTGGTTAATGGAAAAGCTATTTATTTTAGAGGGGTTGATAGGCATGAAACAGATCCGCATACCGGACATGTAGTTTCTCGTGAATCTATGGAAAAGGATATCAGATTAATGAAACAGAACAATATAAATGCGGTACGTAGTTCACATTATCCTAATGATACATATTGGTTAGATTTATGTGATACATACGGATTATATGTTATTGATGAAGCTAATATTGAAAGTCATCCGTTAGCGATAGATAAAAGCACTCAAATAGGAAATGAAATGAGTTGGTTACCAGCTCATATGATGCGTACACAACGTATGTATTATCGAGACAGAAACCACCCTTCAATATATTCATGGTCTTTGGGTAATGAAGCTGGTGAAGGTGATGTGTTCAGAGCAACCTATAAATGGTTAAAGGAAAATGACGACAATAGAATTGTGCAATATGAACCTGCAGGAAAAGAAGATTATACAGATTTGTATTGCCCTATGTACCCAAAACCTGAATACTTAGTAAATCACGGAAAATCTAATTCAGACAAACCGTCTATTATGATTGAATATGCTCATGCTATGGGAAATTCAGTAGGTAATTTACAAGAGTATTGGGATATTATAGAAACCTATCCAAACCTTCAAGGTGGTTTTATTTGGGACTGGGTAGACCAAAGTTTAGAGTATACCAACGAAAACGGAAAGCCATATTTAGCTTATGGTCACGATTATCATCCTGACTTACCTACCGACGGGAATTTTTTGAACAATGGTTTGGTAGACCCATATAAGAATCCACATCCACACTTGTCTGAAGTAAAAAAGGTGTATGAATCAGTTCATTTTAACTATTTAGGAAATGGAATTGTTGAAATTGAGAATAAGAATTTCTTTACAGATCTATCTGACAAGTCAATGCAAGTAAAGCTTTTGGCGGATGGGAAAGCACATGTGCTTGAGACTGATATTGATGTTGATGTTCCTACACAAACAACAACTAAAATTCAAATAAAGGAAATTCCGGATATGTTTATTCCTGAAAGTGAAATCATTTTAGTGCTTAGTTTGGTGCAAAAAGAAGCTACAGCTATGCTTCCAAAAGGACATGAAATTGCTTGGGATGAATTTGTATTGCAAAAAAGAAATTCGGTTGATGATTCTTTACTGGTTAAAAATGATTTAAAGATAGCTACTAAGGCAGAAACCATTGAAATCCAAAATAGTAATGTCCAGTTAAGTATTCATACTACAACAGGAGAAATTAATTCTTGGGTGTACCAAGGAAAAGAAATTACTCAGGCACCTATACGCCCTAATTTTTGGCGCCCACCTACGGATAACGATTTAGGAAATGGTATGAATCAATGGGCTAAAATATGGCAAGATGCCAGTTATAATTATACAGCTAAATTAATTGAAGAACCTAAAAAAGTGAGTAATGGCGTTAGTTATAAGGTTGGGTACACCTTGCCTAATAGCGAAGCTAATGTTACTGTACAATACACGCTTCATGCTAATGGTGTTTTAAAAGTTGTCTATTGTTTCACTCCAAACCAAAAGGATTTACCAAATATACCAAGACTAGGAATGTATATGAGTTTGAATAAAGAATTTACTGATGTTTCTTGGTATGTAAAAGGACCTCAAGAAAGTTATTGGGACAGAAAAACAGGAGTTAAAACAGGAATCTATTCTGGAAAAGTAAACGAGCAGTTTCATAGTTATTCCAGACCTCAAGAAACTGGAAATAAAGCTGAGGTTAGATGGATGAGCTTAAACGCTAATGAACTTAAATTAACAGCAAGTGGTAACAAAAAATTGAACGCTAGTGTATGGCCTTTTAGTATGAAAGAATTAGACTTTAGTATTGAAGATGCAGGAGAATCAGCTTCAGGATTAGTTCCTGTAACCAAAAAACATGGTGCCGATATTAAAATAGGAGAAACTGTACAATGGAATATCGATATGCTACAAATGGGAGTAGGTGGAGATACTTCTTGGGGGCGTTTAGTACATCCTGAATATACTATTCCTGCAGACAAAACATATGAATACTCATTTACTATAAAACCACGAAGTAAGTAAATTATGAAAAAACTATTTTTAATTTGTTGCGTAGCACTCATTTTATTTTCTTGTATTGCAAGTACAGAACAAGAGGATAAAACTGCGATTATTTCAGTAATGAAATTTCAAGAAAAAGCATGGTCAAACCATGACTTGGAGGGGTTTATGAAGGGTTATTGGAAATCAGACTCCTTAAAGCTTTACGGCAGTAGTGGATTAACCTATGGATGGAAGAAGACGCTAGCCAATTATAAAAAAGGCTATCCTACCAAAGCTCATTCTGGTAAGTTGAATTTTAAAATTAATGATATTTCTAAAATAGCTGATAACTCTTATTACGTTATGGGGGAGTATCATTTAATTAGAGGTATAGGAAATGCCGATGGTGTGTTTATGATAATTTTTAAACGCATAAATGGCGAATGGAAAATTATTGCAGATACCTCTTGCTAAATGAAAACTATATGGGGTGCTTATTTAGTTTAAGTTTTTTAAAACCTTAGTTAATTGGGATTTTAGTCGTTCTTCATCTATTGGTTTATATACTATTAGTAACGGATTAACTTCTTCAATTCGTTGTTTAGTTATTTTGTCAGAGTTACCTGTGATAAATACGATAGGAGTTGGGTGATTTTTGTTAATGATTTTTGCTGTATCCACACCATCTCTCTCTCCTCTTATTCCTAAGTCCATTAGTACTAAATCTACTTTTTTGTTTTCAAGAATATTTTCAATGCCGTTAGAAGATTCTAATGTATCAACCACTTCACAATTCATTTCCGAAATAATGTCTTCTAAATACATTTGAATGACAAAATCGTCTTCTATAATCAGGATTTTTTTGTTCATATAGCTAACTGATTAGTTCAGTAAAATTTAATATATAATGAGTTCCTTTTTTAGAATAATCTCTCTCAATTCCACCTCTTAATTGTGAGCTCAAACGCTTGATTAGTTTTAGTCCTAAAGATTTTTTTGTGGTTGATTTATTGGTTTCTGGTATGCCTAAACCATTATCTCCAATTTCTAATTTATAATGTACTCCTTCAATTTTTTCTAAATTAACAGAAATTATTCCGGTATCATTATTCTTAATACCATATTTAAGGGCATTGGTTATAATTTCATTTATAAGTAAACCTAAAGGTATTGCTGTATCGATATTCAAATTAATATCATCAGACTGAAGCTTAAGTGTAATGTTATTTTCTACTCCTTTTATTGAGTTAATAAGATGTGTAATTAATTGTTTTAAATAATTTCCGTATTCTATTCTTGAAAAAACTTCTGATTGATATAACATTTCATGTATGGTAGCCATTGAGTTGATACGATACTGACAGGCGTTAAATTGTTCTTTAATAGCATGATTGTTGTTAGAGTTTGCTTGTAAGCTTAATAAACTAGTAATAATTTGCATGTTGTTTTTAACCCTGTGATGTACTTCCTTTAAAAGTGTTTCTTTTTCTAATAAGGAGTTCTGTATTTTGGCTTCCGTTTTTTTAAATTCTGTTAAGTCTCTCCATGTTGTGTTGATCAATAGTTTGTCTTGGTATTTTATGGCAGATAGCCACACCTCTACGGGGAAATTTTCTCCGTTTGCTTTTGTGTGTATCCATTCAAAACGGTGACTTCCATTGCTTATAGCTAGTTCCATCATTTTTTGGGCTTTTTCAAAAGATAATTGTCCGTCTGGTTGTCTTTCAGGAGATAATTCGGAAGGATGAGTGTTTAAAAATTGGTTTTTATTTTTATATCCTAACATTTTTACAACCGCATGGTTGCAATCGGTAAATGTATTGTCTTCAATAATCAAAATTGCATCTTCAGATAATTCAAAAAGCATTTCATAACGTAAAGATTTTTCCTTTAGTTTTTTGTTTTCTTCTTTGAGGGAGGCTAGCTGATTTGTTAACGATTCTACTTCCATTTTAATGAATATAAATTAGTAGGATAACTAAGATAGTAAATATCAAATAAAAACCCCATACAAAGTTCAGGGTGAGTTGTATTTTTTATTTAAGAAAAATGAATTTAAAAGGTAATAATCTTTGAATTAATTTTTAGTAATTCCAAAAGGATCTTCTACTGTATGTGCAGGTTCTGTAAACCATTTAGGTCCATTTTCTGTAATATAAATATGGTCTTCCAATCGTATTCCAAATTTATTAGGTACACAAATCATCGGTTCATTACTAAAACACATTCCAGGTGCTAAAACAGTATGGTCGTTACGTAAAATATATGGCCATTCATGAATGTCTAATCCTAAGCCATGTCCAGTACGGTGAGGTAATCCTGGTAGTTTGTAATCTGGTCCAAGACCATGAGATTCTAAGGTTTTTCTTGCAGTAATATCAATCATGGCACAAGTATTTCCTATTTGAGCGGCATTAAAAGCGGCTTGCTGGGTTTCCTTTTCTAAGTTCCAAATTTTACGTTGTAAATCATTTATTTTACCATATACATAGGTACGTGTAATGTCTGAAATATAATCGTGTAGCATACAGCCAGTATCTACCAATACTATTTCATTTTCTTCTAAGTTTTTAGGTGTTTTTACTCCATGTGGAAAGGAAGAGTCTACACCAAACAAAACAATACAGAAATATGACCCTGTAGGTATACCGTAACGGATATGTGCTTCATGGATAAAGTCGGTTACTGTTTTTGCACTAATTCCTGGGTGCAAAATCCTAGCTACGGCTTTATGGACCTCCATAGTAATATCCATAGCCACTTGAATGATAGCAATTTCAGCATCAGACTTTATCATTCTACATCCTGCGGTAATTGGTTTTGCATTAGTTATGGTATATGAAGCAGCTACTTTAGCAATGCCATCGCTCACAAAAAAAGGAGTGGCTTCATCTAAAGCTAATGTACCGTTAGTTACTCCTTTTTCTTGAAGAATATCTACTAACAATTGGTATGGATTTTCATGTTCTTCCCAACAGCGTACCTCACCAGAAACCTCCATAAAATCCAGAATAGTTCCTTTTTCAAATTCTGGAGCTATGTATTGCAATTCTCCTGTGGCAAACAACAATGCACCAACCATACGTTCACTAGAATTCCATTTAGTACCTGTAAAATAGTATAGGTTAGTACCTGCATGTAAATACACCGCTTGAATCTCTTGTTGATTCATAAGGGAGCATGCTTTGGTAATACGTGTTTGAAATTCTTCTTTTTGTATGGGTTGTGCTAAATGAGCTAAAGGCTTAATTGCCGCTAATTCTGCTTTAATTGTGGAACCTCCAATACCGTATGAGTTCATAATATGATGTGTTATTTTTAAAAATGCAACTAGCTAAGCAAAAACTTCTTTTTCTTAAGTAGTCATTAAAGCTTCTATTTCTTCAACTTCAATTGGCATTGCTGCTGTTAAATTGATATTTCCGTTTTCGGTAATTAAGTAATCGTTTTCCAACCTACAACCAATTCCTTCTTCTGGGATGTAAATGCCAGGTTCACATGTAAGCACCATTCCGGATTCTAACTTCTGGGAATATAACCCAACATCATGCACATCTAAACCAATATGGTGTGCCGTACCATGCATAAAGTACTTTTTATACAAGGGTTTTTCAGGATTTTGATGTGCCACTTCAGTAGCATCAAGCAAACCAAGTTGTATTAATTTCCCCTCGACTAAAGTAGCCATTTGTTGCTCATACTCAGCTGGTAGGACTCCAGGTTTTAACAGTTTACTACCTTCTTTTAAACAATGCAATACTGCGTTATATACTTCTTTCTGTCTTGGTGAAAACACACCATTTACAGGGAAACAACGTGTAGTGTCTGAATTGTAATTGGCGTAACAAACTCCAAAATCTAGTAAGATCATTTCGCCGTCATTACAAGTGTCATCGTTTGTGTTATAATGTAAAGCGCAGGCGTTTTTACCTGAGGCGACTATAGGTTGAAAAGCATGACGTGTTGCGCCAGACTTTACCAAATTATAAGTGGGTTCAGCTTCTAGTTCAAATTCTTTTATATTGGATTTACAAGCTTTTAATACACGCTTAAAAGAAGCAACACTAATGTCAGCCGCATCTTGCATGAGAGCTATTTCTTCATCAGATTTTATTGGTCGTAATGTTCGTGTAATTTTTGCTGCTCGGTAATACTCATGTAAAGGGTATTTCTTTTTACACCAAGCAATCATTCTGTCTTGCTGAGTTTCCTGATTAAAGGTAACCCGTTTAATATGTTCATTATGTCCTAAGTAAAATCCATCAGCTTCAAAAGCCATTAACTGCAAAACCTTTTCAAAATCATGAAGCCATTCTACACGAGTGATTCCTGAAATTTCTGTAGCTTGTTCTTTGGTAAGTTTATCACCATCCCAAATTTTTATATGCTCGTTGGTTTCTTTTACAAATAAGATAGCTTTATTTTCTTTTTTATAGGCATCTGGATACAATACCAGAATAGATTCTTCTTGATTTATTCCTGATAGATAAAATAAATCGTTGTTTTGAGTAAACCCCATTACATCATCGGCATTGTTATGCTTCACATCATTTGATGTAAGTATAGTAATGGTATCCTCTTTCATTTGAGCGATGAAATTAGTTCTGTTATTTACAAATAAACTCGATGGTATGGGTGTGTATCTCATATTATAGTTGAAACATATTAGTAGCTACAGAAGTTGGTTTGCCTAAAATTAATTCGGTAACTACTTTCCCAGTTGCGGGTGCTAAACTCAACCCCATCATAGCATGGCCGGTTGCTAGCGTTAGATTGGTTATTTTTTTTGATTTAGTTATAATTGGCATTCCTGAAGGAGTACATGGTCTGAAACCATACCAAGTATCTTCAGTTTTAGGTATTTCTATATCTAAGTCCGGGTAAAAATCATTTACCGAGTTGATAATTCCTTGTAATCGGTTATTGTTTATTTTAGTGTCGTTATTATGGGTGATTTCCATAGTTCCACCAAAACGAATATCATTAGCCATTGGTGTTACTGCAACTTTCCCCTCACATAAAATACTTGGAATACTCGGTTTTTGTGTTTTTTCTTTTAAAGTAAAACTATAGCCTTTTCCCGGTAACATCGAAACACGTGTTTGTAATTTATTTGCTATTTCTGGACTCCATGATCCGGTTGCTAAAACTACTTCATCTGTAGTGAAATTCCCTTTGGAGGTGATCACTTCAGAAACGGTATTGTTACTAATGTTAAAATCGGTTACAGCTGTGTTTTTGTGAATTTCAACACCTAATTTATTTAGTTGCTCTTTTATAAATTGCATGAATTTTTGCGGATATAAATGTGCATCTGAAGTATAGTGAACACCTCCAATAACATCAGTTTTTGTTCCCGTTTCTAATTGTAGAACTTCTTCTTTGGATAGATAATTTACTCCTAATCCTAAGTTTTCTGCCAATTTACCTTCATGATGCATTTCTTCGGCAGTCTTTTCGGATTTAAAAAGCATCAATAATCCCTTTTCATCATAAAAAAAAGAGTTGTTCTCCTTGGCAAAATCTTGATATAATTCTTTACTCAATAATGACAAATCGCGTAAAGCAGGCATTGCCTTTTCTACGTGTTTTTTATTCGCATGTTTGTAAAATTGCATTCCCCATTTTATCAAATCGGTACTCACACGAGGTTTTACATAAAATGGGCTTTGACTATCAAACATCCATTTCATTCCTTGCGCAATCATTCCTGGTTGTGCCAATGGGATAATATGAGAAGGGACAATCATTCCGGCGTTACCGTAGGAGCAACCATTTGTCATATCACTTTTATCAAAAACACTAACCTGAAAACCTTCTTTTGCTAGGTAATATGCTGAACATAAACCTATGATACCTCCTCCGATGATACTTATTTTTTTCATGCTTATTAAAATTAAAGTCAGCTAAATCCCACTGGTGGGCTATATCACTTGAAATCCGAATGCATACGGATCATCATCTTCATCTATTTTAATGGTGTTGTACCCATACACTTTTGCCCATCCTTGAATACTTGGTATAATGGCCTCTTTTCCGTCAAGAATAGTTTCTTCTTCAACACGACCAATAAACTTACTTCCGATATAACTTTCATGGATAAATTCTTCACCCTTTTGAAGTTTTCTTTTAGCGTGTAATTGAGCAATTCGTGCAGAGGTTCCTGTACCACAAGGGCTTCTATCGATGGCTTTATCACCATAAAAAACGGCATTTCTCCCTGATGATGTAGGGTCTAAAGGTGTTCCTGTCCATAACATATGGCTCACATCACGAATGGTATCATTTTCTGGATGGATAAACATGTCAGGATGTTTTTCATTGATACGCTTACGCACTTCTTGACTGTATTGTATAATTTTACTAGCGGTAAAATCTTGAATACCCGAAAAGTTATGTTGCGGATCTACAATAGCATAATAATTACCTCCATAGGAAACATCAAAAGTGATTTCTCCTAATTCTGGGCAATCTATGGTTAATCCTTCAGCGGCTAAATAGCTTTTTACATTAGTTAACCTAACCCAGTCTACCTTTTTACCGGTCTGCTGATACTCTATGTTTACCAATCCGGCAGGAGCTTCCATTCTTATTTTCCCTGGAACTTTAGGTGTAACCAAACCTTCTTCTATTGCAATAGTAATGGTTCCAATAGTACCATGACCACACATAGGTAAACAACCAGATGTTTCAATAAATAAAATACCAAAATCGTTTTCTGGGTTGCTTGGAGGAAATAAAATGCTCCCAGACATCATATCATGGCCTCTAGGTTCAAACATTAGTCCTTTACGAATCCAATCATACTCTTTTAAGAAATGTTGTCTTTTTTCAGACATATTATTTCCTTCTAAGTTTGGCCCTCCACCTGCAACAACCCTAACAGGGTTACCACAAGTATGTGCATCCACACAAAAAAATGTTTTATTTATAGCCATACTATTTTAATGATTGAGGTAATAACTCTTTAGGGAAATCTTGGTAAGAAAAAGGTCTTACCCAACGATTGATAGCACCAATTCCTACTGCTGTAAAGCGAGAATCTGTAGATGCTGGGTACGGACCACCATGTGTCATAGATTCACAGACCTCAACTCCGGTTGGAACACCATTAAATATAATTCTTCCTACTCTGTTTTGTAATGCATCAACAACTTCTGAAAGATTAGTATAATCTTCTTGTTCTGCTAAAATAGTTCCTGTTAACTGTCCTTCTAATCCTTCAATAATTTTGATTAGTTCAGCTTCATCTTTGCATCTAACTACTAATGAAAATGGCCCAAATACTTCTTGATGCATTTTTGGGTTGGTTAAAAAGTCAGTTCCTGAAACGGTAGATACCTGAGAAGGCGCAAAATTATCTGCTACAGCAGCTTCATATTTGGACACAACTTCTAATCCGTTTTGAGAAGATACATCACTACCAAGGCTAGTATAATTACTCTTAATATTGGGGTGTAACATACATTGTGGGTCAATTGCTGTTGTTTTTGCAGCTAAGTCTTTAATAAAAGCATCCGTTTCATTTCCAGCAATCGTTAAAATCAAACCAGGGTTGGTGCAAAATTGTCCAGTTCCTAAGTTAATAGAGCCTGCATAGGTAGTTGCTAAAGTTTCCCCTCTTTTAGAAATTGTATTTGGAGTAATAATAACAGGGTTTATACTTCCCATTTCAGCAAAAACCGGAATAGGCTCTTCACGCTTAGCAGCAAGATCATATAAAGCTCTTCCTCCTTTGATACTTCCTGTGAAACCAACAGCTTTTATTTTAGGGTGTGATACTAATTGCACACCTACTTCGATACCGCTACTATTTAAATTAGAGAACACTCCATTTGGCATACCTGTTCTTTCAGCGGCTTTAATAATTGCTGATGCTACCAATTCTCCTGTTCCTGCATGCATAGGATGCGATTTCACAATAACAGGACATCCTGCAGCTAAAGCACTTGCAGTATCACCACCAGCTGTAGAATATGCTAATGGAAAATTACTTGCTCCAAAAACAACTACTGGCCCTATAGGAATGTATGTTTTTCTAATATCAGATTTAGGCATTGGCGCTCTATCTGGAATGGCCTCATCTATAGAGTTGTTTCGCCACTTTTCATTAGCTACTAATTCAGCAAAAGATCTTAACTGAAATACAGTTCTTCCTCTTTCTCCAGCAGCTCTTCCTTCAGGTAAACCTGTTTCCGACATATATGTCTGAATCAGTTCATCTCCTAAGTCCATTATTTCATCAGCAATAGCATTTAAAAACGCTGCTCTTTTTGTTCCTGAAATGTTTCTAAAGGCTTTGAATGTATCATGTGCTAGGTTTACGGCTTCATTCACCTCTTCTTGAGTAGCTTCATTGAAATTATGTTCATTCTCAATATTTAGTTTAGGGTTGAATGTTTTGTATGTGTTACTTCCTTTTTCTGAAAGCTGATTTCCTATATAGTTTTTTCCTGTTATCATGCTACTAAATTTATGTTATAACCAATAAACCTTAGAAGCGTTAAACTTCTAAGGCTTTTAGTTGTGGTTAAGGGGTACTTCTTAATCTCTTTTTATGCTTAATTTGATCAACAGGTTTATAAATTCGTTCTGTTGAAATTGGATATTTTTCTAATAAATGTGCTGGTCTAATTGGTCGCTTGGTAAATTCACCTTCACAATTTGGACATACCTGGTGCAAGACATTGGTAACACAATCTGAGCAGAAGGTGCATTCAAAAGAACAGATCATTGCTTCTTCTGAATCAGAAGGCAAATCTTTATTACAATGTTCACAATTAGGTCTTATTTTCAGCATATTACAAAGATAATTAAACCATCGCATTTATTTCTTTATATTCTGGGAGTGCCGGACGTGTTTCTAAAGCAGAATTGATGATAGCCAAAACGTGTTGTCTTTCTTCTCCAATTAATGGTAAACGTGGCGCTCTTACATTTTCTGTGCCTATACCCGTTGCTACTTCAGCAAGTTTAATATTCTGTACTAATTTTGAATTGATATCTAATTCTAATACTGGTAAAAACCATCTGTAAATCTCCAAAGCTTCTGCAAATCTTCCTGCTTTCGCTAAAGTATATATCGCTACAGTTTCTTTTGGAAAAGCATCTACTAATCCAGCTACCCAACCATCTGCACCTAAAAGTAAACTTTCAAGCGCTAAAGTGTCAACACCACTTAAGATCGCTAGTCTATCTCCAAAACGATTTTTCATACGAGTAATGTTTGAAATATCACGAGTAGATTCTTTTACGGCTTGAATGTTTGGGCAATCACGTAATAATTCTTCAAACATATCTAGGGTAACTTCGATTCCATAATCTACAGGGTTGTTGTAAATCATTATAGGTAAAGTTGTGCTATTTGCTACAGCTTTAAAGTAAGCTATAGTTTCTCTGTCATCTGCTTTATATCGCATAGGTGGTAACATCATTAATCCGCTAGCACCATCCTCTTTTGCTTTTTGAGCAGCTTCAATTGCAACTTTAGTAGTCTGTTCAGCTATATTAATAATAACTGGGACTCTCCCTTCAACTATTTTAACTGTCTCACGAACTAACACCCTTTTTTCATTTTCAGTTAAGGTACTTGCTTCTCCTAAAGTTCCACCTAGTATAATACCGTGAACTCCTGCTTCTAACTGTGCGCTAATATTCACCTCAAACATTTCCAAATCTAACGTATCGTCGTTAGTGAATTTAGTTGTTACTGCAGGCATTACACCTTTCCAATTAATAGTCATAATTATCGTTGTTTTTGATAGGACAAAGATACTAGGCTATTCCTCAATTTAAATCACGTAGATTACCATGTAGTAATACTATATTACCTTAAAATAGGTTTTTATGTTGTTTTTTAAGTAATATTGAGCTATAATTGATAGTAAATTAAAGAGTTAAGACATGAAAGTGCTACCATTTAAGATCCCAAAATCATCAACAGATACCCTTATAGTAGAGGAGGATATAGGACATATGTTTTATGACAAACTGCATCAACATGAAGAAGTACAATTATCATATATAGTTTCTGGAAAAGGAACATTCATAGTAGGAGATACCATCAAAAACTATGAAACAAATGATATTTTAATTTTCGGAAGTAATGTGCCTCATGTATTAAAGAGTGATGTAGAATCGAATGTTTCATCACATATGGTTTCTGTATTTTTCACTCTAGATAGTTTTGGGGAAGAGTTTTTTAATTTACCGGAGTTTCAAAAAGCCAAAAGTTTTATTTCTAAAGCTGAACTAGGGTTAAAACTAAAGGACAATGAATTAAAAGAAAAATTTGTGGCTATTATCAAGGAAAGTAAACTAAAACGTTTTATGTTGTTTTTAGAAATCCTTGATAAAATGATGCAATCAGATTTTGAAACTGTTGCGTCTTTTTCAACAAAAAAGATATATACAGATAATGAAGGAAAAAGGATGAGTGCAATTTTTGATTTAGCATTAAATAATTACCATAAGGATATTTCATTAGACGAAGTTGCAGAAGTTGCTACAATGACACCAAATGCATTTTGCAGGTATTTTAAACAGCGAACAAATAAAACGTTTATTCAGTTTTTAACAGAGATTAGAATAGAAAAATCATGTAAGTTATTGTCTAAAAACAATGAGTTGTCTATAGCGGAAATAGCTTACCAATGTGGTTTTAAAAACATATCTAACTACAATAGAAAATTTAAAAGTACTAAGAGTTCTACACCAACAGAGTATAGAAAGAGAATGAGTTTATAAATATAAATTTCATAAAAAAGACCAGCTGTTTAGTTGGTCTTTTTTTATTGGATTTCAATCAAAATTTGTTAATAAATCATGTTTCAAGTTGATTATTTAACAAAGAGTGATACTATTTTAGCACGGATGATGTTGTACTTAGTATTAATCACTTAATTAGACACTTATAAATATGGATTAATTTATAGTAACCCCATCAATCTTAAAATATTATGAAGTTAAAATTTTGTTGTCTAATTCTATTTTTTCTGATGCTTTATGTTGGTAATGCACAAGAAAGTAAAAAGTCACATGTTTGCTATCCTCCAACGATAGATCGTTCAATTAGAAAAGATGTAACAAATAAAACATCTGAAAGTTATGCTATTCTGGCTACAGGAACAACTGCATATACACAAAGTATACACAATGTAATTGTCAAATGGCAAACAGGTAGTTATAATAGTTTCAGAATTGGTTCAGCACCAGGTTTACAAAATATTCGTTGGGGGCAAGGACTAAGCGCAGCTTCAAAGCATACTGGAGGTCATAGTTATGAAGAGTTAAGGTTAGAGGCAGTGACTTTAGGAACTACATTTAATATTGGGGATACTTTTTATATTACGATGGATAATGGTTTGGCTACGGAATGGGTTTCTGATCCATTACAATTTCAATGGGAAAATTTAGGAGATTCAAGTAATAATATAAATATAATTATAGAAACGAATTATGGGCTTGGAGGATTTGGACCTTATACTTCTGCTGAAGAGACAAAAATGATGGCGTTTTATGATTTGGTAAACCCAATAATAAAAGATGTTTTTGGACCACCTTCAAGAAATCATGATATAAATATTGTAAATGATGCTTATGCGCAAGGAGTAAATATTTATTATAATGGGCCTAATCAGGTAAGTTCAACTTTTAATTTAAATGCTGATGGAGATTTAGATCAGCCACGTTTAATGATTCATGAACTAATTCATGCATATCGCGATAATGTTGGGGTTTCAAATGATTCAGAATGGCATTACGAACCTGTTTTGAGTGGTTTTGAAGAAGGAATGTCTGAAGCTGTAGCAATTATTGTAATGGACAAATTTATTGAATTGTATCCAGGTTTTTTTAGTGGAGATGAGTTTAAAATTCATTGGAATCATTCTAGAGGGATGCCGTTTTCATGGGATTATGATTTTCAAAATCATGAGCAAGTTCGTAACAGAGATTATTTTAGTAGTGATATAGCTACTGGGAGTCATTGGGTACGTTACGGTACAGGAGCTACAGCTTTTAGAAAAATGTATATAGAAGATCCTGATATTTTTAAAAAGTTTAATACAGAATATTATAATAGACTAAATGCAAATCATACCTTAATACCTAATAGAGCTTTATTGGTAGATATTTTTGACACAGTAATTACAGAAGTTGAAAGAACACCGATAAAGGAATGGATTAACGATCAAAGAATACTGGATTGTGATACGGATATAGAGAAGAAAGTGTTTATGTTAACATTTACGAATTTATCATGGCAATCCTTTACTCAAGATAATAGAATTTTCTTTTTAGAAACGCATCAAAATGGTAAGGAATGGGCATGGACTTCATCTGATATGGCCGGATTAAGCGAAATTGATGAATCTGCTGCAAGTGTAGAAAAATGGGCATGGACACATCAATTAAATAATACTCCAGGACTGTTTAAGACTATTCAAGATTGGGATAACACTCAGTACGGTGCCATTAAACCAATAATTAATGATTACCATGGTTTATATGATGGAACAACACTTTCAGGCCCTTATCAAGGAGCAAATCCATATAATTCATTTGATGGATTAACATTTGATGCTGCAGGCCCTTTTACTCGTGATTTAATGCAAAATCAAACATATTCAGTAGGTTCAGAGCCAGGAAAAAGAGCATTGTCTGTTGGAAGTCAGCAAATGTACACGTCTACTGCAAGTGATGCTATTTTTTGGCCTTCAGGAATTATACCCGATAGAAAAATTACTGATTTAAATCAATCAGGATTATATCGTTGGGAATTAGATTTTAATGATACACAAGGGCCAACTGTAAGTAACTCTTATTTTAGACTTTTAGGAGATGATTTTATCGATATCCAAGGTGTTTTTGGAGGAATTTATAGTGATACAGATGATTTAATTGAAGGAAAATTAATTATTGAACATGAAAACCATGGTGAAGAAGCGGATGTAATTATCAATAATAATTCATTTAAAACATTACGTTCTTGGGCATCTGTTCCTGAATTAGATATAAATAGACAAGGAGGGAGAGCTGATCGTAAATATTCTGAACCAGGTAAAACACATGCTATTTTTATTAGTGATGATTGTACTGAATATAAAATAGATTTTAGAACTATTGGTTATGGAGATGGATTAGATGGTGTACAGATGTTATTGTATAAATTAGATGATTTTGTTGATATAGTTTTTACTGAAACAGCAACACTATCTTTATGTCCAAATGAAGAAGCTAATTTTTCAGTAACTAATAATTTCCCTGATATTTTAGATACGGATTCACGTATCACATACCAATGGTCAGATCCATCAGGAAGTGTAGTATCTTCAGTTAAAGATTTTGACATTACTTCAGTAGTAAATTCCGATGCTGGAACTTATACACTACAAATTGATTTCTTTGGGTGTACGATTAGTAAATCAGTTGAGTTAAATATCGAGAACTGTTCTATTGGTTCTGATCCCGATTCAAATATAGATATTATTGGAGATGTACTTCCTGCAGATACCTTAACACCAAACGGTGATTCACAAAACGATACTTGGAATATTAAGAATATCGAAAACGTAAGTAATACAGTAAAAGTATTTAACCGTCATGGAGTAAAGGTATTTGATGCATCAAACTATGTAAATAATACATGGGGAG